>SDBV01007414.1_pt1 | contig 15008 bp, 12 predicted proteins | sample 2277081 | NCBI WGS metagenome assembly SDBV01 (sample SAMN10402039, study PRJNA504765) | marine sediment metagenome | isolation source: marine sediment core GS10_PC15, 223 cmbsf | place: Arctic Ocean: Southern Knipovich Ridge | collected 2010
TCGCCCTTCTGCATGTAGGCCAAGGCGAGGTTGTACAGCGCCAGCGGATAGTCGGTCTTGAGCTTGAGGGCTCGCCGGCAATGCAGGATCCCCTCTTCGAGATTATCCATCAGGAAGTAGCTCACGGCGAGACTATGCTCGACATGCGGATTCTCCGGCAGCATGCTCACGAGCTTCCGCAGGGCCACATTGGCCTGCTTGATCTTGCCCGCCTCCAGCAGTAACTGCCCCAGCTCAAGCAGCGAGTGCGGGTCGTCGCCGGCGTGCCGCAACTCCGCCAGCAGGTGCACGCCCGCGATATCGTTACGCTTGCTCCGCAGCAGCACCTCCCCCAGCCTCATGTGAGCGCCGGGGAAATGGCGGTCGATCCGCAGCACCAGGCGGAACTGCTCCTCGGCCGCGTCAAGCTGCTTGTCTTTCATGGCCAATTCGCCGAGCCCAAAGTGCGCCGACGCATTCGACGGCGATCTGTCCAGCACCTGCCGGTACCGCTGCCGGGCCTGGTCGCACTGGCCCATCTCCACCAGCAGATCGCCCAAGTCCAGGAGCGTGTCAATGTCGCCGGGGGCGCCGTCGAGTTCGATGACATAGTGCCGCCGGGCGTCGTCCAACTCCCCCATCGCCCAATACGTCTCAGCCAGGCGGGCATGGACGCTGGGATGATCGGGCTCCAACTCCAGGCACCGCTGCCAGCAGGCTATGGCCCGATGATGCTCCGCCCGGTCGTAAAGGCTATTGCCGATGTTGTACAGGCAAAGCGCACATTCGTCCTTTACCTGCCGGGCCAGGTAGAACATCACTTCCGCCTGCTCGTGGTCGCCCATCTCGGTGTAGGTGATGATCCGGTTGCAGTAGCTTGGCTCGTAGGTCATGTCCAGCCGCTCGACCTGCTCGAAGCACTCGAGGCTTTCGCTGTACTTGCCCAGGCGGCTCAGGTCAACGCCGAGGCCGTTGAGGATATCGAGATCGTCGGGCTCGAGTTTGTGCGCCCGGCGGTAGGCGGTTACGGCCTGCTCGTAGGCGCCGACCACATCCAACGTGAGGGCTAGATTGAAATGCCACGAGGCGTTGTAGGGATTGATGGCGATGGCCGAGCGAAGCGCCTCGGCGGCCTTGAGGTACTGGCCGTGCTCGAAGAGTCTCCCAGCGCGCTCCACACGACGTTCGGCTCGAGCCCAATCATTCATGTGCCGACTTCTCCCTCAGGAGCGAATTCCGCCTGTCGGCCGCCGTTGGCCGCGGCCAGGACGCCCATCGCTGAAGGCGCGCACGCCACCAGCCCGGGATCCCTCCGACAAGTGTTCCTCCATACATTTATCATTATACCCGACTATCGCCCCTGCGCCTAGATGGGCGACTCGAGATGCGCACAATCGCCTCGGACCAACGCCCCTAGGGTCCAGCCCGGGTCGAGGGCGCAGGCATGTGATGCCTAAAGATGATTTCGCCTGGATACGGTGGGCCGCCGAAGTCACCGAATACGATCACGCCTGTGGTGCGGCGGCGCTCATCATATTGCCAGTCGATTGAGTAGTTCGACCTGCCGGCGCTGTCATCCTCGACAACCTCCTCCGCAACCACCTTCCACTCAGGACGAGGGGCCAGGGACAGGCCCTCGAGGGTGACGTAGGTCCGGGCCTGGCCATCGTGCGTCAGCTTGACGGAACATCGGTACATGCCGTCCGGCGAGGTCGATTCCAGCGTCTCCAGCGTGTCTTCGCTGAACAATTGAGAGCAACTGTGGAAGGCAAAGGCCACCAGGAGCAGCGCCCCCGCCCAGATAACGTGCCGCCAAGTTATGGTGATCTCCATCGTCAGGCCCCTTTCCGCCTACGTCGATGTCAGCTTCTACGACTCTTCGCAGATAAAGGTTCGGCGGAAGACTACGATTCTTCGCTTCTCCAGAGGCCTTCGGTGAGGCATCCCCCATGCCGGCCGTAGATCTCGCGGTTGGCCAGGCGGTGATGCACTTCCTTAATGGCGATCTCCACGGCGGCGTCGATAGTCTCCTTGCCGAAGGCGGCGGTGGCGGCTTGGGGCTCCATTTTGCCCCCGGCGCCCACCGGCCGCTCGGGCGAAGGCGGCAGTAGCGACAGGTCCACCGTATCCGGATGGAGGTGCATCAGGTGCGAGGTCTCCCAGCCGCCGCCGTGATCGCCTGCGCATTCATATTGGTTCTCGACCAGACGATAGTCGACGAACGCCCAGGCGAGCATCCGCCACCAACGCGACCAGGGCCTCTGGTTGAACTGGAGGCAGGCTGCCCGGGCGTGGTCGATGAGCGGATAGTGCCCCGCAACGAGCACGCCGATCTCGAACCCGAGGCACTCGGCCTCCGCCAGCACGTGCAGCAGCAGCTTGTGATAGTTGATCGCCTGCTCCGTGGCGGTGAAGGGGTTCTTCTCGGGCGCCCAATTCTCCTGCGGCAGCTCCATGTGCTCGAGGATCTTGTCCCGGTCGCCCGAGCCCTGCTCGACGATGCCCTCGGACCGGTTCTCGCCGTAGTACAGTGACGGGAAGGCCAGCCCCCCGCCCTTTTCGGCGCAGAGATTGGCGATGCCCTCGGCCTGGAGGGTGTCGGCGCCGACGGGATTGTGCACGCCGTGCCATTCCAACGTGCCGATGGGAATGTAGGCCACGGGGCAGGCCTTGCGGCGGGCGACGATCTGATCGGGACGAAGCATGTGGTAACGGACTTCCTCTGGCATTACTTAACTCCTGTACACTATGGGGCTTGCGTTAATCTTCGCGATGACGGCGCGCACCAAGACACTGCCTGCAGCGCACCGCGGGCGGCGCGGCGGCTGAAGGTCACACCAACTCGGCCGTATCTGAAACCGTCAGGGCTGGCTGGACTCAGCCGGCGCCTCGGGTTCTGTCGGCGTCTCGATGTCGCAGCACGTTTCTTTCTCGGCGGGCACGCAGCAGCAACAGCCGCATCGGCAGAACAGATTGTACAGACACACGACGATCACCGTGCCGACAAAGCCGTCGGCGAACCCCCACAGCAGGCCGATGAACGCCCCGCCGACGGTCGCCTGGAAACCCAGGTAGGCGTTGCCCAGCAACTTGACGGCATCGCGGCACCACTCGTCGCTGACCGTGGCGATCAGCCCGAGCACCAGCAGCCCCAGCCCTACGACTATCCCCACCGCCAGACCAAGCCGGCAGGCGCACAACATCGCGGGCCTCTTGGAAATCTCTTCGGACATGATGGGCTCCTTTCCTATCAAGTGTCTTGGCGCCAACTTCCACGCAGGGAACGTCTGAGAAAGGACTCAATGCATTATTGCGCCGCCAAGCGCCGGTTGCAAGCGCTGGCGAGAGATGATGTACCGGTTGACAAATAGATATTACCCAAGTAAATTACCCAAAATGGTTCAAACTCGCCAGCTGGCCGCCATTATGCCCGCCCACCGAAATCCCGAATGGGATGAAGGAGGGTTCATTTTTAGCCCTGAGGCACTCGCCTGCCTGTCGTACAAAACTTTGGGAGACGCGGAAGGGCGAGTTTTGTATTCCCAATGTCATACTTCGAGAACCTCAGCATTGGCATTTGTATTTGATGGTTTTTGCCGTAAATTACCTCTATGACCTCTACCCGCCAACTTGCCGCCATTATGTTTACTGACATCGTCGGGTACACCTCATTGATGGGAAAAGACGAAAAAATGGCTATGAACCTGGTACGGAAAAATCGTGATGTTCAGAAGCCTTTAGTCGAAAAACACGGTGGAACCTGGTTGAAAGAAATGGGTGATGGTGCCATGTCGAGTTTTCCAACCGCTTCAAGTGCCCTCTATTGTGCGTTAGAAATACAACACCAATTGATCGATGCCAAGGATCTTAATCTTCGTATCGGGGTGCATTTGGGAGAAGTACTGATAGAAGATGGCGATGTGTTTGGCGACGGTGTGAATATCGCTTCGCGACTTGAATCTATCACGGAGCCAGGTGGTATCTATATTTCAGATTCTGTACAAAAAGCTATCAGGGGAATAACAGACCTTCAGACCGCCTACCTGGGGGAGTTTACTTTGAAAAATGTCGACTATCCGGTAAAAACCTACGCCCTTCGAGGTGAGGGTTTACCTGTTCCCAAAGGTACACATGGAAAACATTTATCTGGAACCTTTTTTGCTGAGCTTCGACGAAGAAATGTCCATCGAGCGGGTATTACTTATTTAGCCCTGGCATTTCTTGTTTACAGTACTTCAAACTGGCTCGAATTTCCAAACTGGATAAATCCATGGTTATTACCCGGATTGATAATTGGGTTTCTTGTTGCTCTTTATTTGGCCTGGAATTATGAGCGAAGCCCACAAGGATTTGTAAAGGTTACATCAAAGAGGGCATGGGAAAGTCCCTTTTCTGATGTTCAGAGAAAACCTTTGACCGGCAATGCAGTTATCATATTCCTGTTAGTTGCTATTGCTGCTATCAATATATTACCCGCTACAGGACTTCTTTCAGGCGAGTCAGAGAAAATAGTGAATCCAACTTCTTCACTCTCTATCGCCGTGATGCCTTTCCGCAACGATAGTGAGGACCCTAACAACTTATACTTCTGCAATGGGTTGATGGAAGATGTAATTAATCAATTATCCCAAATTGAAGAAATCAGGGTTCCTTCTGTTACCTCCATGCTTTACTATCGTGAAAACCCAAAACCATACAGTGAAATTGTTGAGGAGCTTCAAGTTACCCATTTACTGGAAGGAAGCGTTAGAAAGCTGGATGATCGTGCCCTGATGTCAATAACACTCATAGATGCAGAAAAAAATGAGCAAATATGGAGCGATCGCTACGAAATGGATCTTTCGGTAAAAGGAGTATGGGAGATTCAATTTGAAGTAGCGTCTGAAATTATTAATTCTTTGCAATTAGCCCTTGGTAGTAATTCGATCGGTGAGGAAGCTCCTACTAATAATTTCCTGGCATATGACAGCTACCTGAAGGGTCGCGAGCATTTAAGAGCGTGGACAATGGAGCAAAACAGAATGGGAATTTACAGTTTCCAACATGCCATTGACCTTGATCCTGAATTTCAATTTGCCTATGCCTCTCTTGCCCAGGCCTATGGCCAGCGAGCAGAACTTTCTACTGGCCCCTGGGTTGACTCGGCCAAATACTTTGCAAATACCGCCATGTACATGGATTCAACTAGCGTTGAGGCTATGGTTGTAATGGGATATTCTTATTCATTGGAAGGAAACTATGAGGAAGGGTTGAAATGGTATGATCGAGCATTTGAAATAAATCCAACAGTTCAGAACCTCTACAATGGTTGGTGCCATAAACAATTGGGGAATTTTGAAAAAGCTGTGGATTGGGCCATTTACAACATCGAAAATGATCCGAAGAATAGTATTTATTATATCGACATGAGCAATGTAACTGCTTCTCTGGGCCTCTTTGATATTTCAAAGGATTATGCAAAAAAAGCCCTTGAGATTAATCAGGGCTTCAAGTTTGCTTTTGAAAGCTTAAGTAATATTGAATACTTTCAAGGAAATTATTTAAAATCGTTGAATTTTGCTTTGTCATCGGAAAACGGGGTTTTATTAGGATTAACCTATTATAAATTAGATAGTATGGATCAAGCCCGGAATTTCCTGGATGCCCGTTTAACTCAAGGCAAACCCCAAAATCAGAAGAGTAAAGAACAATTAGAATATTACCAGGCCCTTGCGCATAAAGCGCTGATACTACTTGCTATAGGCGACATGGAAAGCGGAAGACAATTGTTGGAGTCAGCATTACCGGATATCGAGGAAATTGGAGCTACAAAGCTTGAAAAATGGTACTTGATGGCAGGGTATCAGGCATCACTGGGGATGCCTAATGAAGCCATTGAATCTTTTAACAAAAGTATAGAATACGGATTCAAACGTGTTTTTGAAGCCAGGCATAATTCCCTGCTTGATGCACTCAGGGATAATCCAGAATTCCAGGAAATCATGGCCAAGCTGGAAAAGAAGAATTCATTAATCAGGGAACAGGTATTGGTGAAGGGATACTTTGATTAATGCCAGAAACCACTCAATCAAATGATCCGTTAGTACCTGATCAAGCCAAACCAGTTTCTGAGTAATCTGCAGAATTATATGTGATTAGCAGGAGATACCCGCCCGCCTAGCGGACAGACAGGGCTGAATAGCCCTTCGGACGGGCCCGACCGGACTCCGGGGCCCGACCGGACTCCGATCGGACGGGTTGGATAAAGTCGGGTTTCCTGATTGAATTTCGTCCAAAATGTGAAATGTGGTGCATTTACAATTCACGCTAAACTGTAAACTGCGAGTACGGAAGATCAAATCCTTCTTAAGTTAGCCGGGTTAATGATCTTCTTACCACATTTTTCACAGGCATAACATATTTGTTTATCTTGCAAGATGGATACAACCTACCAACTCACTACCTACTCCCCCGACTATCTTGCAAAACAAGTGGAAATCGGAAAATTCAATTTTAGTCATTGGCTTGGAGCAAGACAAAGCCCCATCCAAAGGTTACAAGAAGTATACTCTGGCCCTGATTTTGATCCGGAAACAAGATTCTATGCGCTGAAGGACGGCGAAGTGATTGGATTTCTACCGGCCAAAATAAGAAAAGGCAGCACGGAAGCGGACCTGGAATTCCCTTTGCTGGCAGCAGGGTTTGAGGACGCGGAAGAAGCCCTGATGGATTACGCATTTGAGCAATTGAAATCGAAGGGGGTGTCCACTGTGATTTCGAGGGTATCCGATGCATGGGGTAACACAACAGCATTGGCTAAAAAGTATGGCTATGAAAATAATGGGTTGATGTGGAAAAATGCCCAGCTGAAAGTAGAAAATTACAAGGGTAATACAAATGAAGACGATGTCCGGGAAGTGACAGATGTCGATTTTAAGGATGTTCGTGATGTGATGATTGCATTTCGTGAAAATTCCGACGAGGAAGCCCAGGCCCAGATCGACAAACTGGTTGAGATATCCGAACGCGTAACAAGTTGGAAAATCATTCGGGAAGATGGCAAAATAGTAGGTCACGATCATCTGGTGGAAGATATCCGCGAGAGTAACCGGGCACGGATGAATGCCATTTATGCAACCAGGGATGACATTCGGGATCGAATTATGAATAGCCATGTTGCTGCTGCAAAAAGAAACGGGATCAATCTGATTGATAGTTTCTTCTTTGGCCCAACTGAAAATATGGAAAAACCTTACTGGGATTACGGGTTTGAAGTCGGTGAACTATGGTCTTATAAGAAGGACATTAGCATCAAGGAGTAATATATCAGAGGTAATCTGCAGAATTGACCTTCCCCACCCGTTCGTCATGCTGAACTTGTTTCAATATCTGTTACCTGGAACCTACCGATTTAAGAAAGTACTAATTCTGGTGGGGTTGTCCTGCAGATTCTGATCTTCATCAGAATGACATCATGGTTGATAATGTTGGCGAATTCCAGCTAATGTGATATTTCCGTGATATTTTACCCATAACTTTCGGGTTTAAATTTCAAAAACCGATCAGTATATGAAAAAAGAGGTACTTGTAATTGAAGATGATCCGGATATTGTAGAACTCCTGCGAATTCATCTGGAAGATCTTGATTGCAATGTATATGGTGCCCTGACCGGGACGAAAGGCCTGGAGCTTGCTGAAAAAGGTAAATACGACCTGATTATTCTTGATCTGATGCTTCCTGAACTGGATGGTATGGAAATTTGCAGAAAAATCAGGGCACAAAAAGTATATACCCCCGTATTGATGCTTACGGCTAAAGCGGAAGCAATAGACAAAATTATCGGCCTTGAAACGGGGGCGGATGATTACATGACGAAACCATTTAATGTCCGTGAATTTATCTCACGCGTTAAAGCCATTTTCCGAAGGGTAAATATGATCCGTGAAGAATCCAACGCACCCCAAAAAATTCTGGAATTCAAAGGGCTGCACATCGACCTGGACAAAAGAAAAGTGTTACTCAATGAAAATAAAATTTCATTAACACCCAAAGAATTTGATTTGCTGGTACTGATGGCATCTCATCCCGGCAGAAGTTATACCCGGGAGGAATTGCTGAACCTGGTTTGGGGTTATGAATTTTCGGGATATGAACATACCGTAAATTCCCATGTGAACCGGTTACGGGCAAAAGTGGAACCGGATGTAAATAATCCACAATTTATTCTTACTACGTGGGGAATAGGATACCGTTTCAATGATGATGACTAAAACCAAAAGTAAAACAATGATTTTGAATAGATTGTATTTGCGCATTTCCGGTATGCTGCTGCTAATTCTGTTAGCAATCGGGATCGCTTACTTTTTTATAACCGCTTATGCAGCACAACGTTATTTTCAGGAAACAACACAACGGTTAAATGCACAAGTGGCTAAAGAAATGCTCTTGGAAGTGAACCCCTTCGTTAACGGGGAGGTAAATAAGGAAGCGCTGGGCAAAATTATGCATTCGATGATGGCAGTAAATCCCGGTATTGAAGTTTACTTGCTGGACCCAAATGGTAAAATCCTCTCATTTGTTGTACTGGATAAAAAAGTAAAACTTGATCAGGTTGATTTAGCTCCGGTGAAGGATTTCATTTTGCATAATGGGGATAAATTTATCCTGGGGGATGACCCCAGGAATCCCGGTAATACAGTAGTATTTTCTGCAACAGGTGTAGAGGAAAATGGCATATTGCTGGGTTATGTGTACATGGTATTGGCAAGTGAGCAATATGAAGACATTGTATCCACGCTTCGGAATAGCTTTATTCTAAAAACCGGGAGTCAACTGTTTCTCATTACACTGATAGCAGCATTTTCACTTGGGCTTTTAGCTATCTGGTTGATTACGAGTAATCTACGTAAAATCATCCATACAGTAAGGAAATTTGAACAAGGAGACCTGACGGTAAGGATTCCCGTAAAATCTGATGATGAACTTGGTGGGCTTTCAATGACATTCAACCGGATGGCCGATACCTTACTTAAGAATATAGAGCAGTTAAAAGAAGTTGACCATCTCCGCAAAGAACTCATTGCAAATATTTCGCATGACCTGCGAACACCGTTATCGGTGATTCATGGGTATGTGGAAACACTGTCAATAAAAATGGATACAATACAGCCAGAGGAAAAGGAAAAATATCTCAATATCATTTTAAAAAGTACTGATCGGCTTAAAGAGCTTGTAGCAGATCTTTTTCAATTATCGCAACTTGAAGCCCGGCAGGTTACTCCTCATATGGAACAATTTGCCATCGCAGAATTGATTAACGACCTCACGGCTAAATACCAGCTTTTAGCAAACACTAAAAACATTTCGCTGAAAACCAACATTGGAAATGTGAGTGCACTGGTAACAGCTGACCTGGCCCTGATGGAGCGTGTTCTTAACAACCTGATCGATAATGCGATTAAACATACACCTGAAGCGGGCGAGGTGAATATTCAGTTAGAAACGATTGGTTCAGATGTAAAAGTGAGTGTTTCGAATACGGGAGCAGGAATTCCTGAAGAGGACATCGAACACATATTCGATCGCTATTTTACCAAAAGCAATACAGGTACCGAAGGCACGGGCCTGGGTCTGGCTATTGTAAAAAACATTCTGGAAATCCATAATAGTGTTATTCAGGTAAAGAGTAAACTAAAAGAGAAAACCACATTCTTTTTCCAATTACCCCAAATGCAATAGAAAATTGATTTTTCTGTGAATCTTTCGTGATATCCCTGAAGCAATTTTGGGAAAACAAACAAATAGCAGATCATGAAAAATACATTTTTACTATTAATCATTGGGGGGATAATATTTGCCTCCTGTAATAATGATGACGATCCTGCAGCAACAAAGGGTCTGAATCTTTCCATTAGCAATCTGGGCCCGTCTACCGATACCGAGCAGTATGAGGGATGGATAATCGTAGATGGTGCCCCTGTAAGTACGGGTACATTTACGGTTGATGCGAATGGTAATTTGTCACAATCATCATTTCAAATGGATGCGGCAATGCTTGACAAAGCCACGACTTTTGTATTGAGTATCGAACCGATCCCGGATAGTGATCCAACACCAAGCAACATTAAAGTATTAGGCGGCGATTTTTCCGGTAGCCAGGCTTCTGTATCGGTAAGCCATGGAGCAGCCCTGGGTGATGATTTTTCATCAGCAACAGGTACAGTAATTCTGGCGACCCCTACAACGGAGACTACGGAGGATGAGTTAAGTGGTATTTGGTTTTTAGATTTGTCTTCGGTCAGCCCGGCCGCCGGATTATCGTTACCTGCCCTTCCTTCCAATTGGAAATATGAAGGATGGGCTGTTATTGATGGCCAGCCTGTAACCAGCGGAACATTTTCAGCAGTAAATGTAGCAGACGATTCCGCCCCATTCAGCGGCCCCGGTATGGGTCCCCCGTTTCCAGGCGAGGATTATGCGTCCAATGCTCCATCAGGAGTTACATTACCCACTGATTTATCAGGAAAGACTTTGGTGATATCCATTGAGCCCAGCCCGGACAATAGTCCCATGCCTTTCATGTTTAAGCCCCTGGTGGCGACGATGCCTTCTGATGCCACGGATCATTTTAATTACATGATGACGAACCAGGCGGGTGCTACCTTCCCCTCCGGAGCAGTTTCCAGGTAAAATTGGTTAATAGGTTAATAATTAAGGGCGTCTTTCAAAGGATGTCCTTTTTTTTTGCTGATCACCCGATGAACCGTAAACCGTAGAAGTGCTTTTTCGAGCAGATCTTTATCACGTTTTTCTTAATATTTTTCTTTTTGCCTATCCTACTGTGTCGAGGTACATCATGTTGAATGTGGTCCAACATTTACAATAGATAAAGTCCACTTTAAATGGGTTTATTTAATCTTCAGGTATTCATCAGATTTTTTTGCTAACTTTATTAAATGGAGAAAAATCTCTACACCAACAAAAGCCAACTGATGTATGAAAACTACCTTTAAGCTTAATGGAAAAACCGTGCAGGTTGAAACTCAATCGGATGCAACGCTGTTGTGGACGTTAAGGGATCATTTAGGATTGACCGGCACGAAATACGGATGTGGAAAATCTTTGTGCGGAGCGTGCACAGTACATCTGGACGGGATGGCCGTAAGATCATGCACTACACCAATGTCGATGGTTGGCAACCGGGTTGTCACTACTATCGAAGGATTGTCCGATGACAATTCTCATCCATTGCAGAAAGCCTGGATTGAGGAACAAGTTCCTCAATGTGGTTATTGTCAATCCGGCCAGATTATGCAGGCCGCAGCCCTGCTGCAGAATAACAGCCAACCGACAAGGGAACAGATACTGGCTCAAATGAATGGAGTCATTTGCCGTTGCGGAACCTATGGACGGATTATCAAGGCAATTGAACGAACAGCTCAAACCCTTTAGACCATGAACAACGCAAAGACAATAATTCCTAAAATTTCGAGACGAAAATTTATCGTTGGAGCCGGAGGCTTCACTTTTCTCATAACAACCGGAGTCATTTGGCCGAAGTTATCAGCTAAAAATAATACGGTAAATGATGGGGCTATCACCGCATGGGTTCATTTGCAACCCGACGGAAAAGTTATCATCTATAATCCGGCAGCAGAAATGGGTCAGGGATCAATGACCGCGTTACCTGTCCTGATTGCGGAGGAAATGGATGTAGATTGGTCAACAGTCATCATCAAGAATTCCCCTATCATACCGGAGATTTATGGATCCAGAGGATTTCGGGGAGGGAATAGCATGATCACCGTAGGCAGCCGTGCTGTACGTGGTTACTATGAAAGCCTTCGTCAGGCTGGAGCACAGGCACGTTATGTTTTACTCTATAATGCAGCCGATAAATGGAATGTTCATATCCAGGAGCTTACAACGGATGCCGGTGTGGTGATTCATAAATCAAGTGGTCGAAAAATGCTTTATGGAGAAATTGCGGGATTTGCCAAATCACCTGATAAAATCCCCCAAATCCCAACAGAACAAATGAAGCAACCCGGTCAATTTAGGTTGATTGGTAAAAATATACCAAGATTCGATATACCAGAAAAGGTGAACGGAAGCGCCATTTTTGCAATGGATATCCAGTTGCCGGATATGGTTTATGGGGCAATTTCAAGATCTCCTGTAAACGGTACAAAGCCGGTAAATGTTCTAAATAAGGATTCTATTCTTGAAATTGATGGTGTTATTGATTTGGTTACCCTTGAACACGGAGTTGGTATCATTGCCAACTCAATAGAAACGGCTTTTACTGCCAAAAATAAATTACAGATCCAGTGGAGTAAAGGGGTAAAGGCCTCAAACTATGACAGTGTGGAGGCATTTGAAAAGTATGAAAATATGGCAGGTGATGCAAGTATAAAGGGAAGCGTAATAAAAAATGAGGGCAATATTTCCAATGCTTTACAAATTGCTGATAAAACATATAGCTCAGACTATAAAAATGATTTTGCTTACCATGCACAAATGGAACCCCTGAATGCGGTGGTTTCCGTTGCTCCTGATGGGGCCAGCGCTGAACTATGGGTAGGATCCCAGGCTCCTGTTAGTGCAAGAAGCGCAGCAGCAAGGGCTCTTGGGATATCAGAAACAAAAGTCGAAATTCATCCTTGCTACCTCGGAGGAGGATTTGGCCGCAGATCCATGTCTGGTTATGTTACCGAGGCAGCGATTCTGGCAAAAAAAGCCCGAAAACCTTTAAAACTCGTGTGGACAAGAGAAGATGATATTGCCTATGGTGCATTCCGCCCGATGTCGGTGCAACGCATGCAGGCAGGAGTGGATAAGACCGGTAATATTGTAGGTTGGAGTCATTTAGTAATAGGAACCGGTAACCGGCTGATGACTTCAGGCGTGAATACGTTATTCTATACTTTTCCCAACCAGCATATAGAAATGCGTAATGTGGACGAGGGAGTACGTACGAAACATTGGCGTGCCGTTGGTCACGGACCAAATAAGTTTGCTATCGAGGCCTTTATCGATGAAATAGCGATAGATCATAATATTGATCCTGTCGAAATGCGAAAACGATTAATGAAAAATCATCCACGTGCGCTGAACGTACTCGAAACGGCAGCGAAAATGGCCAACTGGGGTAGCTCACCACCTGCTGGCAGAGGACGGGGAATAGCTTTTGCCGAAAGAAGCGGTTCATTATGTGCCGGAGTATGTGAACTTTCGGTCGATAGAAGTAGTGGCAGGATACAGGTTCATAAATTCTGGGTTGCGTTGGACGCAGGTGTGGTGGTTCAACCGGACAATGTATTGGCCCAGTCAGAGGGGTCTATCATATTCGGTTTGAGCAGTGTACTAAGTGAAAGCCTTACTTTCAAAAAAGGGAAGGTGCAACAATCGAACTTTGACAACTATAATGTCATGCGAATCGCGGATGCTCCTGAGGAAATCGAAATTAAAATCATACAATCGAATGAAAATCCCTCAGGTGTTGGGGAGGCAGCATTGCCATTTGTTGGTGGAGCGGTATCAAATGCATTTGCAGACCTTACGGGTAAAAGACTAAGGCATATACCATTTACTCCGGAAAAGGTTCTGGCCACATTGAGCAGTTAGTGACATTTCAGACTTGATTTATCTTACCTTACCTAAATCTGATTAAAAGGGGATGTCTCATGGACATCCCCTTTTATTACACTGACTTTTTCCGACCTACTGACCCAAAAACAAATCCAACTGTCACAATCGCCCCAAATACAAGGGGTATTATCCAGAATATCTGCCATTGCTCCAGAGCCAGACTACCCTCATCGGTAATGATATTATTAAAGATCCAGCCTGCCAACAGCGTACCCAACCCCTGGCCCACGCCGTAGGATACCAACACGAACAAACCTTGTGCCTGGGCCCTGATCTCAAGGGGAGCCATCTTATCCAGATAGATCTGACCGGCGATGTAAACAAAATCATAGCATATGCCATGTAACAAGATACCGCTAATGATCATCCACGTAATGGCATCCGGTGCCCCGAGAGCGAAAAGTGCATAACGCAACACCCAGGCCAACATTCCTGCAATTACAACCCCCCTGACACCCCACCTCAATAAAAACCATGGCATCAATATCAGGAATACTACTTCGGACATCTGACCAAAGGACATCCTGAAAGCAGGGTTGGGAATTTCTGCCGTGTTCAGGAATACAGGGACATAAGCGTAATAGGTGGCCAATGGTATACTCGTAAGAAGTATGCTGATCAGGAATACTATTACCGGGCGGGATTTGAGCTTGGCCAGGGCATCAATTCCTATGATATCCCTGATATTAACTTCTTTGCCGGCTGCAGGAGGAGGTACATTGGGCAAAGTAAAACTGTAGAGTCCCATTATTAGTCCTGCACCACCGGCAATATACATGGGAATCGCGGTGGTATCAGCATCTAAAACATAACTGACCAGAATACCTGCAACAATCCATCCAATCGTACCAAACACCCGGATAAACGGAAACTGACTCTCCCTGTCGTTTAACTTATGAAATGCCGTTGCAGTGGCCAACCCAACCGTAGGCATATAACAAAGCATATGGAGCTGTAACAGGATAAGGAATAAAGGAGTGGAATCAACGATCTCCAATGCAAAAGGTGCTGCAAAAATAAATATTCCGCTTAATATATGCATAGTACCCAAAACTTTTTGCGCGGCAAAAAAACGATCTGCAACCATGCCCAGAAAAAAAGGAGCTACGATCGAGCCGATAGGGCTTGCCATGTAAGCGATGTATATCACGTCGCTTAGCCCCATTTGTTTCATGTAATTCCCCGCAGTGGCATACCATGCACCCCAGATAAAAAACTGGAAGAACATCATGAGTCGAAGACGCCAGGATAGAAAACTGTTCATAAAGATTTATAAAATTAACCATTTAGGTTTTATTGATAAACAAAGGTTGTTCATCGAATCAGAAGTAAAATAATATTTTTCTTCTTTGTTACTTTTTCCCAGTCGATGGAAAAAGTAACCAAAAAGATCTTGAAT
>SDBV01007415.1_pt1 | contig 15004 bp, 22 predicted proteins | sample 2277081 | NCBI WGS metagenome assembly SDBV01 (sample SAMN10402039, study PRJNA504765) | marine sediment metagenome | isolation source: marine sediment core GS10_PC15, 223 cmbsf | place: Arctic Ocean: Southern Knipovich Ridge | collected 2010
GGCGCATTCGATCAAAGAATACCGAGAACCGTAATGAAACTAAAAGCCGCTAACATAATAGAAGCCAGAAAGAAATTCGGAGAGAAACGAGTAGGGTTCTTATTAATAAAAGTAAAAGATATAAGAGCAAGTGTAAGACCCAGAGTAATAGAACAAAAATAACACTCAGCAAAACAACTGAAGCCACAATGACTATTAAGACGAGTTTAGTTCCTCTTTTCTCGTCTTAATAGTTATTATTCAAACTCATCCAAACCACAAACCAAATAAGTAAGTAATCATTACAGTAAGGTTTTTCGTTGTCACCGTTTTTTCCTTACTGTAATGATTACTTTACGTTCTCTAAATGGATTACACCTCCAATCATGAGAAATGATCGTTATAATGAGGTCTTGGCCTTTCTTCTTCCTCATTATAACGATTACTTTCCAGTATCTATAACTATTTTAATCAAACAACTATTCCATTAAAAGAGCATCAGCAGACAGCATCAGAGGCAGAAGCTGACACCTGATGCTGAAAACTGAAATAAAATGGGTGTTAAAAGAGAAAACTGGAACGGAAAGTTCTTCGTAGTAGCAAGAAAACCCAACGGGAGAATAGAAAGTAAAGTACGCTGGACACCAAAAGTATCTATTGATAGGTTAAAGCAGCACTTCAAAAACAACCATATATTAGACCTGAATGTTAAAGCAACCAGTTTCAGAGGAACCAATTTCAGGGAGTTCGTAACAACAAAGATAAAACCAGTAAACAGAGATTTTCAAATAGTACTGGAGACAAGACACAAAAACAAAACAATAATAGCAAGATCGGACCTGGTCAAAGGCAGGAGAAGCATAAGTAAAGCAAGAAAAGAAGCAGAAGAAAGATTCTTTGCAAGAATATCAAATGAACTATTTAATGAAGGTTATGACGAAGATATAGGAAAACAATTAGCAAAAGCAAGCAACCTAAAAGTCACGGAAACAATAGTATACTACAAAAGAATATAAGAACAGTGGACAGCAACAGCGTCAGCTTCTGATGCTGAAGCGGATGCTGACACTTTAACATTTCTAGAATCAGTCCCCAAAGACTACACTAGAACGAGACTTGGGACGGGAGATTAAAATTCTTCCTCTCAAGTCTTAACACTCACACTCAAAATGATAATTCACAAATTAATTAAAAAAGATTGGTATGGAATGGAGTTCGATCTGAGATATTTATGTAACCAAGCAGTAAGTATAACCCGCAACAAGTTTAGTTTCGGGTGGGACAAAGTTACCTGCAAGAATTGTTTAAAACAAAAACCATCCTGACACTGAATCCTGAAAATGTATAAACTAAAAGCTACCACTCAACTACATAATACCAGAACAATTTATGGTTTTGATATAGAAACTTATGATAAGAACAGAAAATTCTATTGCGCAAGTATTTACGGAAATAATATTCAAAAAACATTCTTTGATAAACAGGAATTAATAGATTTTCTTAAAACAAAAAGGTTTAAGCATAGTATTATTGCAGCCACTAACTTACAATTTGATTTCTTCGGGTTATTCTATAACATGACTGAAATAAAACAATTCAATACATTATTCAGGGGATCAGACCTTATCTCATCACACTCTTACATAATTAATAAACAATTCAAGAGAAAGAACGAAGAAGATAAACGTAACTCTATCTTATTCATTGACACATTAAACTACGCCAAACAATCAGTAGAACAAATTGGGAAAATATTAAACATTCCTAAACTAAAGAAACCAGCGTGTCTCGGAAGGCTGCCTAAGAACAATAAAGAACGGGAAGAAATGATAATTTATAATATGCGAGACAGCGAGATCAGCAAGAAATATATAGATTTCTTATATGAAGCATTCGAGAGACTAGGAGCTACTCCCAAAAAAACAATCGCCAGTACAAGCATGAGCTTATACAAAAACAAATACATAAAAGAAAACGTATACTATCAGCCCCCAGAAGAAAACTTAATGGAACAATTCAAAGCATACTATGGCGGTAGAACAGAAGCGTTTAGTAGAGGAAGAATAAAAAACTACCACTATTATGATTATAACAGTTTATATCCTAGTGTGATGAGAAACACTTACCCGAACCCTAACAGTCAAAGAATAAGCAGGAGAAACACTTTAAGATATATAGAAGATTACGAAGGAATAACAAAAGTAACAATAGAATTAGATCATTTAGAAAAACCATTACTGCCAGTAGTTCACATAGTAGATAAGCAGCGAAAACTAATATTCCCAACAGGAACGTGGACGGGATATTACACAAACATAGAATTAAGACAAGCAATAAAACTAGGATATAACATAACAAGAGTTCATAAGAGTTTATATTACAAAACAACACTAGAACCCTTCAAAGAATATGTTAATGATTTATACAGATTAAGACTAGAATACAAACAGGATAACAACCCAATGGAAGGACTAGTAAAACTATTCATGAACAGCTTGTACGGTAAGTTCGGACAAAAGTTTTTAGATAAAGATAACTGGATACCGCTGCCAGATACTTTAGAAGAACTCACCAAATATAAATCGTTTGAAAGAATAGGGGACTTCATAAGAATCAAACAAGACAACAAACCTAGTGCTTTCTGCATACCAGTATGGGCCGCATACACCACAGCATACGCAAGACTAAAGCTGCACGAAACCTTACAGAAAACGAATGCGATATATTGTGATACTGACAGTGTAATAACGAAAGACGACAGCATCAGCAACAGCAACAGGCTTGGAGAACTAAAGAGAGAAGATAAGATAAGAGAAGGAATAATTATTAAACCCAAATTTTATGGGTATAAAGGACTGTATGGTTACAAAGTTGTGGCTAAAGGAATAGGAAACAGACTAAGCTATCAGGCAATGCTGGAGATAATCAATACTAAAACAGTAACTTATCCTAAATTTATGAAATTCAAAGAAAGTATAAGAAGAGGATTCATACCAAACTATATAACAGGAATAACTAAACAATTAGTACTAGAAGATAATAAAAGATCATGGTATGAAGAGTTCAGTCCCAATTCAATACAAACATCAGAACCAATACGGATACAGCTTTCAGCATCAGCAACAGAAGCTGACAACAGATGCTGACAGCTCTTTTTAGAAATCATTAAATAAATTATCCCACTGAAACGTATCATATAACCCGAAATAATCTTCTATATCTGTAACGAAATAATGTTTATAAAAATTGTTAGTAACCCATCCTTCTTTCCATCCTTCATAAGAAACAATACTGTCAAAATGCCAAACCTCAACCTGATGGCTGTGTTTCTTAATCTTCCAGTGACCGCAACTAGGACAACTCCATAACCCTTCAGGTGTCTCACTATTCTCCTGCCAGTAAGTGCCGCATTTAAGACAACTTTTTACATAATGGCAAACGTGATAACGCACTTGAGTTGCCATATCCCTGACAATAGTATCAATACGTTTAGGTAACTGAGTAATAAAAACAACTTCTCCATAACCACTCTCAGCAGCTCCAATAACTCTTCTGATCAATGAAAGCCAATCGGTCATTAAAATATTAGCTTTGCTCATGCTGCGCCTGCTATTAATAATACTGTGAGCTTCGTCCAAAACAATATTAATAGGTTTAACTACATTCTTCCAGAAATCTACATTAAGTTGTAAATCGGTAATATCTTCCCCAGTATTTTTCTTAACACCCACGACAACTTTCTTAATAATCATACTAGGAACCAAATTTATCTGATCGTCAATCTTAGTCATAATATTACTGTAAGTTTTACGATGGGTTTTATTAAGTGCGATCTCTCGGACTTCCATAGCAGTTTTACCAGAACCAACGTTACCTAGACTTATTCTTATCATTTAAAAAATAATAAAAAATAATTTATTTTTTCTTGTTAAATTCTTTGAAGAACTCTTCCCTTATTTGTTTTCTTAATTGTTTACGGAAAGATATTTCTTTAAATAATTTTCTTTTCTCAAGTTCTTTGTCAATATCAATATCTTTTGTTGCTGCGTATTTATCGTATGCGCATTGCACGATAATCTCTTCACGTTCCAATGTATCTGCTTCGTTCTTTAGGCTTCTGGTTATTTGATAAAACATATATGTTAGTACGCTGCATAACAAAAGAACCCCTATTCCAGTAAACAATCCTGCTAGCCCTGTTAGTTCACTCATTTTCTTATCCTCCCTGTGTTATTTTCAATGTCCATATCACTAAAATAATAATATTAATGACTGTGATGCTTCCAATTATAACTTCTTTGTATTTACCTTTATAAAATGCTAGTATTAATAATTGAGCTGCATATAATACAACTACTATATATATTGGGATTAATTTTGTTATTACTGCTTCGAATTGCATATAATCGATAATACCTTTACATTCCTGTACTGTTATTGTTTGGATTTCCAGATTATTACTGTATGTGTTATTAAATCCTGTTATATCAATCATTGTTTAATCTCTCCTGATGCTGATACTGCTGCTGATCTCATAATTACCATCTTTCCCCCAAATAATACCTAGCCAGTCGATTTACTATAAAATCCTGGGTGATCTTAACACCATACTTATCTTTATATTCAGGATTTTGTCTCTTAAACTCTTCGACACATTGGCTAGTAACATACTTTTTAGTAGAACTTCTGACGCTTAATTGATCAAAACCAACTCTGGACATAATACAGACACTATCTTGGTAGTATTTATATATATCTATACCAAACCTAACATTTATATGGTTAAAGACAATGTATTCTTCGGGATTTTCAGCAGTGTTTTACTATTGGTTATATTTATTATAGGAATAATGACTATAACCAGCACTGGAATCACTGAAATACAAGATGCTGGGGACAATATGAACGATTCAAACTTATGCAGCGGAGCAGGATGTTTTTATAACGCATCAATAACTCCATCATGCAGAAATAATGAAAGCAACGTATCAATCTCAACAACCTGTGCAACAGGACAACACTCAGTACAATTTAGCGGATTTTTCGGTTCAAACGGAATAATCATACTAGCAATAATGGGAATGATAGTCGTCGGATTAGTAGGATTCGTATTTTTAGTAACAAAAAAGAAGTAAACAGCATCAGCAATCAGCATCAGCAACAGAAGCTGACAACAGATGCTGACAGCGGAAATCAAGATCATGGGAATAAATACAGGAACACTGGTGAAAGGAATGACAGGCTTTCTGGTTGCGATAATCGGAGTAGTCTTAATCTTCCAAACTCTAGCCACCTCAATCCCCCTGATACAAACAGCAGGTAATACCGTTAATAGCACGGGAGCGCAGTTCGCTTCGTTCTTCGCAGCAGGCGGTATTATCGAACTGGCGTATATGGGCGGAGTATTACTAGCAGTAATCGGACTCGTTTTCGGTTTCGCAGCAATATTCGGTGGAAAGAAATAAGAACCAGTATGAACAAACTGGTTAAAGACATAGAGCTTTAACCACCTTTTTTTATTCAGCGATCAGCATTCAGCATCAGCAGCTGCTGACAGCAGAAGCTGACAACTCACAATAATGGTATTCAAAAACAGTAAACAACGGAAAGGTTTCTTTAGTAAACTTAAAAGGTTCAGAACAGAACATCACGATATTCACGTTCAGAAACTAAAAGAGAAAGAAAGGAAACTCTTAAAAATCGAGAAGAAAGAATTAAGTGAACTAAAAACAACACTGGCCAGAAGAAAAGAAGTGCAGCAAGCCAGACAAGACATAACTAACACTAAAAGAGAACTCGCAGCAATCAAACAAGAACGATTCGATACCTCAGCACTAGGCAGAGGATTAACAAATGTTAATGTAACCAGGAGAAAAGCAGTTGCAGCACTAACCAGTCCTAAAGCTAAAAAAGTGTTTAAGAAAATAGGGAAACAATTATTTGATTAAAAAGGAGTAAACAGCATCAGCAACAGCATCAGGAAATAAAATGGGAAGGAAATTATCTAGAATCCAACAAAAGGCTATGTTTGCTAAATTAAGATTCAATAAAACCAAACCAACTACTCCTCCAGCACCATTATTAGAGAAAAAAAGAGTAATACAAGTTAGAAATCAGATAATTAAGAAACTAGACAATATACCTAAAAGTAAATTAAACAAACTAACTATTAAACAAAAACAACGATTAGAAACTGCCAAGAAAGAACTAAAACAAGCAACAACCAAACAAAAACTTCAAATATGGTTGGCAAAACACGACATAATATTTGCAGAGATAAGTGGAATCTCAGCAATACTTGGACTTGGTGGGATAATAGCAGCAACAACACTTTTTTCGCCTTCAGTCATTCCAATACTCGCAACAGCAACCGTAGGAGCGAGTGTAGGAATAGGAGGAATTAGGGTAGGACACTTAGAATCACCAATCGCAGAAGATATTATTAGAAACAGAAAGCAAATAAGGAAAGAATTAATACGACAAGGATTTAGTAATAAACAATCTAAACAAATAATTAAAGCAAGAGTAATAACACTAGAAAGAAAAGCAGATGTAGGAATAAAACGAGAAATTAGAAAAGATAATATTAGAGAACAAAAAAGAATTAAGAGGTTACTAAGATAAAAATGGCAAGAAAACTCTCTCGAATGCAGCAAAAGGCAATGTTTGCTAAACAGAATAAGAGAACGAGATTCTTTACATTATATTTCATTAAACCAGCAGATGCAAAAGAACGAAGACAAATTATAATTAATAGAGCGCTTGGGCTTCCAGGGACATTTAGTGGAGGAGACTTTAAAGATTTCAAATCTAAAAAGAAAAGAGACATGATGGCTAAACAATTAAAGAAACAAAAATTTATAATTAGTAAAGGGACAGAAGTTAAAGATGCTGCTGATATAGAACAAGACAAAAGAATAGCGAAACTATTAAGATAATAAAATGCCGCACAAAAAATTATCTCGTAAACAGCAGCGCGCAATGTTCAGCAAACTACAAAAAGGCGATAGTGTAAGAACTCCCACTCTGCATGAAAGGGGAGTGTTTGCTGGGAAAACACGGAAAGGTTTTAAGATACTAACAACCAATGATAATGGTAGACCCTCAATAGTGATAACAAAACAAATGCCTGTTAGGTTCAAAGACGATGAGAATAACTAGACTTGAGACGAGAGATATGAGAGCAAGATTCTCACTCTCAACTCTTAAATCTCAAATCTCACACCTAAAATATAAATATAACCTTAACTATCAAATATTTTAAGATGAAAAAACTTCCAATAATACTAATTCTCATCCTAACACTAGTAGGTGCAAGCGTAACTGCTGATAACAACTACACCCGACTGGGAAAAACACTAAATAGTGAGTTCAGTACAGGCATAGGATTCTTTAACACTGAACTGACAGGAGAAACAAGCAGGACAAAATCAATAAATAGTTTAGTAAACGCTCCACTAATAGCCGATCTGGATAATAATGGAGTGAACGAAATAATTGTTTTAGACGGTTCAACCTTTAGAATATACAATTCAGACTTACAATTACAAGCCACTTACCCGATTAATATTACACAGACAGGAGCTAGATATACCTATTTAATACAAGACATTGATAACGATAATTTTTTAGAAATAATCGTGATTAGGGATAGGGAAGCCAACGAGCAGGCAAACCTGGAAATAATTGAGTTTAACGGTACATCAATACATCAAGACATTAGACTAGACCTCGACCAAACAACAGGTATAGCACTAGAAAGCGAGTTTATGATAGCGTGCAGAACAGACAACGACTGCATAATAGTATTAACACCCAGCAGGGTAACGGTGGGGTTTCCAGGTCTGTCCGCATGGGGTTTTAACGCTACTAATATAAGCACCAGGCATGAAGTAGTAACAATAGGCCCAGGCAAAGCAGCTTGCGCACCAAAATTCAGAACTATGAGCGTAAGCGACCCAGATAATGACGGAGAAGAAGAGTTCACGTTTACATATATAGTAGCACAAAGCGGCAACGATCAAGTAGAAATTAAAACTCTGGGATTACAGGCAAATCTTAGTCCAATAATAGAAATGATTGGGGGCAAAGCAATATTCGACGCGTTAAGCGATACTACTTCTAATAAATGCACTGACCAATTAAGCAGCGCAGAAACATTATTTACGTCACCACTAGTATTTGATGCAGACGGTGTTTCCAGCAACGGACAAGAAGCAATATTTGCTGCTAATACCGATGCGGACGAATTTAAAATGTTTAGTTACGAATCAGTAGGGAGTACTTGGGTTTTTTTGGACGATTATCCCGAAGTATTTCAGGCGGACGGCACAATACTAAGCAACATAATGTTATTTAATAGTTTTACAGATACGGGGAAAGTAGATTTTTGCGTGTTAGGTTTTGAAGAAGCAGATCAGCAGTTAGACTTATTATGTGCCAGTGAACAAACAAATGAGTTCATAGAAACAAACGAGTTCTTTTTTGATACGACAGGAAGGTTTAATGTAACATCAACTTATGGAAGTTACAGTATTTTAAGTCATAGCACGCAGCATACGACAGCAACAATAGACGGAAATAATCTTGACGAAGTACTATCTACTTACGGAATATTTGAACTTGATTATACGGGAGTTAATCATTTAGACATGATATGGGAAAGCCCCCAGGCAAATATAGCGATAATAAGTATAGATGCGGAGAAAGTTGGACGAGAGGACTTAATCGGCAATACTAACACTAACCTTTGGTATTTTGACGACGGATATACTACAAGCGGCGCAGGAATAGACAGCTATTCTATTAATCCATGTATCGATAATACATGGAAGATAAATACCAGTGTAGAAAATCGATTGACAGTTATCGACCCTGACGGTGACAGTGTTAGTGCGAGAAGCATATTATATTTTGGGGATAGTGATTCAACCGTAATACAGGACACAGGATGGGCTGCTAATTCCAGCAGTGGAACGACATTTACATTCAGTCATAAAGCCAATGTTACTAGAGGAACCAGCACATTAAGAATGATGGCGCAGGACACCAGCAACCCAACAGAAATAGAAATAATAGATATTACGTTCAGCGTGGGAGTTAATGGAGCAGTATTTAACGACTGCACAACAGATGTGACGGGATTATCTGTTAATGTCACCCCGTCATTTAGTGACGATATACTTGACGCTAATAATAATATTCTTACAAGAAACCTTAGACTTGTTAATTCAGAGTTCAATTTCGGTTTGACACTGGAAATAATTTATTGGATAATTACACTATTAGTGATAGGGGGAAGTTTCTTTTATGCGGTAGATGTTGGTGCAAGCGCAATACAAGCGACTATTGTAACAACAATGTTAGGTGTAGGAATGGTTATCTTGGGAACTTTGATGGGAATTATTAGTCTTGGCGTGATACTGTCGATGTTTGTAATATCAATCGCTATAATAAGTTTTGCGTTTAAAAATATGTTTATGGGAACTAGGGGCGATTAAACAATGGTGACGGACACTGTTGCTTTCGTATCAATAACCACTATTTTTGTGTTGTTAGGAGTAATGCTTCCGTTTATTAATGATACTTTTGGTTCAACAATAGGAACTACTGACGTGGAAGGATTTAAGGATGAGTTAGGGCAGGCAGCCGATAACCCTTTGGATGCTTTTTTAACGGTTACTGCCAGCGTTCTGAAAATGTTTTTTTGGACTTTCGGAGCATTGCCTTTCTGGATAGATGCTTTCTTTACAATGTTTAGAATAATATTATTTGTCATAATAGTTAAGTGGGTAAGGGGTGTAGGTAGTTGAAAAAAGTATTATTATGGATGTTTGTAATGTCGTTAATAGTTCCATTTATCAATGCGCTTACTGAGGAAACAACTAACTTTGAGTGGACGGCAGACAACGATCAGGGAGGGGGATTATATCCAGGAATGGGATTCATAGTATCGGACAATATCGAAGCACTGCACGGCGTCAAAATAAACAACACAGTTACTGGTGAATTTGTAGACATATACAACGCTTCAGACTTAGGCACAAACAACTACATTCATAGAGCAACAATAGTAGGACTGCACGCAAACTTCTCCCCCGCAGTAAGCAATCTCTCAGCAGGACAGCTATACTATATAGTAGTTAGCGCACCTAGCGGGACAGTACATCAGGCTTATAGTTTAGTATGGACATCAGGATTTAGACCAGTACAAATGCAAAATATAAGCGGAACAGGTCAGTTTAACATAACGAATAGTGGAAGATTAGAAGGTTTTGGTACAAGCTGGGTAGACAGAACTTCGACAGACGAAAGCTATAACTTTGACGAATTTATTTTTAATTCGACAGTCGCAACCAGTAGTATTGACTTATTGTTTAGTAATAGCAGCAATCCTCTTAATTATAAAGATAGTTTTGGTGAAGGAGAACATTTTATCGGTTATATTAATTGGACAAATGATGCTGATGGTTTAGGTATTACTGATAGTGTTGGGTCGTGTAATATGACCATGTTTGGTGTTACTAAAGAACAACAGGGGGATTTTGATAACTTTACTTTGTGTGAGAACGGCTGCAATTTTAGTGAACGACAAAAAGAATTTGATTTCCAGAAAACAACGGATGCTGTTCTTGACAGCGTACACTTTGATGGCTGCCATGAACAGACAGCTAGTGGGGATTTAGATGTCACGTTTAGTTGTGCTGGACTAAGTGAGGTTAGGTCTATACCGTCAAGTGAAATGCCTTTATGTAATGGCGGCAATACTGATTTTGTCAGGGTTACTAGTGATGTGTGTATTGGGAGTAGATTCGTGAATATTAGTGTTAATACAACGGGAACTATACCGTTTTCACAGCGTAAACGAATACTTAATTCTGCTGCTGATAGAGAATTTACTAAAGAATTAATGATTGATGGTGTTGATTTCTTTTTTAATGATTCTACTGGTTTATGGTTTACTGATCACGTTCACGAAATTTACCTGCATGGTTCTTATACAATGCAGGGTAATTGTACTTATACAACTGATAGTGATTTGGATAATAGTGTTGAAGAATTAATAACTATTATTAATGTACCGCCTAAAATTGATATGAATGAGGTTAATACTAGTTTGGGAATTACTGTTTTATTAAATAATGTTTTTATTGAGTATGCTGGTGGTGTCTGGAATTGGTTTATCAGTGTTAGTGACGACGATCTAAGTTTTGTTAATGTTACATGGTATAACCTTACTGGGGGGATAATGAAGAGTGTTGGGGGCAGTAATGTTAGTATGCTGAACCTGAATACTGTCGATCAGTTCTTTAGTGATTTTAGTTTTATGCCTTTTAATCTTACTGTGTTCGCAAATGACACTGATAATGCGAATACTACTGTGAGTATATTGTTTAATGTTACGGATGTTAGCGCACCTGTATTGACTGGTGTTGTTAATGATACAGTTGCTAATCTTACTAATTTTAGTTTTAGTCATACGATAACTGACGAGTTAGTATGGACTTATAATGTGTCATGTACTGACGGGTTCAGTTTTAGTCAGACCAGTATTAATAGTAATTCGTTCAATTATAATTTTAGTAGATTAATTAATAATACTTTGTCATGCACTATTGTTGCTTGCGACGGTCATACAGGAAAACTGACTGAACGGATTATCGGAGAAAGATTAACACCTAACAGTTTTAGTTTAGGAGTGCATGAAATTAATGTGAGTACTAGTATTATTAGTGTCGCTACTATTCACTTTTTCGATAGAACACGGTTTACTATCAAGACGACAAACCCTGTTAAATCTGTATCGTTCACTTTAGGTAAGGATTGGGTTCGTGCTTATAGCCGATATGACGGACATTATGTTAATAGTCGGACTAAAGAATGGATTGATTTCGAGAGTAATAATTATATCGTGACAACTAAAGACAATATCATTACTGTAAATAGTGATGTGTTTATTGATACGTTTAGTTTTAATAGTATTGGTGAACTAAATTGTGTTACTGCCGCCCAGACTATTACTGGAACGTCTGACGCATCTGCTGGTGCTATAACTGTTAATATTTGTCCGAATGATAGTACCGCTAATGTTTTACTTATATGGTTGTATATGGCTATTGCTCTTGGTTTGTTTCTTATAGGTATTGTTTTCAGAATTTATATCTTAGGATTCTTTGGCGGTGCAATAGTAACATATTCATATTATATTCTTGTAGCGTGTAATGATTTTATGAGCGGACTTATAGGGTTTGCTGGTATTATTATGATCCTAGTATCATTGTTCAGATGGTTAATAGACAGTTTCGGGGGGAAGAGCAGTCAGTAAAGAGCATCAGTAACCAGCATCTGCATCTGATGCTGGTTACTGATGCTGACTTATCCTATAAATCCTTTTATAAAACTTAATGTTTTTATCGCTACCATTAATATTAGAAACAAAAAGATTGCTATACTGCCGTACATTATGTAATTGTTCTTCCAGTATTGTTCAAATAAGTCAAGAACTGGTTTCATAATTTTGTCTAAGTCAAGGTTCATTTACGTACCTTTATAGTAGTACATGATACCATAAATGTTAGAACTATTGTTATTAGTGTGAAATCCAATACTATTTCTATTATTTTTGGTATATCATAAAATGTTATTAATGTCGTATAATAACTTATTGTCACAAATAAAAATATTAAGATTATTCCTACAACGTCGAGATTCGATTTATTATTAATAAAATTATTAGAATATTTTTGTATAAGTTTCCTTTTAGGTTTTGATTTAGTCATCTGTTTGCAGCTCTTTTATATTAATGTTATTCTTTTTGATGTGTTCAAAAAATTGTTCTATTGCTATTTCTGGAGTAGTATATTTATACTTCAACGTAGGTATTTCTTTTTCTATCCATTTATGCCAATCGTCTACTACCTCAATACTCCATAATCCATCAGTCCAACACACCAAAGAAAAACAGTTAGTATCTCCTGTTTTGTTTGTATCAAATAATTTTTTAAGTTTTTTTAGTTCTTCCATTTTTCCTGATGCTGATACTGCTGCTGTCCACTCATATATCTAGTCCTACTTGCTGGAATGCTTTGGTGACGTATAGTAAGTATAGTATCAAGAGCAGCGTGCCTATTGCTATTATCACGACGAGAAATAGTATTTTCTTTAGTACGTCGCTTAGTTCTTTGCCTTTCATTACTCCTTCTATTACTTCTGACTTCTGGAAGCGTCCTAGTACGCTTGGATTGAGTGCTAGTTCTACTTCACTTATTCCTGATAACTCTATTGTTTCCTTAATAGTGTCTACTGGTATCTTTCGTATTATTGGCAGGCAGCAGTCTTGGTGGTAGTCCAGGCAATATATTTTGCTGCTTACGTTGTAATATTTTAGTTCGTCGTCTATTATGTAGACGCTTTTCTTGTATTCGAATGATTGTTTGGTGGCGAGTACTAGCATATCTGTATGGTGTCCGTTTCTTAATTCCATGTTTATTAGTAGTGTTTTGTCTGAGTAGAATCTGTCTTTGAATTTCCTAATGATTCCTTTTATTTTAGAATGTGTTTTGGGATTTTTGTCTATTGATAATGGTTTTTTCTTGGGAATATTTGGTTGCAGTACTGACAGTGTCTTTTGTTTGGTTCTAGTTTGCTTATGCTTGATATTTTGCTTAGGTGTTTTAGGCACTTTGGACATTGTGTCTGGTTTAGTTTCATTTTTCATTGTTTAGTTCTCTTCTTTTCTAGTTTATCTATTTTTTCTATTACATCTTTATTTATGAGGTTACTTATTGCTTGTAATAGTGTCGTGTTTGTCCAGAATATTATCCCCACTAGTCCTGATATGTATATGGGCGGTCTATCAAATAAGTAATAAAACGCTCCTGTTGCTATTAATGAAATAATTATAGCACTTATCGAATCTATTATATAACTTGCCTTGCGTGTTGGTTTGTACCCCATTTATTTAGCTCCTACTAGTCCTTTGAAACCGTTCTGTATGCTCCCCATTATTCCTGTTTTGCTGTCTTGTTCTCGCTTACCAGCCACTAGTTCAACTTTCTCTATTCTTCCCTTTCCTTCCAGGCTTACCATTAATCTTTTCTTCTGTCTAGTTAGGGCTAAACATTCTGTGGGACATACTCTCATCATTACTAATGTGTCTACTGCTAATATATAATTAATTTCTATCTCATGTAATCGTGTATTAAAATCTATTTTACTCATTCGAGTACCCATGTCTAGTTCGTCGTCGTCTAGTACTCGCATGGCTTCCCCTAGTTCTGTTGGTTGTTGTATAGGAGTGATTCCTCTATCTGTTGGTGCTACTTGCTGGTTAGTTTCAGATTGTTGTTGCGGCTGGTTTATAGAAACTTTAATACCGTCAATAAGTAATGATTGTTTCGGTGTCATGTAGTCTGCCTCAGCTTCAGCATCAGCCCGTGGGTCATCTTTCCTATTTGGTCTATTAACTCATATATTATTTGGTATTCGTCTTTTCTTATTCTATCTTTGTGTATTTCTTGTATCATTTCTAATTGTAGTTTTACTTCATAAAGACTTCCTCTAGATATTGTTATGAAACGTAAGAAATCTTTATCACTTCGTTGTTGTCCTTCCACAATATTACTTCCAACTGATATTGAGGCTCTACAAATTTGTGGTATTATAATATACCTTTCGTCTTTCGGTAATTGTTTACATATTTTATAAATTAAATTTACTAAATGTTTGCTTTTAGTTACTACATTCATTTCTTCCATTTACATAACCTTTTCTGATGCTGTCTGCTGATGCTGTTTACTCATTGTGTCTGGAATGCTTTTATCAAGTATTCTTGTATTTTGCTTCCTTTTTTTGTTAGTGTTACTATTTTTCTCCTGCCATGTGTGTTGGTAACTATATATTTTCGTTCTTGTAGTTTCTTTAAGATTTTAATGATGTGACTGAATGTCATTTTTGTTTTTAGAGCTATTTCTGATTTATACATGGGTTTGTTAAGGGAAATTAAGGTGATAATTTCACCCTTCTC
>SDBV01007416.1_pt1 | contig 15002 bp, 12 predicted proteins | sample 2277081 | NCBI WGS metagenome assembly SDBV01 (sample SAMN10402039, study PRJNA504765) | marine sediment metagenome | isolation source: marine sediment core GS10_PC15, 223 cmbsf | place: Arctic Ocean: Southern Knipovich Ridge | collected 2010
TAAAATGCTGAAAATTCCTTTTGAATTTTCCATCCCTTCATTTTGCATAAATTAAAGCAAGCTTTATTTCTTCTCACTCAGGACTGGTTACTGCATTTTACTTTTTGTGAACCCGGAGGGATTCGAACCCCCATTCTCCTGATCCGTAGTCAGGTGCAGTAATCCATTATGCTACGGGTCCATATTACATTATTTTAACTCCCGAATTATTGTCAGGCGCATAATGTTTCTTTCCAATTATACAGCCCTGATTTACGGATTGCAAAGGTAAATAATAATTTCTTATATTAAATGAAATATGAATGAAAGGGTAATGGAAGGAAGCGAAAATTATTGCTGTTCGGCCATGGATTTCTTAATGTACATTTCAACGTCTTTAACACACTGTAATTTTTCTGCATCTTCATGTGGGATCCTTATGTCAAACTCATTTTCGAACTCCATTATCAATTCAGCAAAATCAAGTGAATCCACACCCAGGTCTCTACTCAAATGTGCATCATGGGTTATGGCAGTGTCCTGCAAACCCATTGTTTCATTGAATATTACTTTTATTCTATCAAATATGTCATCCATAGCGCAAATGTACTAAAATCGCAATTCAAACTCCGTTCCTTCATCAATTTTTGAACTCACAGCCAAAACGCCCTGGTGTTGTCTCATAATTTGTCGTGACAGACTTAAACCGATTCCTGATCCGTGTTTTTTTGTGGTAAAAAAAGGAATAAAAATTTTGAGTAATGCCTCTTCATCAATACCCGTACCGTTATCTTTTATTTTAATTACAGGCCTGTTTTTATCATTCATATACCCATGCACTTCAACAAGTTTGTTGGTATGTTCATCAAATGCCTGAATGGCATTCTTTACAAGATTAATCAATACCTGTTCGATAAGATGTTTGTCCGCGTTGATTGTCAGGTCTTTGGGTTCAATTGAAAGATTTACATTTACATCATTTTTATCGATTTCCTTTTTAAGCAATAGTATAATTTCATCAACCATTTCTTTTACCAAAACCCGGTTAATTTTAGGTTTGGGAATATGGGTGAGGTTTCTGAAATCCTGAACAAACCTGATGAGCCCTGCGCTTCTTTTCTTTATCGTCTGAACGGCCAGGTGGAGGTCTTTAATGTCTTCAAATGAAAGTGGCTGAGTTGCTTTACTATCAAGTTGATGCTTTAGTTCATCCTCAACTGTATTGGCAAGAGAAGAGATCGGGGTCACCGAATTCATAATTTCATGGGTGAGCACACGTACAAGATTTTGCCATGCTTCCATTTCTTTCTCTTCGAGTTCGCTTTGAATATTTTGCAGTGATACCAATTTAAATTCTTTATTTCTGAGGGTTAGTTCTATAGCATAAATTGCCAGTTGAATTATATCCCCATCGATGTCGAGTTTAATTAAATCGCGTCCACCCGTTTTTAACCGGACGATCATATCCACAAATTCTTCGCTCAGGTCCGATAGCTCGTTAATATTTTCAACATGGTTAATTCTCAACAGTTTTTTTGCAGCGGTGTTTATTATTTGTACGTTTCCTGATTCATCAAATGTAATGAGTCCAATGCCCACATGCTGGACTATATTTTTGAGGTATTGAAAATCAGCTTCCCTTTCTTTTTTTACTTTATTGAACTTTTCAATTATTTCGTTGAAATTCCTGTTTATTTCGTTTTGATGTTCATCATCTGTTGTTGTGGAGTGACTTTGAGAGAAGTCCCCCGATTTGATAGAGTGGAGAAATGTAATGGCGTCTTCACGTGATTTATCCAATAATTTATATAGTGAAATAATCTGTAATACCATTAAAATCAATACGAACAGAATTGTGAGTACAAAAGATTCGGACTGAATCAATGCAACCAGCAAATACATGGTGGCAAGAATTCCTGCAAATCGGAGAGAAATATTGAATTTGAAACCTTTAAAGTCCATGCTTTTCCAATCTGCGATAAAGCGATGCCCGGGTTAATCCAAGTTCTTTCGCAGCTTTTGAAATATTTCCTCCGTGCTTATCAATTGCTTTTTTGATGACGTTGCGCTCGATCTCTTCGAGGTTAAAATTCAATGGTGTTTTGGGTTCATTTTGTGATCTATGAGATAGAAAAAAGAAGTCTGAATCGGTGAGTGAACCATTCTCACTCATAATAATCCCTCGTTCTACTGCATGTTGTAATTCCCTGATGTTTCCGGGCCATCCATATTCCTGTAGCTTTTTCAAAGCATTGTCGTCAATTTTTGAAATTGATTTACGATACTTAGATGCATACATAGTTACAAAGTGTTTGGCAAGTAATGGGATATCATTCACTCTTTCGCGTAGAGGAGGAATGGTAATTTCGACTGTATTGATCCGGTAAAGCAGGTCTTGCCGAAATGTATTTTCTCCAATCATGTCATGCACAGGCATATTGGTAGCACATATCAGTCTAATATCAACAGCTATGGCCTTATTTGTCCCGATTCGTGTTACTTCCCTGCTTTGTAATGTTGTAAGCAATTTTGATTGTAACGGAAGGCCGAGGTTCCCTATTTCATCAAGGAATAGAGTGCCGCTATCGGCAACTTCGAACCTTCCGGCACGATCTTCTTTCGCATCGGTAAACGACCCTTTTTTGTGGCCAAAAAGTTCGCTTTCAAAAAGGGATTCGGTAATTGAACCCATATCTACACTTACAAAGACTTTCTCTTTCCGTAGCGAACGCTGATGGATTGCCCGGGCTACAAGTTCTTTACCTGTTCCATTTTCGCCAAGTATTAGGATATTGGCATCAGTTTTGGCAACTTTTTCGATGAGATTGAACACCTTGTTCATCGCTTCACTGTTTCCGATTATATCTTTAAATGGCTGGTTAATATCATCCTCAAGAAGTTGTTTTGCTCTTTTAAGCTGATCAACCTCCTGGTAGGATTTCTTTAGTTTTATAGCCGTGGAAATAGTAGCCAGAAGTTTTTCATTTTGCCAGGGTTTCAATACAAAATCAGTTGCTCCCTCTTTCAGGGCCTTAACGGCCATTTCCACATCGCCAAAGGCGGTTATCAGGATCACAACCGCATCGGGGTCTTTTTCAAGGATCTGGGTAAGCCAGTAAAACCCTTCTTTCCCACTAGTTATGTCCTTACTGAAATTCATATCCAGCAGAATTACATCATAAGTGTCATTGTTTAAAAGAAAGGGTATTTTCTTTGGGTTTTTTTCAATGATTACCTGATGTGCGTGTTTTTTCAAAAGAAGTTTTGCTGCCAGCAAAACATCTTCATCATCATCAATCATCAGGATTTTGCCAATTTCTTTTTCTCCGTTCATTTTAGGTTAAGGGTTATTGGGGTCAAAGCTAAATAGTTGTAACGAAATCGGACACATTTTGTTCAAGAATTATTTCAATTCATGGATATTTGCCTGTAAACGGTTGGAATTCACTGTGAATTTGGAGATTACATTGAACAAAAAGTTTGTTGTTGTAGTATTTTGGTATAGAATTTGCTAATTCATACAATTGTCAAACAGATTTTACCTGAAACCTTTAATTATATTGTATAAAAAATCTATTTTCCCGGTTACCAGGCGTATTATAACATTATCAATACATTAACAAGGAACAATAGTGATTAAATTGTAATATTGAATAACAACTAAATAATGATCATGAAAACAAGAACTATCTTATTAATGCTACTGGTGTTGACTTTTGCTTCCGTAAATGTAATTGCTCAGCAAAGTTCCAAACAACTTAAAAAAAGTATAAAGAAAAAAGCAGTAAAAGAAGCCCGTAAAGAGGCTAAACGATTTAAGAAGCAAGGATATAGGGTTTCTCCGGGGGCTTTGCCAATGGAAAAGCAAATAGAAACAGCCTGGATGAGGCAATATGAGATGGCAGAAGATGGCTATCCCTTATATATTGTTGCTTCCGGAAATTCTGTAGCAAACACAACTTCTGCAGCAAAATTGCAGGCTACAGAACTGGCAAAACTTGAATTGGCCGGATCAATTTCAACACAGGTTATGGCCCTTATAGAAAGCAGTATTGCCAACGAGCAACTGAATAGTGAAGATGCTGCTTCCGTTACCAAGACCGTGGCTGCTTCAAAGAATATTATTGCGCAAGAACTGGGTCGATCTCTCCCTTTATTTGAAATTTACAGAACATTGGACAATAAAAACATTGAAGTAAATGTCCGGATAGCTTATAATTCAAAGAAGGCAGAGGAAATAGCTCAAAAAACTATTAAAAAGAAGCTTGAAGAGGAAACAGAAATCGCCCATGATAAGCTGGAGAAGCTTATGAATTGGGATAACTAGATTACTATTTACCATAAACAAGTGATTTTATAAAATACTTAAACGGGGTTCCGGCACTTGGAACCCCACTTTCATTATGCGATACATCGTTTACCTACTCCTGACTATTTCTACCTTTAGTGTAATGGCGCAGAAAGCACCACCCTGGGTAGATTACGCTGATCGTCTTTCAATGTACCCGGATAGCAAGTATTTAACTGGTTTAGCAACAGAAATCAGGATTGAAAAATCCCAGGTTGCAGGAGCTTTTGAACTGCTCAACCAGTTGTCACGCAACCAGATTATAGAAACGATACATGTTTCGATCCAGGCAGAGTCACAGTTGAATATCTCGGTTGACAACGCAATAGCTGACGAGAAATATCAGTTAATTTCACAATCAGCTTCTAAAGCCGAACTGGTTGGTCTTAGATTTGAAAATTATTACCACAAAAAGAAAAAAACAGCGTACTCATTTTCATATGTACTGATACAGGATATCCTGAATTACTACAACGATATACTGCGAACAAATCTCGATATCATCGACAAGGATTTTAACGGCATTAAGAGTAGCAGCAGCAAAAATACGGCGCTTAAATTACTATTTGATGCACAATTAAAACTTAAAGAGATTGACCAGGCGACTGTAATACTTGTTGCCCTGAACCAAACCAGAGGTATCGATTTTTTGAAGATTACTGAAATGAAGAAACAGGTTGAGGATTACAGTAATGAAATATTTGCTACTGAACCGGTATCTATTAGTAATATAGCTAACTACTTTATTTATAGTACAATATCTCAAACTAAAACCGACGAAACAGCCAATCTTTGTTCTGGTATTCTATCATATAAAGACTCGGGGGCTGAAAGTGATTTTTCGCTTACATTAAAGAACAGCATATTGAATGGCATTGCCAATGAGTTAAGCCTGAATATATTAACTGAAGAGTCTGCTGATTGTGTTTATGAACTTTCAGGTATTTATCAGGATAGCGATAATGAAATAATTATTTTGGTTAATCTTATTGATCATCAAAAAGGAAATATGGTAGCTACGAAGGAGCGAACCTTTAGCAAATCAGTACTATCATTGGATGGATTGCGTTTATTGCCTGCCAATTTTGAACGAATTAAAGATCTACCTTATATTAAATTAGCTGGCTACGGAGAAGAAATCGCAATTAAAACCAACAATTTTATAGATCAGCCGATCAGTTTCAATATAGAATTAAACGACTATCCGGAAATTGATTTACCCGTTAAATTTGTATTTTATAAGGATGGTTCCCAAGTGTTTGACGCAACAGTTAATTCTGATAAAAAGGGTACTGCGCAATATTTTTTAAACAAAGAAAAGGTCCCGGAAAGTGGTGAATATGAATTACATGTTATGCTGGATATTGCCGGTTTTCTAGGCCTTGACAGCAACTCTGACTTCTATCAGGATATGATTCGCGATCACCCACCACAAGTCAGAAAAATGAAGCTGAAAGTTCTCTCACCAACAGTTTACGTTAATTCTTCAGAGATGAGCCTGGGGCAACTACTTGGAATACCCATATTGGAGCCTTCGGTAAAAAATGCCTTTACGGAGTTGGATTATGAATTTGTTGATACTGAAACAGAAGCAGATCTGATCCTGACCATAGTGGCTGCAACGCGCTCCGCACAACAATCCGGTAATTTCAGAACATCATACCTGGATGCTACCATATCTCTCATTGACAGAAAAAGTGGTAACGAAGTCTATAAAAAATCATTAAGCAGCATTAAAGGAACTGCTGCAAGTTTTGAACTTGGCAGTATCAAAGCCTACGAAAAAGCGCGTGATGATTTTTTAGATGATCTGGTCTATGAATTAAGATATAACAATAGGTAGAAAGTGAAGAAGTTTCAGAATTAGATACCTGTTTCTTAAATTTCCTACCTCATCGGCATACTGCTTCACTTTGTTTACTAAATTCTCCACCAATTCACTATTGGCTTTTATAACCATTTGATTCCTGGATGGAAAATTACCCTCTCCTTTAGCAACCAGGGACCTTGTGCTTGATTTCAACGCTCTTTTATCTCCGGTATAAGTTGCCCATTTGTGTTCCCAGGTATAATTTCCTACCAATGCTCCAGCCCTTGTAATACCTCCCGTTTCTACATCCAGAAGCTTAAAAGAGCCTATTACATTTCCGCTGGCCGTTCTATTATGAAACTTTACTTTCGCAGAAACGGTTATAAATTTCGTTCTTGTTTTCTCGGTCCCTTCGGAGTCAACATATTTTTCTTCTCCATCCTCAACCTCTTTTTCCTCCAAATAAGTTTCAGTGCCGCCACCTTGTTGCCGGTCTTGTGAAGCACTGCTTAGTTTTCCTACTAATAGAACATTTACTCCTTTTAGCATGCCAACTTCCGTGGTAGAATTTTCATCCATTAAACCGGAAATATTAAGCTCCTGCTCGTTTAAAATCAGATCAAGCTGGTCCCGGCTGACTAACTCAAAGAACTCGTAATTACTTGGCATCTTGCCAATAAATTCATCGGATGCGATCGAACCCAGGTCACCGTACCGGCTAACCTGCGACGATGTTGTGAAATTTATTACGCCCATTCGGGTAGTACCCAATAGCCTGGCCTTCTCATACCTTGACTGTGCATCCTCATAGGATGGCACATAGATCATTGCCCAATTGAAATGACGGGCTGCTTGTTTATTGGATTTTAGATCGGAAGATCTTGCCAAATCCCTGCCTTCCCGATAATGCCATGCAGCGGCTTCATTTTTCCCTTCCTCGAGGTTTGCTGTCGCCTGCTGTAAATCATCCTTAAAATCAACAATATTTAACTCAAGTTTTGGGTCTTTCCTCTTTGCCGGCTTGAAAGATGACTTTGGAAGGGTGCTTAATATTCCATTATAATCAGTCATAATTTTATATAAACTCACAATAATTGCACGGTCGGTGACTGTTTGATCGTTTTCAAAAGTTGCTGAACCTTCCTTTAAGGATTCAATCCGGTTCAGATTTTCCTGTACAGCCCGGTCGTAGCTATCAAAAAGGCGTCTTTGTGCCTCTGAAATTTGCCCTTTTTTGGTGGCCAGACGCAATGCGTTTGCCGCATTTAAAGTAGCGGCATTGTATTGTCCCTTTTTAAACATTCTTCCAGCCTCATTATTGTAATAGTTTGCTTTTTTACCATAAGCCACAGAATAATTTCTAATAGTAAAATTTGGCTGAGCTATAAGGTTGGCAGCGAATAGTAAGCTTGCTAGTAAAATTCCTGTTTTTTTCATGATTTTTTAGATTAGATATTGTCCTATCCTTTACACTATCACTAATGTAAGGCAGATTCACTTAAAAGGAAAAATATCAATTGAACTTTCATGCAGGATTCTTTTGATAGTAGTCCTTCACCTGCTATAACAAGATACCATATGCAATTTAAATGCCAACTGAAATTATAAAATGTGATTTTTAGATACCAGGGATTCAAAAGAGGTAAACAGGCTGGACTTTTGCTGTGGATATTATTGAATACTAACTTCAGTGTTTGGTATTGATGGTTGCTGTTTATCCTTTATATACTCCAGTCATCCCAAACAACTTTAAGTTTGGTGTTAAATCAAGTAGTTTTTGAGATTCAAACAATGAATTTCAGAGCAAAACCTACCTTAGTCATAATTGTTTTAATCCTGATGCAGCTTGCTGTTGCCGGACAGGATCTGTCCATTGAAAAGACATCCAAGCCGATAACCATCGATGGAATAATGGATGAGGAAGCATGGATCAAAGCAGAAATTGCAGACCGTTTTCTGCAATATTTTCCATTTGATTCCTCTCTTGCAGTGATGCAGACCGAGGTGCGTATAGCTTATGATGACGACAATCTATATGTTTTCGCTAAAATGTATAGTCCGCATAAACGGGATAAATACATTGTTCCATCCTTAAGACGGGATTACATAGGCAGGGCTTTTGACGGCTTTTCAATACAATTGGATACGTATAAAGACAAAACCAATGCGTTCAATTTAGGCCTCAATCCCTATGGCGTTCAGCGGGAAGCGTTGGTGTCGAACGGAGGAAATTTTACAGGAGGAGGAGGCAACCGGGGTGGTGGCAGCTTTTCCACTTCATGGGATAACAAATGGTATAGCGCAGCTAAAATTTATGAAGACTATTGGACAGCAGAAATGGCCATACCTTTTAAAACGCTTCGGTATAAGAACACTGATAGCTGGTACATTAATTTTTACAGGATAGACAGTGAAGATGGCGAAATGTCTACATGGTCTCCAATCCCCCGGAATTTAAGTATTTTCAATCTTGCTTTTAATAAGGAAATGAAATTTAAAGAACCGCTTAAAAGCCCGGGAAAGAACATTTCACTCATTCCATATTCCGCGCTGAAGGTTACCAGGGATTTTGAAGAGCAAACACCAACCAACACGCAATTCAGTATAGGAGGGGATGCAAAGATCGCTTTGTCTTCTGCTATGAATCTTGACCTGACAGTAAATCCTGACTTTTCACAGGTAGAGGTTGATCAGCAAGTCACCAACCTGGATCGGTTTGAAATTTTCTTTCCGGAGCGCAGGCAGTTTTTTCTTGAAAATGCTGACCTGTTTGCGTCATTTGGATCCTTCTCTGCAAGACCCTTCTTCTCCCGAAGGATAGGAATTGCCAGCGATACAACTACCGGCACGAATATTCAAAACCCATTATATTTTGGGGCAAGGGCAAGTGGAAAAATTAATAATGACTGGCGATTAGGCCTTATGACCATCCAGGCTGCAAAAGAGGAAGAAATTTTATTGCCGTCAATTAATTATACTGTCGCTTCTGTTCAGCGGAAGATATGGGAACGATCAAATATTTCGGCAATTTTTGTTAATAAGCAGGCCTTTCAGGATTCTCTTCAAGGGGAATTTACTACCAATCCGGCAAATTGGAACCGTACTTTTGGGCTGGATTTTAATTTTGCTTCAGCAGACAGCAAATGGTCGGGCAAAGCGTATTACCATCGTACATGGGACCAGGATGACCTGGATTCTACATATTCAGCCGGGGTAAATACTTCTTTAAGTACCTACCGATGGAGTGCAAGAGCGGCTGTACGTACTGTGGGCGCCAATTTTAATCCGGAAGTAGGGTTTGTCAGAAGGAAAGATTTTTTACAAAACACTTTCACGGTTAATTACAAAATTTATCCGTCAGGCGGTGCTATTCAGCAGCATGGACCTGGTTTTGACTACGACGTTATCGGAAATGAACAATATGGGGTAACGGATTGGGATGCCAACATACTTTACAACATTACGTTCAGGAATACTGCTTCATTCAGTACCCGGTTGAGGAGACAATATACATATCTGTTTGATCCGTTTGATCCAAGTGGATCTGATGGGATTGAATTGCCGGCCGGTACGGAATACTGGTACAATTTCATCATTGCCCGGTTCAATTCCGATCAAAGGAACCCTTTTTTCTTCGAGCTCTCCACCCGGTCGGGTGAGTATTTCAATGGCACACGGCTCAACCTTGAAGGTTCGCTTACCTACCGGTTCCAGCCTTATGGTTTTGTCTCCCTGGATTTTCAATACAATAGTATCCGGTTACCAGATCCATACAATGATTCGGATTTGTATTTGATCGGGCCGCGGGTGGATATTACTTTCAGCAGAAACATATTCTGGACCACCTTTTTACAATACAACAGCCAGATCAATAATATGAACATCAACACCCGTTTCCAATGGAGATACGCCCCGGTGTCGGATTTGTTTATTGTTTATACGGACAACTATTTTGCAAACGTAAATGGCAGGTTCATTGATTTCAGTGCGCCTAAATCACGCGCATTTGTGGTGAAGCTGACTTACTGGTTTAATTTGTAGGGTTGCGTTTTGTTAAAAGTAATCTTCGTTCATCTGTTGGAGGACAGATCTTCGATTTGTTTTTTGAAGGAGTTCCATTCGTAGTTCATTTCAACACCAAAATGTTCCTTTCATTGAAAGTGAAATACGTTGAAAGTTATTTTATTTGTAATTTTAGAAAATGAATACAAAAAACAGACTTAGAAATAATCTAATAAGAAAAATTCAGCAATTGTCAACCAATAAATTGACTGAAATAAATAAGCTATTGAGTAGAATAGAGAACCAGTTGAAATCAAAAGAGAATACTTTGAACCTTGGAGGGAGTTGGAAAAATTTCGATAATGACCTATTCAATGATTTTACTGTGAATCTTCATAATAATAGAGCTAAAGACAGGCATGTCGATTAAAAAGTGACAGAGGTTATTTTAGACACAGACATTCTGTCCTATTTCTTTAAAGGAGACATGAAGATAATTGAACGAGTTAGAGTACCTCAATCAATATGACCAACTGAATATCTCAATAATAACCATTTACGAGATTTTTGGTGGATTAAAATTTAAAAAGGCTGATAAGCAGATAAAAGAATTTGAAACGTTCATAAGCAACAACAGCATATTTTATATCTCTGAGGATTCAGCAAAAATATCCAGTAACATTTATGCGAATTTGAGATTGAAAGGGATAAGTATTGGAACTTCAGACATACTAATTGCAGGAATAGCCTTGGAAAATGATCTCGCTTTAGTGACTAATAACGAGAGGCACTTTGAACCGATACCAAAGCTAAGAATTGAGAATTGGAAAAAGTAAGACTCAAAAATTACACCTAAGCCGGTATTTTGAAAGATGACTTCGTAAATGTATTGGCCTATTTTTCCGAAAAAATATTGGGAATGACAACAAAGTAGATATCCTGACAATAATCCAATTATTCCTGATAAATTCAAAGTGAATGACTATTTTATCAAGACTGAAAAACTATTGATATGGCTAAAGGGGAGGTTATAGAATTATTAAAAAAGTATGTAATTCTTTTAAACAGCGAAGGGATTTCAGTAAACAGAGCTTTTTTATTTGGCAGCTATTCAAATGATACTGCTTCATTTTCAAGTGATATAGATGAAATGATCTATCTGACAAATATGATGAAACAGATGATGTTGTTGCCGACAAGATCTGGAATTTGACACGGAAAATTGATACAAAAATTGAGCCATTCCTGATAGGGATAAAAAAATTCAGGGATGATAACTCATCACCGTTGGTGAGTATGGTTAAAACATATGGAATCGAGATTGTATAATTAAAAAAGGGAAGATATTCCAGCTCCTTTTTCGCAATGACATCAGGATAAAAGTTATGGGAGTAAGGGAATATCTCAACCAATAATACCCCGCCCAACTCTTCCGGTCAATACTGCTGCATTGAATGACTTCCGCCAATTGCCCCACTTGTATTTCTTCAGAGGCAGCCAAGTCAACCATTGATCCTGGATACTTTAACGGCTTTTATTAAAGTATATAATATCTGCTTCCGTAGCTTTCAGATCTTCTTGTTTGGATTATTCTGAATGTGAAAAAAAGACCAGCTGATAATCATCAACTGATCTTTATTACTTCTGTTTAACTCAGATTTGTCATTAGGGTTTTGTGATGAAGGGTTAAAGTACAACCTGCCTGCCGGCAAGGCAGGGAAAATCAGGCGCTAAGGTGAGGAAGCATAGCCTAAGTTATGCTGACGAGCCAACTTGGTGTTAAGTGCCTGATTTTGAAGTAATTTGACCATGTAATAGAAAGTATAATGACAATTCTGGGTTTAATTAATGTTCTCCCGGACTTGACAATTTTTCCATCACTTTGTCCAGGGTAAAACTTGCCGCTTTCATTCTGGGAGGATACTCTTTAAAAGTCATTAAAAACTCCCCTACAATATCCTGTGCCGGAACAAGCAGATATATACGGTCAATGAGCCAATCCCCATAGGTATTTGAAGTAATCTGGGCAAATTCATAAGGGTCCCTTCTTAAATTGAATATAAGAGGAATTCTCAGGGGAGTAAATGGATTTTGCCAGACAGAAAACGTTCCCGGATCCCTTTGTTCCATAAAAATAAGTTTCCAATCATTATATCTCATTGCTGTCAGATCACCATCATCTGAGAAATAGAATAATTCTTTTCTTCTACCCTTCTTTTCTATACCCGTTAGGTGTGGTAACATATTATATCCATCCAAATGCACTTTGAAAGTCTTGTCACCTACTTTATATCCTTTTAAGAGCTTTTCTTTTACATTATCCTGACCGGCAGCAGCGAGGTAAGTCGGTAGCCAATCCATACCGGAAATAATTTCATTTGAAATCGAACCTTCTTTGATGTGGTTAGGCCAACGAATCATAGAGGGGGTTCTCCATCCACCCTCCCAATTGGTATTTTTCTCTCCTCTAAAAGCACTTACAGCAGCATCTGGCCAGGTATTTTTATGAGGGCCATTATCTGTTCCATATTGAACAATTGTATTATCTGCAATGCCCAATTCATCCAGTAGGTCTAATAATTCACCCACATGCATATCATGCTCAACCATACCGTCAGCATATTCATCTTGTCCGGAAATTCCCCTATGTTCAGCTTTTACATGAGTTCTGAAATGCATACGGGTACCATTCCACCAAACAAAAAATGGTTCACCGGATTTAGCGGCCGCGGTTATGAATTTCTTAGCTGCCGCAATAGATTCATCATCTATTGTCTCCATTCTCTTTTTTGTAAGTGCTCCTGTATCTTCGATTTTACCACCGGCATATGAATGAATTACACCACGAGGGCCGTACTTATCCTTAAAACCAGGATATTTCTCTTCAGTAGGATAATCTTCGTTTTCAGGCTCCTCTTCTGCATTTAAATGATAAAGGTTGCCAAAGAATTCATCAAAGCCATGATTGGTCGGTAGGTGTTCGTCCCTATCACCCAAATGGTTTTTACCAAATTGACCGGTTCTGTAACCTAACGGTTTCAATAATTCTGCAATTGTAGGGTCTTCTTCAGAGATACCTTCTTTTGCTCCCGGTAAACCTACTTTACTTAAACCGGTGCGGAATACACTTTGTCCTAAAATAAATGACGAACGTCCGGCAGTACAACTTTGCTCAGAATAATAATCAGTAAATATCATTCCTTCCGAAGCAATACGGTCGATGTTAGGTGTTTGATAGCCCACCAAGCCCATTGTGTAAGCACTTATATTAGATTGTCCAATGTCATCACCCCAGATCACAAGGATATTGGGCTTTTTTTGTGCAGTGACTTGCAAGGCAAATAAGCAAGCCAACATAAACATAATTACTGTGTGTTTTTTTTTCATATTGGTTAATTTTAGTTAATTAAGATTTATTAAATGCTTTTTCAAACTGGTTTTTATTTAAAATGCTCGTTGAAATTGAAATAAATTCCGGAGGATCCCTTTCCGATGCCCACATTAAATCTCAAATTCATCCCCGGTTTTAATTCGAGAGGCGGAATCCATTTCCAAAATTTGGTAATCATTGAAGTATTATCAAAATGTAATATTATATGTATGACCAATATATATTAGTGACATTAGTCACTTAAATCACTGATAACTACAATATTAGTGAAATAATAGAAATATGATTATTTAAAATTGTTATTTTACGCCGCTCAGGGAATACTTCAACAATTACTACCCTGCCCAACTCTCCCGGTCCAAACTCCTGTATTGGATCGCTTCCGCCAAATGCTCTACTTTAATTTCCTCAAAGCCTGCGAGATCGGCAATGGTCCTGGAAACTTTTAGTATCCGAGGCCCTTGCCGAAAGGCCAGGTTTTTCCATGGCTGTTTTTAGAAGGGAGTTTCAGGCAGTATTACGTTGAAAGCCATTATATCTGTAATTTTAGAAAATGAATACGAAAAATAGACTAAGAAATAATCTAATAAGAAAAATTCAACAATTATCAACCAATAAATTGACTGAAATAAATAAACTATGGAGTAAAGAGAATCAAGTGAAATCAAAAGAAAATACTTTGAAGCTTGGAGGGAGTTGGAAAAATATAGATAATGAGATATTTGACGATTTTACTGTGAATCTTCATAATAATAGAGCTAAAACAGACATGTTATTTTAAAGATAAAAAAAGAAAAGATGGAAGATTATAAAGGAACAAAAAGTTTTGACGAACTTTTAAATAAGAAATATGGGAAAATAGGTACTGACGAAAGAAATGAATTTGAAGAACGTGCCCATATGTTCATCATAAGTGAAATGTTAAAACAAGCGAGGAAAGAAGAGAAAATGACCCAGGAACAACTTGCTGTACGCGCAGGCACAAAAAAAAGCTACATATCAAAACTTGAAAATGCTAAAGGAAACATTCAGCTGTCAACCTTGATCAGGATCTTTGAAAAAGGACTTGGTAGAAGAATTGGGCTAACTTTTATGTAGAATATTTAACATCGAAGACTTTCAACAACGGCATTCACCCTGCCCAACTCTCCCTGTCCAAACTCCGGTATTGGATCGCTTCTGCCAAATGCTCCTCCTTTAATTTCTTCCGAACCTGCCAGGTCGGCGATGGTCCTGGAAACTTTTAGTATCCGAGGCCCTTGCCGAAAGGCCGGGTTTTTCCATGGCTGTTTTTAGAAGGGACTTTCCGGCGGTATTGATTTCACATTGTTCCTTTACTACTTTCGATTGCATCATTGCATTTCAACCCGGATTATGCATTAGAAATCTATTACGAACTATAACTGACTATCATCTAGGCACTTGCTCGATTTTTCCTACTCACCATAGCGGCGCTATGCCTGCGTTGCAAA
>SDBV01007417.1_pt1 | contig 15001 bp, 12 predicted proteins | sample 2277081 | NCBI WGS metagenome assembly SDBV01 (sample SAMN10402039, study PRJNA504765) | marine sediment metagenome | isolation source: marine sediment core GS10_PC15, 223 cmbsf | place: Arctic Ocean: Southern Knipovich Ridge | collected 2010
GTGCGTCCGGCGCCCTTGCCGACGTCTATCTTCAGGGTTTCGTCGAAGTAGCCCTCCCTCTTGACGGTCAGCGAGAGGCTTTGGCCGACCTCTATGTCGCGGGAGAAGCGGCCGCGGCCCACGCGCGAGCCGTCCAGGAAGATCTCGGCGTCGCCGGGCGTGGTGCGTACGGTGATAGTTTCCTTGGGTTTTTCTTCCAATACCAGATCGTACGTACGCCCCGAGCCTTGTTTTACGTCGATATAGAGCCTTTCGTCCCAGTAGCCTTCCCTCTTGGCGCTGAAGGACAGACTCTGACCAATGTCGTATTCACGGGAGAAACGCCCTCTGCCCACCCGCTTGCCTCCCAGGAAGATCTCCGCGTCAAAGGGTGTCACCTTTACCACGATCTTCTCCTTCGACGGGGGCGGCGGCTCGGGCTTGGCCCGCTCCGGTTTCTTCTCGAGGGTTACGACCCGTTCTTGACCGGTTGATTCCTCCGCCTGCAGCGACAACTCCTGGTCTTCAAACCCCTTTTTCTTGATCTGAAAGGTCAGGCTGGCGGGCTGTGTATACAATCCCGAAAAACTGCCTCGGCCCACGGGAAGGCCATCCAGAAACAGTTGAGCGTCGGCGGGAACGGTTCTGATGATGACACGGTAGATCTTGTGCTCTTTGAGCTTCTGCTCCTCTTCAGGTGCCTCTTCCAGTTTCTCGAGCTCTTGCATCACTTCCGGGGCGATTTCCACCTCGGTTATCTGGCTGATCTCTTGCAGCTCTTCCGCTGACTCTTCGGTAAGCGTGTCAGGCTCTCTCGAGAGCGCGACGATCTCCGTGTTGGCCTCTTCGACCAGCTTGATAATTTCCTCTAGCTTGGCCTGGTTCAGTGCCTCGCCCGTGTCTTCTTCCAGGACCCGCTGTATCGCTTCCACCAGAGGCTTGAGCGCTTTCTCGTTCTGTTCTGCGGTAGCCTTGTCGATATTAACCTCTTGCCCGGAGCCCACGATTACCTCGGATTGCTCGATCTTGACGATTGCCGCAACTAGGGTGGGGTTTTTGTCTTCGAGTTTTTCCTTGGCCCTTGTAATTGCCCTCGGGACGAGAATAACGGCGACTTTGCCCTCCGCTACCGCGACCTTTGTCTGGTGGTCTTGATCGACTCTGACCAGGAATTCGGTTCCCCGGACCCCGCACGTGGCCGATGCCGTCGACACGTTGAAACTTTCGTTGGTGAGCAGCTTTTTCACTTTGAACAACACCGCGCCGGACGCCACCTGGACCGTAACGCGCGCTTCTTCGGGCGAGAAGAACTTCTCTTCCAACGTCAGTGTCGTGTTGGCTTGTACACGGATGGTAGCCTTGTTGCCAAACTGGATTTCACAGTACGATTCATCGCCCACGGTGATCGAATCGTCCTGTTTCAGGAAGTCTCCCACGTCGGCGGCTATCCATTGCTCGTCGGCCGTGATCTCTACCTGCCCTGATAGAAAGGTAATCATGGCCGCCGTCAGGGTCGGCTTTTCGATTGCCGGTTCCGCTTTGAGTGCCACCGGCTGAGCGGAGACGGGCTGCTCTACCTTGGGTGGCTGCACTTCCGGTGCCGCCGCCTCTTCCGCGGGCTTGCTGCAGGATGCCAACCCCAGAAGCAGGCCCAGCCCTACGGCGGGCAGCCCAATGAGTATTTTAAACGATTTCATAGATTCACCCCCTTGCCCTCGGCTGCGATTGCGGGCGGGCAGTCAAAACGGCAGGCCGGCCGGCCTCGATTATGGCGTAAACCGAAACACAGCCCCAATAACCATTATAGCGCAATAACTGAGAGTTTCAAAGCCATGGGTTGAAGACTGCGGTTCCGTGCTATATGCGGGTAGGCTACGATGCGGGATCGCGGGATGCGCGAGGATCGGGAATTTCCTGCCGCCGGCCAACAAGGCGCCTAAGAGAAAGCTCTGAGAAGTCTACGCGGCCGGCAGGTCCTGCGTGTTCGGTGGTTATCCCCCGATTTTCCGCGCGAACTCGGCGCCGAACTGCTCTCCCTTTTTTAGATCGTCGGAGGTCGGCCCGCCCTGAAACTCGAACGTATCCAGCAGGTCCCATTTGAGAGGCTCGATCAGGCTCTTGATCTTTTTCAATGCGCCGCCGCTCCACCCGAAACTGCCGAACATGGCCGCTTTTTTGTTCATGATACGTTTCAAGGCTGCCATTGACAGCACCTCGGATACGGGTGGAAACAGGCCCACTTCGTAGGTAGGAGCGCCGATCATCACGCCCGATCCGGTCCACAAGGAAGGCAGAATATAGCTCGTGTGGGTGCGCGCGGCATCGAATATATCTACAGGCACACCCTCCGAAGAGATGCCCTGGGCCACCGCATTCATCATCATTTGCGTGTTGCCGTACATCGATCCGTAGATCAGGGTAATTGTCGGTTCGGTCTCGCCGGTGGCATAGTGCGCCCATTTCTTGTACAGATCGACGATCGTGCCTGGGTTTTTGCGCCAGATCAGCCCATGGGAGGGAGCTATGATGTCCACGGGCACGTCTTTCAGTTTGTCTATGGCTTTGAGCACCGGGCCGGTGAACTTGGCGACTATATTGACAAAATAGCGCAGGGATTCCTGGGTATAAAAATCGAGGTTCTTGCACTCGTCATCGAAAATGGCCCCTCGCAGCGCACCGTACCCTCCGAAGGCGTCGCAGGAGAACAGGATTTTCTGAGTCGACTCGTACGTCACCATGGTTTCAGGCCAATGAACGAAGGGTGCGTAGAGGAACGTGAGCTCGGTCTTTCCCAGCTTGAGTTTTTCGCCGTCCTGAACTTCGTGGACGTTCTCGGTGATGCCGTAGAAATTCTTCAGCATGTCCCTGGCCTTGGGTGTGGCCAGAATCGTGAGTTTCGGCGCCATGCGTTTCAAAGTTCGCAGGACTCCGGTGTGGTCCGGTTCCATGTGGTTCAGGATGACATAATCCACGTCAGACAGATCGACGACTTCGGAAATATGATCGAAGAACACGTCGGTCTTGAATGCCTTGGAAAGATCGATGATAGCTTTTTTATCGTCATCGATGAGATACGCATTGTACGACACACCTTCGCGGGAAATGGGCCACAGACCCTCGAACAGATCTGTGGTACGATCGTTCACACCCACCCAGTAGATGTTCGGTTTGATAGTTACATGTGCCATTGCTCTCTCCCTTCCTCTGTTTCGAGATCGGTAGGTATTCTAACCAAAGCCCATAAAAAAAGGAAGGCAATATGGCGAGATCACTCCCGCCTGCCTTCCTTGCTGCTCTGACTGCTAAAAGCTAATCGATTCAGCCGGCCCCTCTTGCGCCCAGGGCGTGGTCCATCATGAAGAGACCCTGCGGTGCGCCCTTGATGAGCTTGAGCTTGTCGGCGATCTCGCAGGTAGAAGCTTCCTCTTCGACCTGCTCGGTCACAAACCACTGGAGCATTACCAGCGCGGCTTTGTCGTTCTCGGCCTGGGCAATATCGACCAGATCGCCGATCATGGCCGTTACTTTCTGCTCGTGCTCGTAGGCTTCGGCAAATGCCTCGGCTGGAGAGTCCCAGTCTGTCTTGGGCTTGTCGATCGCTTCCAGCGTGACTTTTCCGCCCCGGTTCAGGATAAAACCATAGATCTTCATGGCATGCCCCTGTTCCTCGCCGGTTTGCACCTTCATCCACTGCGCCATGCCTTTGAGATTCTGGGCTTCGAAGTAGGCGGCCATTGAAAGATACAGGTACGCCGAGTAGAGCTCGCGATTGATCTGCTTGTTCAGGGCCTCTTCCATTTTCTTCTGGATAACCATTTTTTTCTCCCCCTGTCGAATTGACAGCTTCAGTCTCGTCTGCCGGCCGGTGAAGCCTTCACTACGGCTACTCGTATACGGCCGGCGGGCACTTGACTTGTATTTGTTTACGCAGAAGGTAACTCTTTCAGTCAGGTTAAGTCAAGAAAAAAGCCGTAACTCCAATCCCTTGGCGGTTGACCGGCATCGATTCAATCGTTAACATCTGCAAACGAAATGGTTAACGAAAAAAAGCGGGACTACAGTCTCAAGGCGGCGATCCTCGCCCTGCTTCGCCAGGGGCACGAACCCGTTTCCGGTCAGGGCGTTAGCCGGGAGCTCGGTCTGTCTCGTGTTGCCATATGGAAACACATCAAGAAGCTGCAGGGCCTGGGATACCCTATTGTGGCCGATTCGAAGGGCTACCGTATTGTGGAGGCGGTCGACTCTCTCCATCCGTGGGAGTTCGGTGAGCGGGCCTCGCGCGTGCATTTCTTGCCTGAGACGGTTTCCACGATGGAGCTCGCCCGAAAGCTGGCGCAGCAGGAATGCCCGGCCGGGACGATCGTTGTGGCCGAACGGCAGACCCGGGGGCGCGGACGCATGGATCGAACCTGGCAGTCGGATCCCGGCGGCCTGTACTTCACATTGGTCCTCCGCCATCGCATCCCCCTGCCATACGCCTACCGCCTGGTTTTTGCGGGCTCCCTGGCCCTGGCGGAGACGCTGTCCCGGCTCTACGGCCTGCGGGCGGAGATAAAGTGGCCCAACGATATTCTGGTGGGGAACCGTAAGGTTTCCGGAATACTGGCCGACACGCAGGTGGAATCAGATCTGCTTCGTTATCTCAACCTGGGAATCGGAGTAAACGTCAATAACGATGCGCAAAGCATATTCCCGGGAACGACGTCCGTTCATCGAATTCTGGGAAAACCGGCCTCGCGACACGACATACTCGCTGGCTTTCTGAAGAACATCGAACGGCGCCTGGATACGCCGGCAGGGGACGATTTGATGGGCGAATGGAAGAGCCGGTCGGCTACCCTGGGCAAAGCCGTGAAAATCGTTACCCCCTATGAAACGATAAACGGCAGGGCTGTAGACGTGGACCGGGCCGGAGCTCTCATCGTCGAGCAGAGCGACGGGGTGCGCAAGCGCATTATTTGTGGTGATTGCCTGCACCAGGAGGGGACCTGACATGCGTCGGAAACCGGGTCACGCAGACGCCGACCACGGCGATGTCAACCAGGGGGCTGCGCTGCGTCCGAGTGTCTACGCCTCCCTGATGTGCGCCCTCATGGCTGTCGGAGCCTATTTGAGCCTTCCTATCGGCCCAGTCCCCATTGTGCTGCAAAATATGTTCGTGTTGTTGGCCGGTCTGCTCTTGGGATCCCGTTGGGCCCTGGCCAGCGTGTCTCTCTACCTGCTTTTGGGAATCCTGGGCCTGCCCGTATTCTCCGCCGGCGGCGGGGGGCTCGGGCATCTGCTGGGACCCACCGGGGGCTACCTCGTGGGTTACCTGCCGGCGGCGGCCGTTATCGGGATGATAAGCAGGCTTGGTTGGCACCGCGCCAGAAGCGCGTCGCTGGTGTTGGACGGTGCCGCCGCGGTCGCCGGCTCGCTCATCGTGTATGCCTGCGGTGTGCTCTGGCTGCAGCGAGTGACGGGGTTGACTCTGCATCAAGCAATCGTTGCCGGGGTAGTCCCGTTTCTTGTGGGGGACGGGCTCAAGATCGCGGCCGCGGTGGTACTGGCCGGATATGCCCGACCGCTCGTCTGGCGGGGGCCGTCACCCGGACACGGAAACCCGGAGAACGCCGTCGCGAATCCGGAAAAAAAAAAGGGCAATTGAGGGTCGTTCAAAGTGCCACTGGTGGAAATCGAGCACCTTACCCATCGTTTTCATGATGGAACCGACGGTCTCGTAGACGTGAACCTCCGCATCGAGGAGGGGGAGTTTATCGTCCTGACCGGTCGTAATGGAGCCGGCAAGACACTGCTTCTCCTGCATCTCAATGGCCTGATGAGCCCCAGCGGTGGGACGGTGCGGGTGCGCGGCAAGTCCGTGACGAGGTACCCCCTGGAAGCGCGGCAGGCCATTGGGCTGGTGTTCCAGGATGCCGACAGCCAGCTGATCGGCGAGACGGTGTATGCCGACGTGGCCTTCGGGCCCCGCAACCTGCGTTTGCCCGCGTGTGAAGTCGAACGGCGGACAGCCCTGGCCCTGACCCGACTGGGATTGAGCGATCTCGCCCTTCGCCCCCCGCACATGCTCTCCGGGGGAGAGAAACGGCGGCTCACGATAGCCGGCGTGCTGGCAATGCAGCCCAGTCTGCTGGTTTTCGACGAGCCGTTTACCAGCCTGGACTTTCAGGGCGTCCGGGAAACTCTGCGCATTATCACTCAGCTGCACGAGCAGGGTCACACGGTTGTCGTCGTTACCCACGATCTGGACAAGGTTTTAGCGCACGCCGATCGCCTGATAATCATGGACCGGGGCCGTATTGCTCGTGACGGGCGACCGGCGGAGGTTCTGCCCGAAGCGGAGTCTTACGGGGTGAGGAGACCGCAAGCTCGAGTCCGGCAGCTGACATGGTTGAAGTAGGTCTTTTCCAGTATCGCTCGGGGGATTCTTTCCTGCATAGGCTGGACGTGCGCACCAAACTGCTGTGTCTGGTCCTGCTCTCCATCACGTGCCTCTATCTTCAACTCGGTGCGGTGGTAGTGCTGTTGCTTGCCATCGCGGCTCTGCATTTGGGTTGCCGTTTTTCCATTGCGCGAACCGCGCGCAGCCTGAGACCGTTTCTGTGGATTCTCCTGCTCATTGTGCTGGCCCGATCGTTTACAGCGCCGCAGGAACCCGCTGCTGCGTCGAACGGGATGCAGTTTTACACAAGGGGATTACTGGACGGCCTGCTGGTCAGCCTGCGCTTGCTGTGCGTCGTTGTGCTGAGCTCGCTCTTCACATCGAGCACGACAGTGTTTCGGCTCAAGGCTGCCGTGGAATGGGTTTTCCGCCCCGTTCCATTTGTCGCCGAGTCCGGATTAGCGTCCATGGTGGGGCTGGCCGTTTCGTTCATACCGCTGATTGCCGCTGAAACCGGGCGAATCACCATGGCCCAAAAGGCGCGCTGTATCGAGAACAGGCACAACCCAATCAGCCGTCTGACGGCCCTGGGGCTCGCGGTGACGCGGCGAGCGTTTGACAGAGCGGATGCCGTCGTGTGGGCCATGGAGGCCCGCTGCTACACCGGCCAAATGACACCGGCGTCTATGACCTTTCGCACCGGAGATTGGTTCGCAGTCGGCGCCGTGGGCGCGGTCTGCGCCGCGCTGCTCCTGGTGGGGCGCTAAAGCCCTCAACCGCGGTGCGCCTCAACCGCGGTGCGCCGATGCGAGCACACCCCTCGGCCGCGGTGCAACGCCGCGACCACACACCTCGGCCGGCCACCTCAGCCGCGGTGCGCCGCTGCGACCACCCACACATGCGCGAGATTTACGAGTGTCCGGGAGGCCTTTGCCATCGAGGAGAGGGCGGCCCATTCGAGCCGAGAGTGGTAGTTGTATCCCCCGGTGAAGATATTGGGAGTGGGCACGCCCATCTCGCTTAGGCGGGCGCCGTCCGTGCCCCCCCGAACGATACTGTGCCGGGGTGTGACCCCCGTTTCGCTGATGGCCTGCGCCAGATTGGCTATGACGTCCGGATGCTCGTCCAGGAACAGCTTCATGTTGGAGTACTGTTTAGTCTCCTGTACCGTTATGGCCGATCCGGGGTAGATGCTCTGCACTGTGGCGGCCATGCTGCGAATGGTCTCTACCCTCCTTCGGCACTGTTCCGGATCGAAGTCTCGCACGTATATCAGCAGGGAGACGCTTTCGGCGTTGCCCTCCACCTCGAGCGGATAGTAGTAGCCCAGGCGCCCGTCCGTTGTTTGGGGGGACTCCTCCCTGGGAAGCAGTCCGAGCAGGCTTCCCGCCATCTCGACCGCGTTGATCAGCTTGCCCCTCGCCGTGCCCGGGTGCATGGGCTTGCCCTCGAGAGTCAGTTTTAGCTTGTAGGCCTCGAAGCACTCCGCTTCGATTATTCCCTCTCCGCCGCCATCGAGGGTGTAGCAGGTGGAGCTTTCAATTCGGTCCAGCGGAAAGCCGTCCATGCCGAAACCTGTCTCTTCGTCCGGGGTCAGGATAATTTCTATCTTGCCGTGGGCAATGGAGGGGTGGCTCAGCAGGTACTCTACGGCTGTCATGATTTCAGCGATGCCCGCCTTGTCATCCGCGCCTAACAGTGTCGTGCCGTCCGAAGTGATTATCGTGCCGCCGATGTAACGCTGTAGATCGGGATTCTCTTCCGGGTCGAGCACCACATCGTGTCCCAGCTGGATGGGCCGGCCGTCGTAGTCGCGGTGAACCTGAGGCTTCACACCCGCGCCGCGGACGTCTTCGCTGGTATCCATGTGGGCCATGAACCCCACGGTCTGTACGTCGATATCCTGCTGGTTGGAGGGCAGAGCGGCGACAAGAAAGCACTTGTCGTCGAGAATGGCATCGCGCACCCCAAGGTCAATTAGTTCCTTAAGGAGTAATCGCGCCAGCGTCCATTGGCCCTGGCTCGTCGGCCTTTCCTTCGAGTCCTTGTTGGAAGCCGTGTCGATGCGCGCGTAAGTCAGGAAGCGCTCTAGAAGCCTGTCTTCAAACCAGCGGTCTTCTTCGTGCATATCACGCATGGTAATATTATTGGTCGCTGTGAGTCAAAGGCAGCACCGTTGTTGACAATTCCAGGAGCGCGTGCCAGTTTCTGCTTATGCAGATAGTACCTTCCATCGATTTGCTTGCAGGAAAATGCGTCAGGCTCTTGAAGGGGGATTACGGCCAGAGCACGGTTTATTCCGATGATCCCGTTGAAACCGCCACGGGTTTCGAGGCCGCTGGGGCATCATGGATTCACGCGGTGGATCTCGACGGCGCAAGGGGCAGCGGCGAAAACAATCGTGATCGCCTTCGTGCCATATGCCGCGCCGTCTCCTGCCGCATCCAGCTCGGCGGCGGCATCCGGACCGAGCATGACGTTCGCCAGTTGCTGGACATCGGGGTGAGCCGTCTTATATTGGGAACCATTCTTTCGCGAGACCCGGACACCGTCGCGATGTGGACGGCCTGTTACGGCGGTGTTTTCTGGGGCGGCGTCGATGCGCGGGACGGGATTGTAAAGACCTCCGGGTGGACCGAAGATTCAGGTGTCAGGGACATCGATCTGGCCCGCAGGCTTGGCCCACTGGGCTTGACCGGCCTAGTGTATACCAGCATTGCAAGGGACGGCACGTTGAGCGGTCCGGACATCGAGCGCACGAACGAGATCGCCGAGGCGGCCGGTCTTCCCGTAACCCTTTCCGGCGGCATCAGCAGTGCGGGTGACGTGGAAGACGTGTACAGGCGCAGATCCGCGGGTGTAACCGGCGTAATCATCGGCAAGGCGATCTACGAGCAGAGACTGAATCTGGCGGAGATGATAAGTCGTTACGAGGGTTAGACGGTCCCCGAAAGGCGCTGAGCGGCCGCAGCCCGCGGGATCGAGTAGTACCCATATTGTCGTTGTAGATCAGTCGCCGCGGGCCTTTTCCAGCAGTTCGAAGAATCCGGGAAACGTGACGGACGCCGACTCCGCCGTTTGAATCGTGGTCGACCCTGATGCCGCCAGGCCGGCGACCGCCAGGGCCATGGCGACACGGTGATCGGAGTGGCCATGCACGACGGCGCCTTTCAGATCCGCCCGTCGAACCACGAGCCCGTCTGGCAGTTCGTCCACGCGGGCCCCCATTTTGGCCAGCTCGCTGCACATGACGGAGATGCGGTCCGTTTCTTTGAGACGGGCCTGAGGCACATTGACCAGGCGCGTGGTTCCCTCGGCGAAGCAGGCGGTAACCGCCAGCGCCGGCAGCGCGTCGGGTATGGCGTTCAGGTCCAGCTCTTTGCCCTTCATGGGCCTGCCCTCTATCGTCACGCCGCCGGCATGCACGATCACCTTGCAGCCCATCTCCTCGAGCACCGCAAGCACCTGCTTGTCGCCCTGGCTGTCATCGACATCCAGACCTTCCACTGTAAGCCTGGAGCCGGTTACGGCGGCAGCGCAGAGGAAGAACGTGGCCGATGAGAAATCCCCGGGAATACGCCGTTTAAAGGCCCTGTAGCTCTGGCCTCCGTTTACGTGGAACCTCTCCATCGCCTCATGGCAGTAGCGTATGCCCTGGCCATCCAACCAGTCCATGGTTATGCCGACGTAGGGCTTTTCATTGAGCTCCAGCACCTCGATCTCGGTATCAGCTTCGGCCAGCGGCGAGCAGATCAGCAGACTGGACAGATACTGCGACGTGGGGCAGGCCATGCTCACCCGACCGCCCCGCAGAACTCCCCGTATTACGATGGGGGGACAGCCGTTCTCGAGAGTCGCGAAAGCATTGGCTCCAAGGGAGCTCAGAGCGTCTATCAGGGGGCCCACCGGTCGGCGGCGTATCTGTTCGTCCCCCGTAAACACGCTCCAGCCGGGGCACAGGGCGGCCATGCCCAGGGCCAGGTTGAGGGTCGTGCCCGAATTGGCGACATCGATCACGTTCGCCGGGGCCCGGAGCCTGCCACCTGTTCCCTGGACTTCCCATTCGCCCGGTTTTTCGTGCACGACGGCGCCGAAAGCGCGGCAGACTCCCAGACAGGCCCGCGTGTCGTCCGACTCCAGCGGCAGGAGGATGCGTGACGTTCCTTCGGCCAGCGAAGCGATTATCAAGGCCCTTATGGTATGCGATTTAGAGGCCGGAATGGCTATCGTTCCCTGCAGCCTTCCCGGCCTGATTGTCTGGTCCATGCCCGTCTCCTGTTTCAACCGATCGACTACCGAACCGGCTTCACAAGTATCGACGATCACAACTCTTTTGCCAAGAGTCTTATCCAGCACTGCATGCAGACCTTGCCGGGAAAAGCTGTTGGTGATCCTCGTGCTGTTTCCGATAAGCCCACCCCCGCGCCGGGCCGCTCCACCTGTGTCAATGCCCACGAGGGCGCGCTTGATGCGCCGACGCCGCCGACACCGCCGACACCGGAGTGTACACAATTACAGCCCGACGGTATTATGTCGGGTCTGCCGCAGCCGCCTCGAAGAAATCTGGGCTGCCCAAAATACCACCCGGTGGAGGACGGATTTGGCAATGGATACGTACGACAACGAGAGAGACTACGTGCAGGCCCTGGAATCCCGCTCGGGCCTGCCCGACGGTTTTCGCTGCTCGACGGTGCCGCTCACCTTTTTCCCCGCTGAGAAGCCGTCGGAGAAGCCCTACGAGATGAATCTGGCACTGATACTCCTGGATGAGCCGTCCCCGCTCTTCGGAGGCCTGTACACGCGTAATGCCTTCCCCGGGTTTCCGGTCATCCTGGGACGTGAGATGCTGGGACGCGCGCAGATACGGGGCGTGCTGATAAACAACCGTATCGCCAATGTCGGGCCGCAGGGGGGGCGCGAAGATGCCGAACGGCTGCTGGACTGTCTCGGTCAAAAAATCGGCGGAGAGGGAGAGGACTTTCTCCCTTCCTCGACGGGAATCATCGGCTGGAAGCTTCCCGTCGACGACATGATGCGGGCGCTGGACCCGCTAGTGGCGGGCTTGAACGCAGAGTCTCTATTGCCCGTTGCCCGCGCCATCATGACCACCGACCGGTTTGCCAAGGTGCGCGGCCGGAGCGTTGGAGAGGGGCGCGTCGTAGCTCTGGGCAAGGGGGCCGGCATGATAGAGCCTAACATGGCAACCATGCTCGTTTTCGTGCTGACCGACCTGTGCATGCCCCGGGGTGTTCTGCGCCGGGAGCTAAAGGACTGCGTAGAGAAAACTTTCAACCGCATCTCCATCGACGGCGACCAGAGCACCAGCGACACGGTGCTGCTCATGAGCTCTGGAAGGAAACCGGCCGTGAGCGAGCCGGAGTTTCGCGAAGCTCTGTGCGATGTGTGCGGGAAGCTGGCGGAAGACATCGTGCGCAATGGCGAAGGCACTCACCACGTTATGCGCGTCACGGTCGGGGGCGAGTTGCCTCCACCTGTGGCTCTGGGTGCGGCTAAAGCCCTCGTTAATTCTCCGCTTGTGAAAACAGCCGTGTTCGGCAATGACCCGAACGTGGGCCGCCTCGTGGCCGCCCTGGGGGACTATCTCGGCAATCAAGGCGTGAGTGTCAGCCCGGCTTCCGTGTCCATCGAACTGGGCAAGACGCCGGTTTGCCGGCGGGGGGCGTTTGAGCTGGATGCGGAGAAAGAGGCTTTGCTGACTCAATATCTGTCGGAACGTCGGCTGGAATCTCGGAATTTTCCGGAGCACGAGAAAATCGTGGAAATTCGCATCCGGATCGGAACCGGAGCAGACGAGGTTTCCGTGATCGGCTCAGATCTGTCTTTCGAATACATCAGCGAAAACGCCGAATATCGGTCCTGATCGGCGGGCCCGCGATTCAGGGCCAGCGGGTCTCCGCGGCCTGCACGCCGGAAAAACCTGGTTGCAAACACCTAGCCGGAAAAAACCTGGCCTGGCCGACCCCTTACATTAGTCTTCAGACTGAACAGGCCACCGGCCTTCGGGAAGGCCTTGAGCTCGTCACCTTCGGTGTTTTTGCGGGCGGTTGTTATGTACAGCTCATCGAGGTGCAGGCCGCCGAACGCGCAGGATGTAACGTTCAGCGCGGGCACCTTGACTGTCTGAATCAACCTGCCATCCTTGGGGTCCCACCGCGCAACGCAGCCGCCGCCCCAAAGGGCGATCCAGAGCATGCCTTCCTCATCGACGGTCATGCCGTTGGGATAGCCCATTTTGACCGGAATGCTGATGGATTTCTTTCCGCCCGAGATATCCGCGGTTTCCACATCGAAATCATAGCTGTAAACCGCTCGGGTTGGCGTATCGATGTGATAGAGTTTTTTGCTGTCTAGAGACCAGGCCAGACCATTCGACGTGGTAATGCCTGCAATCATGGTGCGAATGGTCAAATCCGGGTACAGGCAGTAGAGACTGCCCGCCTTTTGCGGGGAGCTCAGGTTCTCTTGACGGCACATCGTACCGGCCCAGAACCGACCGGCGGGGTCGCACTTGCCGTCGTTAAACCGGTTTTCCGGCAGATGACTCTCGGGGTTGATGAGCAGCCGGCATGTTGCGGATTCGATATCGATGAAAGCGAATCCCCCTCTCAGGCCCGCAATAAGACCCCCGGCCTTCCTCGGCGCCACGCAGCCGACTTCCTGAGCCACGTCGATCTTCTTGTCCACCCCGGTGGTCGGGTCGTAAATGTGGATATAGTGCCTGTCTATGTCCACCCAATAGAGTATATGCCGCCTATGATCCCAGATAGGGCTTTCGCCTAAGAGCGATTTGGAATCACATACCAGTTTCACATTCTCGGGCACTATCGCCTCCGCGTCGCCTGATTGTTGGGTCAGAGTATTCAGTTTGACCTCCTAGATCAAGGGTACGCGCCGGGTATTGCCGATGTCCGGGCGCGCGGTTTCGCTTCAGTCGCGCGGCGCACCTTGAAAAAGCCGAATCAGAACGTTATAAATGGGCTATGAGTGATCGAGCCGGCCCTGAGCTGCAAGAAACCGGAGTCCTGATCGAGCGCATTTTGACGGAAATTGCCAAGCGCATTATCGGTCAGGAGGATATGATCCGGGGAATCTTGATGGCTATCGTCGCTGACGGACACGTGCTTCTGGAGGGCGTGCCGGGATTGGCGAAAACCTTGACCGTAATGACGGTGGCCGAGGTGCTCGAAGGCACTTTCAAGCGAATCCAATTCACCCCTGATCTGCTCCCGGCGGATATAGTGGGAACAATGATTTACAGGCAGCAAACCGGAGATTTTGCGCCTCGCAAAGGCCCTATCTTCGCCAACATCGTGCTGGCCGACGAAATCAACAGGGCGCCGGCCAAAGTTCAGTCGGCTCTGCTCGAAGCCATGCAGGAACGGCAGGTAACCCTTGGAAATGAAACGTATCCCCTGGAAAATCCTTTTTTCGTTCTGGCAACCCAGAATCCCATAGAACAGGAGGGCACGTACCCGTTGCCGGAGGCCCAGTTGGACAGGTTCATCATGAAACTGAATGTTACCTATCCGTCCCTGGAAGAAGAGCTTGGCATAGTGAGGCTGGTCGGCGTGGAATCGAACATCTCGGTATCCCCGGTTCTGGACTCAGATGGCTTGATGCGCTTGAGGAAAATGGCGGCTTCGATCCGGGTAGACAGCCGTATAGAAGAATACATCGTGTCGCTGGTGGCGGCATCACGAGAAAAAAACAGGGACCAGGCGGAGTTCGTCCGTTTCATAGAATACGGTGCCTCTCCCCGCGCTTCGATCTACATATACCGGCTGGCCAAGATCAAGGCCATGTTCGAAAAGCGCCTCTTCGTGATTCCCGAAGATGTAAAAGTTGTTGCCCCGGAAGTGCTGCGCCATCGCATCATACTGAGCTACGAGGCGGAGTCTGAGGAGCTGAGCACGGACGATGTGGTTGCCGACATTCTCGGGTACGTTCATGTTCCTTAAGTGGTCCTGCGGAGAAATGACTGAGGGAGACCGGTTTTTCAAACAGGTGCGGCGTCTCGAGATCGTCAGCACGCGGCTTGTGGAAAGCCTGCCGGCGGGCAACTACCGATCCGTGTTCCGGGGAACCGGCATGGAATTCGACGAGGTCAGGGACTATGTGCCGGGCGACGATGTACGCCGCATCGACTGGAACGTAACATCCCGCATGGGCAACCCGTACACAAAGACCTATCGCGAGGAGAGAGAGATCAATCTGTTCCTCATGGTCGACATGTCGGGCTCGCTCTATTATAGCTCCGGCGCAGAACCCAAACACCGCATTGCTCTGCTGGTGTTCGCGATTCTGGCCATTTCCGCTATCTCCAACAACGACAAAGTCGGCGGTATTTTTTTTACGGATCGTATCGAGCGTTGGGTTCCGCCTAAAAAAGGGAAGAAGCATGTGCTCAGGCTGATCAACGACCTGCTAACCCTGAAGCCGGCCGGCAGCGGAAGCGACCTCAAACTGGCCCTGCGCACCGTTTCGGAGTCTCTGAAGCGGAAGGGAATCTGCGTAATTATCTCGGACTTTAAAACGGAAGCCTATTGGACCGAGCTCGGGCATCTCGCTCGGAAGCACGACGTGATAGCCGTGAAGCTTTTTGATGCCGCTGATTTCGAG
>SDBV01007418.1_pt1 | contig 15000 bp, 11 predicted proteins | sample 2277081 | NCBI WGS metagenome assembly SDBV01 (sample SAMN10402039, study PRJNA504765) | marine sediment metagenome | isolation source: marine sediment core GS10_PC15, 223 cmbsf | place: Arctic Ocean: Southern Knipovich Ridge | collected 2010
ACGGCTGGTTCATTCTGCTGGCAGCCTTTGATGCGCTAAACGCAAAAAGTTGGACACCTTCAGAAACAGCTATAACCACTTGTAAGAACAAACACTTACAAAAACACCAAAAAATATTGTGCGTGCCGCAGGCTCAATCATAATCTTAAGAGACTATACTATGAACTTAGCCGCCTTCAGCGGAACCCTGTTACCTCCGTCAAGCCCTGTCATCCCCACCAAGGCAAGGGTCCTTTCTAACATCCCAACGCACCGTTCCTGACTAAAAATTCGGCAGATCGGGGGCGATATTTCTGTTAATAGCCACGCCTTCCATCTCGATAAGCCACGTGGGCCGACAAACCGGCGCATCCAGCAGTATCAGCGGTACACCATTGGTTCTCTTGGCCAGATGTCGTCGCACAGCATCGGTGTCAGACGGGTCGCGCAGATATACCAGCAGGTACATCATGTCGTCAAACTTGGCGCCTCCCTCGGCCAACAGGGCATCTATATTCTCCAGCGTCCTGTCTGTCTGCCTGATGATGTCGCCTTCGTGCACCACGTTGCCGTCTTTGTCGATACTCGCCGTGCCGGATATATGGATATGACAACGGTCACTGTACGCTATCTTCGTACCCCGTTCGAACGTGACGTTGTAGTCGATAGTGTCACACAGCTTGCTTGGCGCCCTTAGGTAGGACACCTGTCCAGGCGCCAGGCCAATCAGCGAAAGGGCGTCCATCGAGACAAGGGTATTATGGTTTGCCACTGCCCCTTCTATGCCGGTGCTGGCGATAAAATGGGTCTTGGCAGCCAGCCCGTGCCCTGCAAAAAGCTCCCTGCGCCGATCGACCATATCCATATAATTTCTGTCAACATCGCGAACATACACCCACGTCCGCACGGTATTGGCCTCCAGGGTTGCCCCGTATTCGTCCAGCTTGCGTATAAGTTGGTCGAAGAGTTCTTCGGTTTGCTGCCGCACATCCTTGGCGCCGTTTGTCTCGGCAAGGTTGGTAAACCACAACTGGCTGATGCCGCTGCGTCTCAGCAAGAGACTCTGATTGGACTGGGCAATCTTTTCATTGCCCTCCGCCGAGTCCACATGATAGGCGAACATCGCCACTTTACACGGGGCCAGGGGCCGTTGCTGAACGACAGAGACAGCCGCTTTTACATCACAGCCGGGGCCTGCAAACAGCCTGGACTGCCTCAGCGTCTCCATCTGGTTGCTCGCGTCGCTGATAAAGAATCGCCTGTAAACCACCGTGTTTTCGTCAAGGCCAAGCTCGGAAAGTGTCCGGTTGTATTGCTTTTCGATTTGCTGAAGCTCGTCGGCAAAGACAACACCCCCCGGAGCCTCTGTAAACAGAAAATACTCGTTCTGGCCGTTGTCGGCAATAAAACTCCTTACCCTCGCCCGCTTACCTGTTGCCTGAGTTGATTCCATACAATTTATCCTGTCATCACAATTTTAGCCCAAACGCCAAGGCAGCAACCAATACAAGCCCCGAAACACTTGTTGCTGGCGTGTTATCGCGTCTTTTTGCCGATCCTACGAAGTTTTCCTGTAAGCCAATTGGAAAATCTGTCTTTGATCCCTGATATACTTCCTCTCGTAGTTTGTTCCTACCAATTCATCGTCGCCTGCCCCCGCAGCCGCTTCAAATTCGACCTGTTCAAGTTGTCCGTTGACAGAGGCCAGGGCTTCATGTGCCTGCTGGAAATAGTCCTCATGGTCGGTTACAAATTGAATTTTCCCGCCGGCGACAAGACACCGTAAAAGCTGGGCGGTGTTGACATCGCAAAGAAAACGCCTTTTATGATGCCGTTTTTTGGGCCAGGGGTCCGGAAAATAAATATAAAAAAAATTCACCGACCGATCCTGGACGTGGTCCCTGAGAAAAACCGTTGCATCGGTACGGATTATACGGACATTGTCCAGTCCCCGGCGTCCGATCCTGTCAACCGAGTAACGATAGTATTTATTGGCCCATTCGATACCCAGAAAATTAGTTTCCGGGGAAACACGTGCCTGATTAACGAGAAAAGTGCCCTTGCCGGAACCGATTTCTATGTGCACAGGGCCTATGCGTCCGAACAGTTCGGAAAAACTGACCGGGCCGGCCAAATCCTCCGATTTTAGTGACACCAGACTATAGTCTTGCAGTTTTTTCGACATCGTTTACGCCAATAAAGGGTACCCTGGCCGGGCTGTCATATCTGTAAGATGTAACCAAAACACACCCGGTTAAGGTATAATGTACATACAATCCATCATTTTGACATCAAACCTGCCTAAAGTCAAGCCCTATACCGCCCGATACGACTCGATAGAACCTCCTCGCCAGATGGGCGTAGTAATGACAGAGCGGTGTTTGAAGCATCTATGGAAGGGTCCGATAATGATCAGACCGGCGATCACCCTGCGAAGAAAACGTATTTTGATCGATATTGACACGCAGAAGGACTTCTTTTTGGCTGACGGCAAGGCTTGTGTGCGGAATCACGGAGCGGTCCTGGCGAATATTCGCAGGGTCAACGCCTGGGCCAGGCTGAAAAATATCCGTATCATCTCCACCGTCCGGGTTACCTCTCCGGGTGATATACATTACGGCTTCTGTCTGGACGGTACCGAAGGCCAGAAAAAGCTCCGCTACACCATCCGGGCAAAACATCTCACCTTCGAGGCTGACGGGTGTACCGACCTTCAACGGGATATCCTGAAGAATTATGACCAGATAATACTGCACAAGCGGTGCCACAATCCCTTTGACGAACCGCGTGCCGACAGGATACTGAGCGAATTGAAGGGGACTGAGTTCCTGCTGATCGGCGCAGGTGTCGAAGATGCCATCAAGGCCACGGCGCTCGGTCTGCTGGCCAGAAACAAACACGTCACCATCCTGGTCGATGCGGTCGGCTCACATGACAAGTACATTGCCGAGATAGCTCTGCGCAAGATGGAGGCCAAGGGCGCCCGCTTGGTCAAGACCGCGTCCATAGTCGGTTTGTCGCATCTGCACATGGTCGGCGCATGCAAGTGTGACAGTTGTCAGGCCAGATTGCCAAAGCCCACACTGGGCATCAGCGCGTAGTTCGGGTATCCATCCAGCCGACAGGCTCTTCCGGACAAAGGACTTGTCTTACGACAGGCCGCATGATACCCTTTGGCGCATGGCACCTCAAAAGGTCTTTATTCATTGCGATGAACTTGACAACCTGCCGTATCCGGACAGTTGCCCGTTCAATACGTCGCGTGCGGGCAAAACGCGCAGGATTCTCGATTCGATGGGGCTGTTGACCAGCCGGGACCGGGTCGAAGCTGCCCCAGCCCCTGCGTCGCGGGATATACTGGAGAAGTTTCACACCGCTGAGTACCTGGACGCATTGGAGCAGGTCAACCAGGGCAGATACGACTATCACCTGCTCGGCATGGGACTCGGCACAGCGGATTGCCCTGTGTTTGCGGGGATATATGACTATTGCGCCCTCGTGTGCGGGGCGTCAGTTCTCGGGGCAGGGATGATTATCGACGGCAGGGCGTCGGTGGCGTTCAATCCGTCCGGCGGACTGCACCACGCACACCCGGACCGGGCCAGCGGGTTCTGCTACATGAACGACGTCGTACTGGGATGCATGACGCTCGCCGAGGCTGGCAAAAGAGTGTTGTTTCTCGATGTGGACGTGCATCATAGTGACGGTGTCGAGGAGGCGTTTTACGACCGCAGTGACGTGATGACCATATCTCTGCATCAGGACGGCAGGGGGTTGTTTCCGGGGACGGGATTTGCCGACGAAATCGGCATCAACGACGGTCGGGGCTATGCCGTCAACATCCCGCTGCCGATGGGGACGTATGACCGGGCTTATATGCGGGCCATTGACCGGATCGTCCTGCCGCTTGCCAGGGCCTATGCGCCGGACGTGTTCGTGATGGAGATCGGCGCCGACGCATTGGTGGACGATCCGCTGGCGGGCTTGAGCCTGACCAACAACACATACGCCGATATAATCGGCGAACTGTTAAAATTCGACAGGCCCATTCTGGCAACCGGCGGCGGCGGATACAACGTCGAGAATACCGCAAGGGCCTGGGCGCTGGCATGGACGGCGCTTTGCGGCGATGACGATGGTGGTAACGCTGTCGCAGGTATGGGCGGAGTGATGCTGGAGACGTCCGACTGGCATGGCGGCCTGCGAGATCGCGTCATCGCGGTCGGTGAGGCGCAGAGCTGCGCCGTCGATCAAATACTAAATATCACCATCGAAGAGGTCAGACGAAACGTCTTTCCCATCCACAGCCTTTAGACAACACGAAACACAGAGAAATTAAAGGTGTCAGGTACCTTTTTTGGGTCTTCCCCTCGGTTTCAGCGTCATTTCCAGTCCGAGTTTTTGTGTTATTGTCTCTATCCATTTGACATTGCCGTAAGGCCGCCCTCGTTTGACACAATTGTCAATCGCATCATCGACACTTTCGCCCGGCAATACATTTACAAGCCTGTTCCATCTATCGGGCAGTTTAACCGGACCTCGGCCGATCTTCAAGCCTTTTTTGTCGGCGCCGTTGCGAATTGCAAGGCTGCTGTATTCCCAATCGCGACTGTTCTTTACCATCTTTGCACGAAGCGGGTTGCTCTCGATATACCGCAGCACGGCCAAATAATGCTCGTTCGATTGCACGGGGAAACTCTTGAACCTGCCCTGATAGACAATACCGCCGGCACATTGTCGCTTGGGACGAGGCATAAAAAGAACAAATAACACAAAATGAGCCAGTTGTCAAGAAAAAAAGGGTTCCTGACGCCTTTAGTTCACCTCAAAGAGCGAATACCTGAAATCCATCAGTTTTCAACTGTCCTACGAACGCTTGACAACTACACATTCCTTCCTAAAATTTTTATCAGTCTAATTGCAGTTTCACACTATCCTGAATCTTTGAGCCTTTGGTCAGGCTTATTCTTTGAAAACCCGGCCGTTCGCCGGGGAAATATTGTTCCACACCGCCGTTGGAGTGATAAGCGATAAGCAGGCCGATACTATCGGTATCAACATAGCTTCGTACTATCTGGCTGCCGTCGGATACCACTTTTACACCAATGTCTCCAGCGTCTTTGAGTTTTGCCTGGAGGATATTGTGTTTGGAACTTCGAAAATCATTCGTTCCCTGCGGCGTACCATCCAGCGACCACGGCCATGGCGGAGCGGTATGCTTTTTGATTTCGGGCCAGTCCGGTCCGCGGAAAGCTTTGGCCTGCCCCTGGTTTCTTCCGATATGGTTATCGGGATAAACCGTCCAAAGACCTTTTCGCTTCCAGCTTAATGTATCACAATCTCTGGCAACGTCAAAAACGATTCCGATCTCTCTCGGACGGACATCGGTTTTATATTCAAACGAATAATCAACGGTTAACCCGCCGGCTCCGTCAAACCGCATCGTATAAACACCTTCGGCCTGATCGTATTGGCCTTGCACCTTAACAATTATTTCATTGCCAGCCTGATCGACTTTGATTTTTTCGAGCTTCCAGTTGCTACACATCTCATTCGAAGGCCCTTTCGGCCATTGTATTTGTGGAAGCGGGACATCCTGTTCACTTATAAGCGGATTAGCCATAAGAGTCGGCCCTCCGATGACCACGGTTTTACCTTTGGAAATACCTTTTTGTATCAGACCGGTCTTTTTGTCAATTACCCATTGACCGTCAGGGCTTTTGACGGTTATCGTATCGCCGTTTTGAACCAGTTCGGGTTTGCCGGTTGGCGCTGACTGTTCAACATCGGTTGCTTCCCCTATCGGCAGCTTGTAAATATCTACAAGGAATCCTGTCGAATCGTTAAACTTTAGAACAAGCTCTTTGCCAGCCAAATCTTTTTGCTCAGGCTTGATCGCCAATGTTCCTTTGGTTTTAGGCTCGATGTCAAGTTTGGCGATTCCGGTTTCGTTACCTATTGCCCACGTTATGCTTACCTGGCTCAAATTGCTGAAATCATAGCGATTATGGACTTCGATATTCAGGGGTTGACCCACAGCGGGAACATCAACGGCTTTCTGGAATATGCGAACAGGCGAATAGATTTTTTTCACATGCCAGTATTCCGGCTTTTCTCTTCGCCAGCCGTCTATCGGCCCCCACTTGCCGTAACCTACATAAGGCGTGGTCATCCCCGTCGGCAAAAGAAAAGCATCGTCGATAGCCGCCCATAGCGCACCGCCCGCACAGCCTTTACTCGCATACATACCTTCCCACTGGGCCGCTAAAACCTGCCCCCAATAATCACGCAGCCCCGGGTCGGTCAGAAATTCGGTATGGTTATAGCACATCAAATGGCAGTACTCGTCATATATTATCGGCCGGGGATGATCAGCATATCTTTTAGGGCCTTTGAATCCGGGATAGTGCCTTGAGCCAACATCAAGCATTCCGTTGTCATGGTTCGGTTTCCATGCGCTCATGATGAACGGACGGGTACAATCGGCCTTTTGCGAAGCTTTACTGGCAGCAATGAAGTTTTCGCCCCATTTAGATTCGTTACCCACAGACCAGATTATTACCGATGGATGACTGCGGTCGCGTTCGATCATCTCAAGCGTAACCTGCGTATGAACAGCCCTTAATTTAGGGTCGTCGACATCACCCGGTGGCGAACCATGCAGTGGATTGTCTAAAGCGCCTAAGCCGGCAAAGCAGAACGGTGCTTCACATTCCACGAACAGGCCCAACTCATCACATGCGTCGATAAATTCCTCGGCGGGCGGATAGTGCGAGGTGCGAATATAGTTCATGTTAGCAGCGCGGAATATCTCCGCGTCTTTTCGCCACAGGTTAGCCCCCGGATCAAGTGCCCGTCCCATTAAGGGATGAACTTCATGCCGGCAGATACCCCGCAATTTGATCGGCTTATTATTGACAAATATCTGATTGCCGCGAACCTCAACCTGCCGAAATCCTATCCGGCGGGTTACCGTTTCAACCGCCTTGTTACCCTTCCTGAGTACACAGTAAAGTTTGTACAGGTTAGGGTGTTCAGGGTCCCATTTCGCCGGAGCCTTTACAGGTATCTCGATCACATGCTCCAATTTGTCATCGGCCTTGATCGTCGGCAGTTCGACATTGCCATTTTCCAGCCTTACCCGGTTACCGTCCGGCCCGGTCATCCAGAGCCAGACGCCGGCATTATACGCACTGCTGTCGCCCTGATTGCTGACGTTAAGCAGTATCTTCAGCGTTGCGTCCCTGTACTGCTCGTCAAAATGAGTTTCAACATGGAAACGTGAAACGTTCAGATCGTCAACAGCGAACACGATCGCTTTTCTCGATATTCCACCGAGCGGATGGGCGGCATACTCAGACTGATTGGACATTATCCCGGCAGGTGAATCGTTGACGATCGAAAGGGCCAGAACGTTTTCTTTGCCCGGATTGACATACTCGGTAATATCATATTCGAACGGTGAAAACCCGCCGTCATGGTAGCCGACCTCTTTGCCGTTGACCCAAAGTGTCGAACCGCAATAAACGCCGTCAAAACGGATCTTCACCCGTTTGCCCGCCCAGTCTGCGGGTACCGCGATCGTCCTGCGATAGCCAACGCCCTTATCGGTCGGCGCGTCGAATCCCTGCATCACCCACTGGCCTGGAACCTTTATGTCGGCCCAGTTCTCAACCGATACCAGCGGTTCCTGAAAACCCTGCTCCGGCGTAGGATCAAACTTCCACGTACCGTTAAGGTCTATCTTGAATTGCGTCAGCCCACCTACTGATAACGGTCTGGGCGTAAGCTGCGGTATCTCAACCGGAACACCCTGGCTCGGAATTGAATCGGCAGCCTTTGCCTGTATCGCTGAATTGCAGCATACTGCAATCAAAATCAATCCCCAAATCCAGATAAATATTTTCTGGGTTAGCTGCATGATAAATCTCCATTAAATATTCAAAAGGTGTTACTTTGCGATGGTATTGACCATCGCCCAGAAATTTTCCATTGGCGTATCGAGCTGGACGTGGTGGGTAGGGCCCAATATCAGTCCGCCGCCTTTGCCGATAGTTGCCAGTCTTTCTTTCACTTCCTTTTCCACATCGGCTGGTGTACCGAACGGCAGTGTGTGCTGCTCGTCGATCGTTCCCCAGAAACAAAGCTTATCGCCGAATTTCTCTTTCACCTTCGCCGGATCGACACACGCCGGCTGGATAGGATTAAGAACATCAAGACCGATCTCGATCAGGTCGGGGATTATCTGCCAAAGATCGCCGTCGCAATGGTAAGCGACCTTCACTTCCGGATTGACCTCTTTAACACCCGCGATAAAACTTGCCATCCTCGGCTTGAATAACTGCCGCCACATATCCGGAGCGATCATCATCCCCTTCTGCGTACCGACATCGTCGCCGATCCATATCATATCCACGCCCATCTGAGTAAGCTTTTTCGCCGCAGCCAGATGATACTGATATGGAATATCAAGGATCCTATTTGCCAGATCAGGGTTAAGAACCATATCCATCAGCATCTTCTCCATGCCCCTCAAGGCCCACGCCGTCTCCCAGATCGTTGTAACCGTAACGCCCACGATCCAGTATTCGTCCTTAAAATCTTTTATTACTTTCTGGGCCTCGGTATATAATTCGGGCCTGTTCGGATCGGGCACCTGATAGCTCTCTATCGCCGAATCTTCTCCAAGCGGATGGGCGACGATCTCGGTGTAACTGCCTTTGCCGAATTTCGTATCATACTCGAACACATCCCAGCCGATACCCCACTCGTCGGTATAGGCTTTGTCGCTTTGATAATAAGAGTTTGCCCAGCCGACGGATGTCAGCAGTAAATCCTCGTCCAGATAGCGCTCCAGTTCGTATGTATTGCCCCCGCCGTGCGGATTGTGAGTTTTACCGAGACCGCTGCCTATATCCTTACGAAGCCTGTCCGCGAATTCCGGCGTAAAACTTATCTGCATCGGACAGCGGTCCGGCTGCTCATGGTTCAATGCCGCTATTACTCGTTCTCTGTGTTTCAAAAAATTTTCCCTTTCATGCTAAACTAATACTACCAAAAAACCAAATTCAATATACTTTACTATGGGGCCATTGGCACGATTAAGAACGTGATAAACAATACCGCCAGCACATTGTCGCTTGGGACGAGGCATAAAAAGAACAAATAACACAAAATGAGCCAGTTGTCAAAAAAAAAGGTTCCTGACACCTTAAATTCCCCCTGGCTTATCTATACTGCCCCTTGATAAATTGAAAATTGACCGGATGACAAAACAGGATTTGACTCAGTTGCACTTGGGAGTTGAATCCGCCATTAGGTCCAGTGTAAATTGCAGAACAGTATCAACACCTTTTGCGGTATCTTCTGGTTTTTGCTTGACTTCATAATCAGGTATAACTCCTCGACCATCATTCTTGCTTCCTGGGCACACATAGACTTGGCAAGCAGAGAAGGCACGCAAACCGGAATTTGGTAACTCAAAGTCGAGTGCATGACCATAGGTTTTTAAAGGTTCAGTTGTTTCTTGCCCCACGATAGTAGCAAGCCCAAAGTGTTTTACCGCTGCTGCAAAGGCGGTACTGGTCGATGTACTTCGAGTACCAATTAACAAATAAACATTACCTTGGAATTTTAAAGGATTGGACTTCGGTTTCTTAAAAGGGCTTTTTTGCGAAAAATTTTGGCCGATCATCTCCGGCGGCACGCTTGCACCAGAACGGTTACAAAATTGTTCTGATAGTTTAGCCCCAGCTTCTTCAAAAAGACAATAAGGTTTGTCAGTCAGATATTCGATAAATACTTCGGCACAGCTACTATCTCCTCCCGGATTATTGCGAATATCGATAACTAAATTGGGTGCTTTCTGGCTCTGAAGCTCTTTAAAACTTTTATCACAAAACTCCTTGATATCTTTAGTAGAAGACCAATTATCCAAAGTTATAAAGAAAGCTTCATAATTGGGAATATATCGGCACGAATTTTCTCTTCCAGATTGCTTTTCCTTGGCCTTTAGCTCATTTGCAGCCATGAAATCTATGGTGTACTCATTAACGGTACCATCAGCCTTTTCTATCTGAATATCTAACGATTCAACAGGGCCATATTCGAGCCAAATACAGGCTCTCAGAAGCTTATCTCTTTCCAACTGCTCTGGAAAGGCATCTTTACCTTCCGCTGGAAAATATCGAGCAAACTTTTTTATGACCTTAGATGCATCCTCTTCCCCAATTTTGAGCAATGTGCTACCTAAAGGCAATCTTGCAGCCGTATAGTTGTTTGCCAAAACTGTTTTTTTACCGTCCCACTTCAAAGATAAAGGGAAAATTTTGCCACCATTTTTAATATACTCTCCATATGCACCGGAATTTTCGAGAGGCGGGCATATATATGTATGGCCACTTTTTAACGAAGCAATAACAGGAGCCACAACTTTGTAGAAATCCAGCGACTTCATAGGGCTGGAGATTTTCTCGTATAACTGTTCCTTTAGTGGCTTGAACTTTTCTTGGCTGACATAGGCGTACATATTGGGATGTATTTCTTCTATTGTTTTGAAAAGAAAATCGAGGTCTTCTTTAAGTTTCTCTACCGGAATAAGTTTGGCATAATCTGGTTGGCCTGCTTCTTGAGTTGGCTTTTGTGATTCAGCATAACTTTGCGTACAAAATAGTCCAGCACACAATAATATTAGCCATATCTTTTGCATCCTTATCTATCCTTCCAAGAAAATCTACTGTAAGGGGAATTAAAGGTACCTGGGACCCTTTTTTTGTTCATCCATTTTTTGTTTCCCAAAGCCCATCCCAATTTGACACAATTCCCCACCACCGCCCGCCCGCGCATTAGTCATTCCCCATAACCGCCCCCACCCGATTTGTCAAGAAAAAAAGGTTCCTGACACCTTAAATTCCCCCGGAAACATTATATACCGCCAGCTTGCGTATAATGGGTTTTGCAGCGGATTTAACAACTCGTATCCGTACAGACTCAACAGCTACAGGGTCAAATCTGTCAATCTTTTTATGGCCTATCGAAATACCCTCGGCGATCTTTTCCCAGTTGCCGTCTATCATACCTTCGATAATATATTCTCGAACACGCTCTCCCTGTGTAATACCCTCCATGGTAATTACATGGTCAATGGTTACGGGTTTATCGATAGTAAGCTCGACAACCTCACCTGTGCCTTTTGTTTCTGCAATGCTTCTTCCGAACCTGCCTTTAATTTCTGCCCCGAACTCAGCGGCACGTTTTACATCAACCTGTGGGATTCGACCGGATTTATTCGGAGCGATGTTGAGCAGCAGTACTGAACTGTGCCCGACAGAGTTGTAGTACATATCCATGAGCTCATCGACACTCTTTAGCGTATTTTCACCATAATTGTTCCAAAACCAGGTACTGCGAATACGAGCATCAACTTCATTGGGCAGCCATTTGTCACCATCGGGGTCGCCATGCCGAGCAGTGGAGAGCCCTGCCAGAACGACAGGGTCATCTGAGTTGACCGCGTTCCAGGCTGGGTAGGGGGCGTAACCGTCTTCGTTGCCGACCCAGCGAATCGTGGCAGAGGGACCCTGAAAAACCATTGCATCGGGGGCATATTTTTCAATAACGTCATCCATTTTTACAACGGTTCCGCCATCAAACCACAGTTCCATTATCTGTCCATACCGGCTCAAAAGTTCGATCCACTGCTGCCGGTAAAGATTGGCGTATTTCCCCTGAATTTCAGCTTCATTTGATTTGCCCCCGTGGCCTGTTTTTTGTGAGAAATCAGCAGGGCTAATATAGATACCGAGTTTCATGCCCTTTTTACGGCAGGATTCAGCCAGTTCTGCAACAATATCACCCTTGCCGTTTTTATAAGGAGTATTTTTGATACTGTATTCTGTCGTGTCTGTTTGCCAAAGGCAAAAACCGCCGTGGTGCTTGGCGACGAGGACAATATACTTTGCACCCATAGATTCTGCAACGTTTACCCACTGGTCGGTATCGACATTACTCGGGTTGAACAGTTTGATATATTCCATCTTTGGATCGCCATCTTTTTCCTTGTTCTGCCACGTCTCCAGACCGAAATGGATGAACATACCGATCTCATCATCCTGCCATTGGGCCTGTGCCGGTGTTGGTTTGGCAAGCTTTTTCGTTTCCAGATTACATCCGGCCAATAGCACCGATAAGCTAATTAGAATGATAAGTATTCTGCCGATATTCATTTTTACACATCCTTTCCCTGGCATTTCCCATTGAAACGTTTAAAAGATACAATTCTCTCCGTACGATACCAAAGAAAAACAAAAGGGTCGGGCACTTTTTTGCAGTCCTCCTGCCCTCGACATCGTTTTAAATCCGAGATTCTGCGTTGTTTCTCCCATCCCTTTTTCGTTTCCCCAGGCCCAACCCAATTTGACACAATTCCTTGCCGCTCCCCACCACCGCCCGCTCGCGCATTTGTCATTAGTCCTTTCTCATAACCGCCCCGGCCCGATTTGTCAAGCAAAAACCACCCAGCCCCCCCACAACCCACACAATAATCAATCATCAATAGCCAGGTCGCCCGCCCCAGCCCCACGTCCTTAGCCCCCGAATCTCGAATCGAGGGTTTTTCTTCCCAATCCCCCTATTTGTCCTTTGTCATTCCCGCGACAAATTGTCATTCCTGCGACAATTTGTCATTCCTGCGAAGGCAGGAATCCACAACCCCAAAGGGGTTCAATATAAATAACCGGTAAAGCAAACCAAAACCACATCCTTGCTTTCAAAACCGAATCGCCTATAATACCTCCACTATACAAAGCGAAAGGTCAGGCAAATGCCCATGCCAAAACAAGTATTGACTCTCATCGACACATTCGCCCGAAACATCGACGCATACAAGACCGGACGATACAACGAAACACAGGTCCGCCGGGAATTCATCGACCCGTTCTTCACCGCATTAGGCTGGGACGTGGATAACACCGTCGGATACGCCGAAGCCTACAAAGACGTAATACACGAAGACGCAATAAAAATCGGCTCCGCCCTCAAGGCCCCCGACTACTGCTTCAGAATCGGTGGAACGAGAAAATTCTTTATTGAGGCCAAGAAGCCCTCCATCGACATAAAGGGCAACCCTGGACCCGCCTTCCAACTTCGCCGCTACGCGTGGTCAGCTAAGCTCTCGCTGTCTATCCTGACACCGAAGAGTTCACCGGCCCGGGCGCTGACGAAGCGAACAAGATGTTGACAAAGAAATACAGAAAAGGATTTGTCATAGAAGGCGCCGAAACATTGGGGTAACCACGAGAGGAAACAAAAATGAAGAACAGAGCATTCCAGATTAAATTGCTGGCAACGCTGATATTGGCCTCGACATGCATCACTGCATGTACGTCTAACAAGAAGAAGTTGGCTGAGACGGACAAGGACGGGTTCGTGTCCATTTTCGACGGTAAAACGCTCAAGGGGTGGGAAGCACTGCCGGCAAAAACCGCGCCCGCGTGGGCTGTCAAGGATGGTATGATTGTCGGTGATGGCGACAAGGGCCAAGGCTATCTCACCTTTGAGAACAGGGAGATAGCTGATCTGGAGATCAAGCTCAGCTACCGTTTCCCCGGCAATGGCAACAGCGGCATCAGCATTCGTGCCCGCGAAGACAATACGCACAAGCGGCATTTTCAGTGCTACCATGCTGACTTCGGCCACGTTGGCATAGGTAAGAAGGTTCTGGGCGCATGGGATTTCCATACACCCGGCCGCAAGGAGCACGACTGTTTTCGCGGTGACCGGCTGGTGATTGACGCCAACGATAAGCCGAAAAAGACCCCTATCGAAGGCGCTGCGACCGCCGAAGATATCAACAAAGGAGATTGGAATACGGTTCACGTAATCGCCAAAGGCAACAACTTCAAGTTCTTCATCAACGGCAAGCTTTCCTCAGAGTTCACAGAACATCTGCCAACCGAAAAACGCCTCGACAAGGGCATGATCCAGTTACAACTGCACGATCCCGGTATGATCGTGCATTTCAAAGATATTCGCCTTAAGATCCTGAAATAATTATCAAAGAACATTGGCTAACAGGTGGTGGGCTAATCGACAGCACATATACTCGTTTTGAGACACATCGTAATGAAAAAGAGGCAAGTGACAAGAATCTGTGTTGCGGCCGTGCTCCTGTGAGAGAATTAAGGTGTCAGGAACCTTTTTTGGGTCTTGACACCTTAAATTCCCCTTTATTCATTGCCCGCCCCCCTTCCCCCCACCCTCTTTTTTCTCCCTTCTCCCTCCCATTTGCCACTTATTCCCTCCAAATTACCCATAATCCACGCAATAATCAATAATCAATGATCAATGGTCACTGCGAACTCTCAGAGTTAAACTGATTAAGATCGGTGCCAAAGTTGTCAAGCATGCTCGATATGTAACTTTTCAGATGGCAGAGGTGCTGGTTTCAAAAAGGTTGTTTGAGGAAATCCTTGAACGTATCCATCAATTGAAGCCGGTGCCCATTGGATATGGCTGATGATAAGAATTGCTGAAAAACTTGTATTTATGAAGTTGCGAGCGGTTAAGGTCTGTGCAAAATCAGGTGTTGGGAAAAAGACGGATCTAAAAATCTGGCCTTTCGTATGAATTTGCAGGAAAACCGCCTCAGAAAAGGAAACTCTTGATAGTTCAGGTAGATTGTTGTAGAATTATCGGTATCGTACGGAAAAAAATATGCTTTTTAACCGTGTAAATGGGAAATGTCAGATTACCGTTTACAAATGGAGCTTTTCCCTTACAGGACTAAAAACAAAAACAATCCTACGGAAATGATACGGATAATGTTTTTGATTCTTCAGGAGCGCGCAAATGATTTCGAGACGTACCTTTGTACAATTGGCGGGCGCGACAGCTGTAACAGCAAGCATTACGTCACCGCTGTTTGGCGATTCCAATAAGAAACGCCCCAACATTTTTCTGGCGATTTCAGATGATCAATCCTATCCCTACGCCAGTGCGTACGGATGCAAGTTCGTCAAAACG
>SDBV01007420.1_pt1 | contig 14997 bp, 11 predicted proteins | sample 2277081 | NCBI WGS metagenome assembly SDBV01 (sample SAMN10402039, study PRJNA504765) | marine sediment metagenome | isolation source: marine sediment core GS10_PC15, 223 cmbsf | place: Arctic Ocean: Southern Knipovich Ridge | collected 2010
CCATAACCATTGGCGGCAATGCGTGGTCAGACCTCGTGCCCCACTTGGAGAAAGGACCGTTTACATCATCCATAACGGTCACCGATGAGCGGGTTCACGCTCTTTACGGTGAAACGTTTTCCCGACTTACTGATACGACTGGGAAGCCTGCCTTCCGTTTTATCGTCCCCGAGGGTGAACACAGCAAATCCTTCAAATATCTGGAATCGCTCTGCCGGTACATGGCTGGATCGGGAATGGACCGGGAGTCTCTGGTGCTGGCTCTGGGTGGTGGTGTTGTCGGGGATCTGGCTGGTCTGGCGGCCTCCGTTTACCTTCGGGGAGTCCGCCTCATTCAGCTTCCAACAACGCTGCTTTCCATGGTGGACAGCAGTGTTGGTGGAAAGACGGGTATCAATATTTCCGAGGGTAAGAACCTCGTGGGAACCTTTTACCAGCCGGAGGCTGTTTTCGCTGATACATCTGTGCTGAGTACTCTGCATGAACGTGATTGGTATTCGGGTCTGGGCGAGGTGATCAAGATCGCGCTGACCCTCGATCCGGAACTGTTCAGTTATCTGGAGTCGGTTGATGACCTTGGACCTTCCGGAGACCTGGATGTCACGAGGATTATTGCCGCCGCATGCCGCCGAAAGGCGGAGGTGGTTGAACTTGATGAAAAAGAAACCGGCTTGCGGAAAGTCCTTAATTTTGGCCACACCCTGGGGCATGGTGTTGAGGCTGCTCTGGGTTATGGGGTTTTCAGGCACGGCGAGGCGGTTCTCCTGGGAATGAGGGCAGCCCTCAACCTCTCGATCCGAATGTGCGGTCTTCCCGCTGATCAGCTTCAAAGAGCGATTGATCTTTTAGACCGCATTCCGGTTCCTGGAGTAGAGATTCCCCGGGATGTGAACCGTTTCATGGTCAGGGACAAGAAGAGCTCAGAAAACAGGATATTAGGGGTTCTCATCAAGGAGATAGGAAAACACGAATTCGTTCTTCTGGAGGATCCAGAACTGTTGGTGGAGGCATTGGAAGGACCGTAATTCGTGACTCGTGATCCGTGATTGGTTAGGAACCGTTAATCGTGACTCGTGAGTTGTGATTAGATGAGCGCTTCAATCACAAATGCCTCGAAGGATACCGGGTTTTTGGTAAGGCATTGAATTTTCGATTAACGAATTACGAATCACCAATCACAAGTCACGGCCCTTAACTATTTGACTTGAATTACTAAATCCCATAGCATTATGGGATGATTAATTGAGAATTGGGGATTGAGGATAAAAAGAGCGTGTATCTGAAAATTCTCAATAAGGAATTTTCAATCAGGTCGGTTTGCAGGCTGCAGGTGGAGGCAATCCATGAGCGATGATAGCATTGGGCGCTACGAACAGATGCTGGCGGAGGATCCCCAGTCAAGGGCATTTGCCCCCCTGGCAGAGGCTCAGCGCAAAGCGGGGCGTCTGGATGAAGCTATTAAGATAGCCAAAACGGGGCTGGAAGTGCACCCTGGCTATAGCGGAGGATTGGTCGTGCTTGGTCGTGCACTCTATGAAAAAGGGGAGCTCGATAACGCGGTCGAGGTCCTGCAAAAGGCGATAAGCGAAACCCCGGAGAGTTATCTGGGGCAAAAGTTTCTTGGCAAAGTCCTCAAGGACAAGGGCGAGAGCAAGGGTGCGCTGAGAGCTCTTGAGGCGGCAAACTTTCTGAGTCCGGAGGATGAGGAAGTATCAAGGCTCCTTGATGAGATTAAGAGCAAGGCTACGCCTCCAGAGACCATGGAATACAAAGGAAAGGCTGCCGAATCTGCCGGGAAAGACCAGATAGTAACCTATGAGCAGAAACCCACAACGGTAGACGGGATCGAACTGTCTCCTTTATCGGTAAGTGAAGTCGATGGCCGATTTTCCTTCTCAAGGGGGGGCACCGCCGATCCGGCGGATATTACACCCCTCCCTGTTGAGGAGGAGGTTGCTCCTGCCGGTTCAGGTAGGAGTGAGGCGACCGTTGTTGGGCACACCGGGGAAGATATGAAGGCCACAGTGATCGAGGAGGAGAGCGAACAGACCATTGAGATCGACTCCCTCGACGAGTTGGGTCCTGAGGCAGCCGCCTTCATCCGGGAGGGTGAGAGCTTTGTGGAAGAATCCATGGAAGATTCCGTGGAGGACTTTTCAGACGATGCGTCCATTACAGTGGAAGAGGTAATGGAGGTAGCGGTTATCGAACTGGAAGAGTTTATGTCAACTCCGGTCAGTCCGCCTGGAGAAACGGCGACCGCAGAAGCTCCGGGTGCCCAGATCCAGCCAGTTTCCGCGCCCGCACACGCACCAGCGCCCGAGCCTGATTCCGAGCCTGAGCCCGAACCCGAGCCTGCATCCACCTTCGCCGAGGCTACAGCGGACAAGCCCGCACCTGCGCCCGCACCAGAGTCCGCGCCCGCTTCTGCGCCCGCCACTCAAACATCCCCGCCTGAACAACCTTCTCGGAGTGCAGACCGTGAGGAACAGTTTTCCACAGAAACGCTGGCTGATCTCTATGCCCAGCAGGGTCTGATAGAGAAAGCTACGAACATATACCGGCAGATATTGGACCAGACGCCGGATAATGAGACGGTAAGGTTGAAGCTGGATGTCCTCGAGGCGCAGACGCCACCCGACGCTGGAACCGTACAGGAGGTCCAGTCCCCGGAAGTGGCACGGCCGGAGCCACCTCAGAAGGATGACAGTGAGGAAACATTGGGTGTCCTGGAGGGATGGCTTGAAAATGCGGAAAGGATTAAGCGACCATGATCTTTGAAGAGGTGCTGAAAGAGATCGTTGAGCGTTCCGAGGGGGTGCTGGGAGCGGTGATCATGGGCATGGACGGCATCGCCATTGGGGAGCACATCGTCGATCCGGCCTGCAGCATTCAGACCGTTGGAATAGAGTATGCGTCTGCCATCAAGAGTATACAGAAAGCTTCCCGATCCCTTTCCGCCGGCCAGGTTCAGGAGGTTTCTATCAACACACGTAACAACATTTTCATCCTCAGGCTTATCACGGATGATTATTTCATCGCTGTGACTCTGGGGCCTGACGGCAATCATGGAAAGGCCCGTTACCTGATGCGGTTGTCGGTCCCGCGCCTGATAAGGGAGTTTGAATGACCCGTATCCTGGTGATCCACGGACCGAACCTTAACCTGCTCGGAAGCCGTGAAAACAAGCTTTATGGAAGTATGACATTGGATGAGATCAACAGTGATCTTGTGAGGGCCGGTAAGGAATGGGGCCTTTCGGTGGATACATTTCAGTCCAACCACGAAGGGGAGATCGTTGAGGCGATCCAAAACGCCCCCTCAGGGAGGTACCAGGCAATTATTATCAACCCGGCTGCATTTACACACACAAGTGTTGCCGTTCGGGACGCTTTGCTTGCGACTGAGCTGCCGTTTTTTGAGGTTCACATATCCAATATTCACGCAAGGGAACAGTTTCGACGTGAATCCCTCGTTTCAGACATAGCATCCGGCGTTGTCATGGGTTTTGGTCCCGTTGGTTACAAGCTCGCGCTTATGGGGGCGCGGGATGAACTAGCTTCACGAAAAACAGCGAACGCGGAGGAAACGAATTGATCAGTACAAACCAGTTTAAGAGAGGTCTGAAGGTTGAACTCGAAGGTGAACCGTTCACCATCACCGAATTCCAGCATGTGAAACCGGGCAAAGGAGGAGCCTTCGTCCGGACCAAACTCAAGAGTCTGCTCACCGGTAACGTCCTTGACAGGACATTCCGGTCCGGGGAGAAGGTCAAGAGACCCGATTTCGAGGAAAAGCAGATGCAGTATCTGTACAGGGATGAAAGCGGGTGCCATTTCATGGACCTGGGGACCTACGAACAGATCCTCTTGACCGCTGAGGACCTGGGCGATATTCAAGGATACCTGAAGGAAGAACTCGAGGTTACTGTCCAGATGTACAACGGAAAGCCCATGGGGGTCGAACTACCCATTTTCGTTGAACTTACCATAGTCAAGGCTGAACCTGGTTTAAAGGGCGATACCGCCACAGGAGCAACCAAACCGGCTGAAATGGAGACGGGAGTCGTAATCCACGTTCCTCTCTTTCTGGGAGAGGGAGACGTTGTGAAGATTGATACACGCTCAGGGGAATACATCGAACGCGTTAGATAGGAGTGAATTTAATGGATATTAAGGAAATCAGGGAGATCCTGAGACTTCTGGACCGTTATGGTATCCAGGATTTCACCCTTCAAAGGGGAGATAACAGGATTCGCGTAAAAAAGGGAGGGCTTCTGGAGGAACCCGCACAGGTTAGATACAGAGAAATTCCGGTGGCCGAGACGCTGCCGTCGGCAGTCCCTGCGCCTGAAGGTGTTCCGGGGCCTACGCCCCCCTCCACAACGGGGGACCAGCTTACCGTGAATGACAACCAGTTTCTTGTCACCTCCCCCATCGTGGGAACTTTCTACAGGGCTCCCTCGCCGGAATCACCCCCCTATGTCGAGGTGGGAGTCGCCGTCAGCAAGGGAACAGTGTTGTGCATCGTGGAAGCGATGAAAATCATGAACGAGATAGAGTGTGAGGTCACCGGTAAGATCTCAACGAGCCTGGTCGAGAACGCCCAGCCCGTTGAATACGGTCAGCCTCTCTTTATCATCGACCTTGCGTGATAGCCTTGAAACTCTTCTCGAAAATACTCGTCGCCAACAGGGGTGAGATAGCTCTGAGAATTATCCGGGCCTGCAGGGAACTGGGAATCAAGACGGTGGCCATTTTTTCGGAGGCGGACAGAGATGCATTGCACACCCGTTTTGCGGACGAGGGTATATGTATCGGCCCGGCCAATCCGCTTCACAGTTATCTGAACATCCCTGCCGTCATTAGCGCCGCCGAGGTGTCTGACTGCGAGGCGATCCATCCTGGATACGGATTCCTGGCGGAGAACCCGGAGTTCGCTGAGATCTGCGAGGCCAGCGGTATTACCTTTATCGGCCCACGTTCCGAGCATATTAAATTGATGGGCAACAAGATCCAGGCCCGAAACTGCGCGGTACGAGCCGGTATTCCCATACCTCCGGGAGGGGTGGAGGGGGTCAGCGACCCGGAAGAAGCCCTGCAGGGTGCAAAGCAGCTTGGATTTCCGGTGATCATAAAAGCCGCATCCGGGGGTGGTGGTCGCGGTATCAGGGTCGTACACTCCGAGGCTTCCTTCAGGACTTCATTCTCCATGGCGCAATCCGAGGCAAGCTCCTCGTTTAACGATCCGGAGGTTTATGTAGAAAAGTTCATCGAGTCACCGCGGCATGTGGAGATCCAGATCCTGGCCGATAACGACGGGAACGTTGTCCACCTCGGCGAAAGGGAATGCAGCATACAGCGCCGTTACCAGAAACTCATTGAGGAGGCTCCGTCGCCGGCTGTGAACGAGGAGTTGCGCAAGCAGATGGGAGATGCGGCAGTCAAACTGACCCGGGAGTCCGGTTATGTGAATGCCGGGACTGTGGAGTTTCTTTTGGATAACGACGGGAAATTCTACTTCATGGAGATGAACACCAGGATCCAGGTCGAGCATCCAGTGACGGAGATGGTCACGGGAATAGATCTGGTAAAGGAGCAGATCCGAGTAAGCGCAGGTCATCCCCTCGGGTTTAAACAGGCTGATATCCGGATCCAGGGCCATGCAATAGAGTGCCGTATCAACGCTGAGGATCCTGAGGACCATCGGCCCTGCCCCGGAACGATCACGTTCTTTTATGCCCCTGGCGGTCCTGGGATTCGAGTGGATTCCGCGGCCTTCGAATCCTACTATATTACGCCACACTACGATTCCATGATCGCCAAGCTCGTGGCCCATGGTCGCGACCGGGAGGAGGCCCTTGCACGGATGCAAAGAGCTCTGGAGGAGTTTGTCATCGAGGGTATCAAGACCACTATACCGCTCCACCAGAGGATTCTGGCTACAATGAAGTTCAGGAAGGGTGATTATGCTACCGATTTTATTGAGGAAATGAAAAAATAGGCGAAACATGAACCGTGAATCGTGAATGGTTCAAACGCTCCGTCGTGAATTTCCTATTCACCGTTCACCCATGATGCAGGACGTTTTAAAAATGTGACTATTATGATAACATTTCAGGTTAGCGCAAAAAAGTTCACCCTTTAAGATTGATGACCTCGTAAAAAGTCATCAACGCGCTCCGTGTGGAGCGCCCGGATCAATGAACGGGAATGTAAGTCATTGATCTGTGAGGAAAGCGAAAATGAAATTTTTCGTTTTCCGTTGAGCAAAAAGTCCCGGTTGGACTTTTTGCGACCCTATCAAGATTGTGAAAAGAGAAAATGGCAGATAAGGCAAAGCTACTCAAATTAGCGCAAAAACACCTGTCCAAGAATAACCTGGACAAGGCGATCAAGACCTTTCAGCAGCTTGTGGAGGTGGATCCGAAGGACCAGCGGCTAATTTTGCGCCTGGCTGATATTCAGGCCAGAGCCGGGCGAAAAAAAGAAGCGATCGAGAACTACGAAAAAGTTGCCGTCGGCTTTATGAGGCAGGATTTCCCCCCCAAGGCCATAGCTGTTTACCGGACCATACTTCGCCTGGAACCTGAGCTACTGTCCGCCTACGAAAAACTGGCCGGACTCTATAAAAGCCAGGGGCTCGAGGCTGAGGCCCTGTCCCAATTCGAGAACCTTTTTCAGGTATATGAAAAGAAAAACGACGAGGACAAGCAGATAGATGTCCTCAAACTCATGGCTGACATGGATCCTGAAAACCTGGGATTCCAGGTCAGGCTGGGGGAAACACTGGCTAAGAAAGGCCGGAAACAAGAGGCTGCCGAGGCGTTTGCAAAAGCGGCCGCTACCCTCAGCCGAAGAGGATTCCACGACAGGGCCTCCCAGCTTTTCGAAAAGATAACGGCCTTGAATCCCGATAATACAGCGGTGCGAAGGGAGCTGTGCGCCCACTATCTTGAGAGTGGACAGTACAACGAAGCACAGGCCGAAATCGAGGCTATCCTCAAGATCGAGCCGGATGATCCACGCATGGTTCTTCTTCTGGGCCGCATTTTGTTCCAGTTGGGGGACAAAAAGGAAGGTGAGGAAAAGCTTGCACAGTCGATAAAGATTTTTCTCAACGCGGGAGAACTGGAATCGGTGATGAGGGAGTTCCTGTTCGTTGCCCAGTCGCATCTCCGGAATGGAGAGATCGACGAGGCCGAGGCCTTCTATCGCCAGATAATGGCCAACGTACCCGGAGAGGTGAGGGCCATAAAGGGGCTCGTATCGGTGGCGGAGACGAGGAAGGACCGTGTGGGCCAGATAGACAGCCTGCTTCTCCTCGGCCGGACCATGCAGCAGGGCGGTGATCGAGAGGGCGCCGTCAAAGCCTACCGGAAAGTCAATGAGCTTGATTCCCTGAACGAAGAAGCCAAGGGTTTTCTTGAAGGGGCCGGTCCCGTTGAGCCCGCTGCCGAATTGCCCGAAGCCTTGTCCATATCCATGGAAGATGATGCCCTCGATGCGGACCTCGCTGAGATCGAGGAGGTCGAGCTTCTTGAAGCGGAAGAGATTGAGCTGGAAGCTGTTCTTGAAGATGACATCGATGGAGAGATCGAAGTCCTTGATGAGGAAGAAGCGGAAGAACTTGCTCTAGGCGACGAGGCTCTTGAGGAGTTTGTCGTGGAGGAGATAGAGGAAGGGGTGATGCCCGAGATCGTCCTTGAGGATCTCGGGGAGGACTTTGCGGATGTTGAGGATGTGGTGGAAGTTTCCGATGGTACCGGTGTTGATCCGGAACCGGTGGACATCAGTGAAATGCCGACTGTGGATGTCGTCAGCCAGGCACCCGACGAACTGTCGCTGGAGGAACTTCTCGCTGAAGCAGACGTCTATGAAAGGTATGGTCTCGGGGACAAGGCAGAGGAAACCCTGAAGAAAGCAAGGGCCATGGCGCCGGATGACCAGACGGTGGCCGACAGGATCGCGGCCTTGGAATCCGGAGCCACAGCGGATGTGCTGCCTTCAGACGATGGTCTTACTTCCCGGGAGATGGAAGTTGTCTCTCAGCTGCCGGAGGTACAGGCTCAGGACCAGAACCTCTTTGAGGAGGATCTTGAGGAGGCGGATTTCTACCGTTCCCAGGGACTCGACGATGAGGCTTTGCGGATATACATGTCTGTCCTGGAGCGCAATCCTCAGAACCAGAAAGCCTCGGAGGGTCTGGCTTCCATCGAGGGGATGGGTGCGACGGGTAAGCCTGTTGAACCCGACGTCCCGGTCGAGGCGACGCTTGATTCCCAGTTCGACCCGGGTTCAGCCAAGGTGGTCAAAAGCAAGCTCATTATAGAGGACTCAATTCCTGAGGACATGGACGGCTTTTTTGATATCGCGGAAGAGCTTCGCATTGAACTTGCCGATGAGATGGATACGGGAGCCGCTGATGGGCCTGTCTCTTTCGAGGATATCTTCAGCCAATTCAAGAAGGGGATCGAGGAAACTCTAGGCGATGAGGAGTATGAGACCCGTTACAACCTGGGGATAGCTTATAAGGATATGGGGCTTCACGATGATGCCATCAGGGAATTTGAGTCCGGTACCAGGGATCCGTCGCTGGCTCAGGACAGCTTCAGCCTGATGGCCTTGTGCTACGTGGAAAAAAAGGAGTACGAGTCAGCGATAAATGCAATTGGGCAGGCTCTTGAGGTTTCCAATGAAGGCAGCAAGACAGGTCTTTTCTACCAGTTGGGTGATGTGAGGGAGAGGCAGAAAGAGTGGTCCGAAGCTCTCAGCGCCTATGAACGAGTACTGTTGAACGATCCCACCTTTGAGGGAATTGCCCAGGCCGTTGAACGAATGAAGAATTCCATCGCAGATGGGGCGCCGGAAGAGGAATCGGTTGATCCGTCCGTTGATAACGGCATGGACGATATGCTTACCGATCTTATACGCGAGGTGGAGGAGATGGCCAGGGAATCCTCCGGCGAGACTCAGAGCGGTCCGGTTAAACCCAAAAAAGACAGGATTTCATATCTTTAAAAAGCTGCACCATTTATCCCGGTCGGCTTTTTAAAGATGGTAATTTCCGGGAGAATCGTGTTGAATTACCATGGGAAGAATCCAGCCGCTGCTCGAAACTCTGCACCGCGTCTCGTACAGTCGAATCCCGTTCCACACCGGTATAACCGAACTGAGGAAATTAAGTGAGCTACCTTGATTTTTACGGACTTCAGATAGAGCCGTTTTCCAATGCTCCCAACGAGCGGTTCTATTACAACAGTGCCCAGCACGCGCGAGCCCTGACCAGGATCATGTACGTGGCAGAAACCATGAAGGGGCTGGCTGTGGTTGTGGGCGACATTGGTACGGGGAAAACGACCCTGGCCAGAAAAGTCCTCGACAGTCTTCCTTCCGAGGCCTACGAATCTGCCCTTCTGGTGATCCTGCATTCGGAGATTTCCCAGGAATGGCTGCTCAGAAGGATCGCTCAGCAGTTGGGCATTGAGAACCCTGCCACCGAGAAGCTCCAGATCATTGGGCAGCTGTACCGCAAACTTCTTCACCTTCATGAAATTGGAAAGAAGGCCGTTGTACTCATTGATGAGGCGCAGATGCTCAACTCCCGTGAGCTCATGGAGGAGTTCAGAGGGCTTTTGAATCTGGAAGTCACGGCGCACAAGCTGATCACCTTCATATTCTTCGGGCTGCCGGAAATAGAAGATACTATGTCGCTGGATCCACCGCTTCTGCAGAGGGTCGCCATGAAGATCAGGTTGTCGACTCTCACTGATGAGGCTACTAAAGCTTACGTTGTTCACAGGATGGCCATCGCCGGCAACAGGGAAAGCATCTTCACAGATGGGGCGCTGAAGCTTATTTACAAATATTCCGACGGTTTCCCGAGAAAGATCAATATTCTTTGCGACAACGCTCTTTTCCAGGGCTTTCTCATGAGGCAGAGGGTGATAGATGAGGCCATCGTCATGGAAATGGCGTCGGACCTGGGTTATGAAGCCAGGAAAGACGCCCACTCTGACATACCCTCCATGGACATCCCAGCCGACTGGACGCCCAACAGTGTGCCAACGCAGAAAGCTCCGCGCGTCCCCGAGATACCGGCTGAACAGCCCCTGGAGCAGCCTGAGACCCAGGTCACCAGCGATGACCTGGATATTAAGCTGGAGGAGTTTTTTGACGAAACTTTTAAAGACCATTGAAAGTGAAATGTGAAAAGTGGAAAGGAAATTATGCCGGAGCGAAAGCTCCGTTTTTTGTTCCTGTAAAAACAGTAAGAGCTGATTTAACATAGTACGGCCTCTCGCAGGTCGTTCCACAGGGTTACACAGGGGAAGACCTGGAAACCTGGGGAATGAGCAGTTCCTTTAAAGGTGGTGATTTTCACCACGGAGTCACCCTTCGACGCGCTCTGCTTGCTCAGGGCAGGCGGAGGACACGGAGAAAGATTATAATCCAGGGGAAAGAACAGTTTCCTTAAAGACGGTGTTTTTACCACTGAGGACACCGAGAACACAGAGAAAGACTAAAAACTTTGGGGTAAAAATCAGTTCCTGCAAAAGCGGTAAAAGCTATTGAACGCAAAGTACGCGGAGTTACGCAAAGGAAGGCAAATCTGGGGTTTAACATGATCGTCATTCCGGACACCATGCCCGTAGCGTGATGATCCGGAATCCAGCCTCAGACGCAACCGTTGCCTAATTTGTAGGAATCCGCAATCTAACAGCAGGCTGCCTTTGCTTAAAATCAACTTATTTGATCTTCTCCAGCGTCCTGCGTTCGGTGTTCTGCGTACTTGCTCACCGAATACCTACTGGCTCCTGACTCCTGGGTACTGGGTACTGAAGTTTACCGCTGCAAACAAAAACCAACCGTTTGCAGCGGTAAACTCTTGACATATAACTTCCCAAAACCCTATAATCGTTCAAATTTTTCAAGGGAGAGCCATGAGCAAAACAAAGCAGGAACTGATCAAGCGACTTCTTGAGGAAAATGAAGAGTACAAAAAACTGCACGAGGATCACCTGGCCTTTGAGGAGAAGCTGAAGTCGCTTCAGAAGAGGCCCACGTCAACGGATTTACATTTTGAGATCGAGACGTTAAAGAAGCAGAAGCTGCAGGGGAAAGACAAGATGGAAAGGATTCTTATCAGACATCGTTAAGGTTTCATGCCAGTGGCTTACTCAGGGCGAGGCCGGTGGCCTCGCTTTTTTTTCATCAATTGATAGGGTCGCAAAAAGTCCATTCGTGGCTTTTTGCTCAACGGAAAGTGAAAAACGTGGTTTTAACTTTCCTCACGAATCAATGATTTAAACCACATATCATTGATTCGGGCGCCCCAAACGGGGCGCGGTGATAGGGTCGCAAAAAGTCCAAGCGGGACTTTTTGCTCAACGGAAAGCGAAAAGTGTCATTTTCGCTTTCCTCACAAATCAATGACTTACATTGCCGGTCATTGATTTGGGCGTCCCACCCGGGGCGCGTTGATGACTTTTTTCGAAGTCATCAAATCTGGGATTCTGAATAAAAGGTATTCTAATGAGCAAAAAAATGAGAAGTGATCGAATCAAAAAGGGGCCGGAAAGGGCGCCGTCCCGAGCCCTTCTTTATGCCACTGGAGTGACCCCCTCCGCCCTCAAACGGCCCCACATTGGGGTCTTTACGAGCTTTACCGACATCATCCCGGGTCACGTGGGAATGAGGGAACTGGAGAGGGCGATCGAGAAGGGTGTCCACACGGGCGGCGGCCTCTCCTTCCTGGTGGGGATCCCGGGCGTGTGTGACGGCGTCGTCATGGGCCACGAGGGGATGAGGTACAGCCTGCCCACCCGGGAGTGGATATCGGATCTGGTGGAAGCTGTTACTCTCGGGCACGCCTTTGACGGCATCATCCTGCTTACCAATTGCGACAAGATCAGCCCCGGCATGCTCATGGCGGCGGCCCGCCTGGACATACCCGCCATCATGGTGACCGCCGGGCCCATGCACTCGGGTATGTACAAAGGACAGCGTCGTTCTCTGGTCAGGGATACCTTCGAGGCCGTGGGAAGATATCAGGCCGGCGAGATTGATGAGGAGGAACTCGAGTGCCTGGCCCTGGAGGCCTGCCCTGGACCAGGCGCCTGCCAAGGTATGTACACCGCCAACACCATGGCCTGCGTCACGGAGTCCCTCGGCCTCTCCTTGCCCTTTAGCGCTACCGCCCTGGCCGGTTTCGCCCAAAAGAAGCGTATCGCCTTCGAGAGCGGGGAACGGTTGGTGGCCATGGTCAACGAAGGGCTTACCACCTCGAAGATCCTGACTCAAAATGCCTTTGAGAACGCTATTGCCGTGGACATGGCCCTGGGAGGTTCCACCAACACGGCCCTGCATGTCCCGGCCATCGCCCACGAAGCTTACATCAAGGTCGACCTGGACACGTTCGATCGAATCAGCGCCAATACACCTCACATCGCCAACATTCGGCCGGGGGGCGAGCACTTCATGGAAGATCTTCATTACGCCGGCGGCGTACCCGCCGTGCTGTCGAGTTTAAAGTCGCTTTTAAAGCCGGCCATGACGGCTGCCGGCGTGGATATTCTGAAGATAGCGGAGTCGGCCGAGAACAAGAACAACGCTGTCATCCGGTCCATGGATGACCCTTATCACGCCCAGGGAGGGATCGCCGTACTGAGGGGCAATCTTGCCCCCGACGGCAGCGTCGTAAAACAGACCGCTGTGACCGACGAGATGCTCGTATTCGAGGGTCCAGCCCGCGTATTCGAAAAGGAAGAGGAGGCCATGGCGGCTGTTATGGATCGGAGAATCCAGGACGGCGACGTGCTTGTGATAAGGAACGAGGGACCCAGGGGCGGCCCCGGTATGAGGGAGATGCTCTCCGTTACAGCCGCGTTGTCAGGACTGGGGCTCAAGGTGGCCCTACTCACCGATGGCCGTTTTTCCGGGGGTACGAGGGGGCCGTGCATCGGGCACATCTCCCCCGAATCCGCCAGCGGAGGAAATATAGCTCTTGTTCAGGAGGGGGACACGATCAGAATAGACATCCCTGGACGAAAACTTGATGTCATGCTTTCGGAAGATGAACTCGCAGCCAGACGGAAGCTCTGGACTGCTCCAGAGCCGAAATTTCGCCGCGGTATCCTGGGGCGTTACGCGCGTCTCGTCCATTCGGCAGCCACAGGCGCTATTCTGGACGACGTGTAATAATATTCTGGAGACAGGCTATGCAAATGACAGGCGCTCAAATTGTTGTTGAATCTCTTAAAGAGGAAGGGGTCGAGATCATGTTTGGCTACCCCGGTGGGGTGCTGCTGGACTTTTATGACGCCCTTTTTCAAAGCGGTATCAAGCATGTGCTTACGAGACATGAGCAGGCGGCGGCCCATGCCGCAGACGGTTACGCCAGGTCTACGGGGAGAGTAGGGGTCTGCATGGCCACCTCGGGGCCCGGGGCTACGAACCTGGTTACGGGTGTGGCCACAGCCTACATGGATTCCGTTCCCCTTGTGGCGCTCACCGGTCAGGTCGCGACTCACATGATCGGCGGCGACGCCTTTCAAGAGGCGGATATCATTGGGATCACCCGTCCCATTACCAAACACAGCTATCTGGTCACGAAGACCGAGGACCTGGCCAAAATCATCCAGGAGGCGTTTCACATAGCGGCGACGGGAAGGCCCGGTCCGGTCTTGATCGACATGCCGAAGGACGTTCTGGCCGGCAAGGCCAGGTATAATCGACCAAAGGCTGTGGACATCCGAGGGTACAAACCAAAGGTCGAAGGACATCAGGGCCAGATCAAGAAGGTCCTGGCAGAGGTTAAAAAGGCCAAAAAGGCGGTCATCTACGCCGGCGGCGGGGTTATCCTTTCAGGCGCCGACGCGGAGCTGTTAAAGTTCGCGGAGTACAACCAGATCCCGGTGACAAATACACTCCTGGGACTGGGAGGTTTCCCGGCGGATAATCCACTCTTTCTGGGCATGCTGGGGATGCACGGTACCTACAAGGCCAACATGACCATCCACGAATCGGACCTTATCCTGGCCATCGGGGCGCGGTTCGACGACAGGGTTACGGGTAACGTAGCCAAGTTCGCCCCCAACGCCAGGATCGTTCACATCGATATCGATCCGTCGGCCATCAGCAAGAACATCGTGGTCAATGTACCCGTGGTGGGCGATGTCAAGTGCGTACTCACCGAACTGAACCGCTTTCAAAAGAAGGAAGAACCGATCTGGGCCGAGATCAGGGAGAAGTGGCTCGACCAGGTGAGGCAGTGGTCGGAGGAAATGCCGCTTTCCTATGATAGGGACAGCCACCAGATCAAGCCACAGTATGTCATCGAACGTCTGAGCGAACTTGCCCCGAACGACGCCATTATCGCCACTGAGGTTGGTCAGAACCAGATGTGGACGGCCCAGTTCTACAAGTTCTCCAAACCCAGGACCCTTCTTTCTTCGGGAGGGCTGGGTACGATGGGTTACGGTTTTCCGGCGGCCATAGGAGCCCAGTTCGCCCATCCGGACAGGTTGGTCGTGGACATCGCGGGTGACGGAAGCATCCAGATGAACATTCAGGAACTAGCCACCATCGTTCAGCACAACCTGCCGGTGAAGATCCTCATCCTCAACAACTGCTTCCTTGGCATGGTCAGGCAGTGGCAGGAACTGTTCTACGACGCCAGGTACTCCTCGACCTGCCTTTCCTCCAACCCCGATTTCGTGAAGATCGCGGAGGCCTACGGTGTCAAGGGGATCAGAATCGAGGACAAGAAGGATGTGGACGCCGGTCTGACCGAGATGATCCAGCACGATGGTCCGGTGCTTCTTGAGTGCATGGTGGACCGGGAGGAGGGAGTCTATCCCATGGTTCCAGCCGGTGCAGCATCAAATGACATGATCTTCGGTCCGAAAAAGAAAGAGGAAAAGAAGCTCAAGGTAGTTAAATAAGACCGGCGTTAAGTGATTCAAGGTTGATGGACTCGCAAAAAGTCACGAATGGA
>SDBV01007421.1_pt1 | contig 14996 bp, 11 predicted proteins | sample 2277081 | NCBI WGS metagenome assembly SDBV01 (sample SAMN10402039, study PRJNA504765) | marine sediment metagenome | isolation source: marine sediment core GS10_PC15, 223 cmbsf | place: Arctic Ocean: Southern Knipovich Ridge | collected 2010
AAATATGCCAGGGCGATAAAGATTCCATCCTGGAAGATATACACTGGATCAAGGCTTTTCGGGAAGCTGAATCTGTAGAACGAGACTGACAGGGATGGCTGTCATATGAGGGTCGCGATGTACCAGGAACGCCGATTCCTTCTTCGCGCAAGCTGCAATGACCGCATCCACTAACGGCAGGCGAGCAGCTATCGATCCCCGCAGATGTATTGCCGTATCGGCAACCGATCGATCGACCACGATATGGGTGGTTACCAGTTGATTGATGTACAGGTCGTATACGTGGTCCACTTCGTCTACGTCTTCAACCTCTTCTTTGAGGCGGGCTTTGAGCTCAGGAAGGGAAAGAACACACAACCCTATCCTGTTCGCTCTTTTCTGCCATAACCGGTTCACTTCGTCTGCCCCGGGTTCACCAAAATAGTGGGCGAGTAGAGCGGATGTATCTAAAAGGTGCGTGATCATGGGATTTGTTACTGCAACTTTCGGTCTTCTCTTTTCCTCTCTCTGATAAGGTTGGCGACCGAATCCGATCCAGGCTTCTTGCGGCTCCGCCCTCGTCCTTGCAACTCTGATGCCAGGGTCCCTTGATCGGGCAAGATGTGAACCACGATCACGTTTTCTTCATCAGTAAGCTGCCAGTCCAGGCGTGTTCCGGGATGAATACACTTTTTCGCTGCAATCTCAGCAGGAACAGTGGTTTGATTTTTTCCTGTTACTTTTGTTATCATGGCAAGATGATAATCAAGTAAAGAGGCAAAGTCAAGTAATAATTTTTATCATGAAATGAAATAATGTAATGCCTTCCTCTATCCCATTACGTGGCGTCGCCCTATGCTTTCTTGCCTCGTGCCCATTTCAACAGGCGCTGCTCCATTGTCGGCCGCATGGTCAGTTTCGGCGATACGGCGCCGAATGAAGCTCTGCGAGCCAACTTCGACGCGGCGCTCGCGCAGCGCGAACTCTGGGTGGCGGGGTCCACAGACGCGTATCGTATTGTCAATGCGGAAGCAGACGGCATCGCGGGTTTGGTAATGGACCGGTATGCCGATATGCTCGTCCTGCAGGTATCTACTCTCGGCATGCGGAAACTCAAACCTTTCATTCTGGAGATGCTGGAGAGTCGCCTGGCGCCCGGCGGCATCCACGAGAAGTCCGATTCGGCGGCGCGGCGCGAGGAGGGACTCGCTGCGTCGTAGCGCCACCGTCTCGCCATGGGCCACCCCGTTAATATCTACCAACCCGAACTGGACTACCTGAAGAGCTTGTTGCTTTATTTGGCTTGAGGCCCTGTTCTCTGCACCGAAGTCCGGCACATTGCCGAAAAAAAAGCGGCCCGTGGCCGCTCTATCGAAACTATACCCCAGAGATGACTCGAACATCCGACCCACGGTTTAGGAAACCGTTGCTCTATCCACCTGAGCTACTGGGGCACTGCAAGGACCATGATGCACGAATCCGGACAAACTGTCAATATTCGGTTTTGATGAGGAACGTCTCTCTTTGCGGCTAGAATTTTGAGCTCCTGCAGCATGTGGCCCGGAAGCAAGCCTACCTCGTGCACGAAGCGTGAGATTTTTGGATCAAGAGCATTCTACCCGAGCTTACCAAGCTCTACGAGATGGAAATAATGGGTTGTCCGGGAGTTGAATCTTGCCGCTCTGCTCGGTTACTGAGACTGAGCTCGTTTTCCGATTCCCACAGCAATCAGGCGAAGATAACGCGATACTTCCCCCGGTCGCCTTAGAACGAAAACATTCTTGTCGCGCGCCCCTTCACGCAACTTCTGCAGATAAGCTTTCGATCGTATTCTCCGGAACGTCCAGACCCACTTGATGAACTCCCAGTCGATTTTTTCCGGACACCCCGGCCCCATGTCGGAGCGGGTCTTGCCACGGTTGGCTATCCGCCTCTTGATAACCCGATAGAGGCATATCACCGGGGAAAAATCGAGATAGATGACGGTGTCCGCGGCGGCCAGGCGGATATCGAAAGTGCCGCCGTAATTGCCGTCCATGATCCATCTTTCGCCGGACAGAAGGCGCTGCACAACTCGTTTCCACCCTTCTTTCGGGGTTTCCATCCAACCGGGGCGCCAATAGTGAGCATCGAGATGGATTACGGGCAGGTCCGCGATCCTGCCGAGTTGCCTGGCAAGGGTCGATTTTCCGGCTCCGCCGCTGCCGATTATGATTACTTTTTGTGCTGTGAGTCGAATTTTCTAATCCCCACGCTGTGTTATTTGTCCCATGTCAGCTGCATGGGTTTGCTCGGAAAGACTTTGCCACCGTTGGGAGATGGGCATTTTCCCTGGGGTCCTGCAATTCAGGCGCCCTTCAATGCGCGCAGCACCTTTTCCGGCGTGATCGGCAGCTCGCGGATTCTGGCCTGCACGGCGTCGTGGATCGCGTTAGCGATGGCGGGGGCTGTGGGGATAATGCACGGCTCGCCCACACCTTTGGCCCCGTAGGGACCTTCCTCAGAAGGAACCTGCAGCAGGATCACCTCGATGGGCGGCGTATCCCATGACGTCGGGATCTTGTAGTCGAGGAAGCTCGGGTTGGCCACACGGCCATCCCGGTACTCGACCTGCTCCATGAGGGCCCACCCCATTCCCTGGGCGGCGCCGCCCTGTATCTGCCCCTCTACGGACAGGGGATTAATGGCGAAACCGACTTCTTGAGCCGCCGTGAAGCGGCAGATTTTGACGTGACCCGTCTCGGGGTCGACTTCCACCTCCGCGCACTGAGCGGCCAGAACGGGCGTCTCGGCAAGGGAGGCGAGAGAGCCTTTGCCTGACACTGGCCCGTCGCTGTGCGTAAGGCTCATGGAAGCCAGCACGGACAGCGGCATTCGCCGACCGGTGTCGCCCTTGACCACAACGTGGCCTTCGCGGGCTTCGAGCTCTTCGGGCGTGGCATCCAACTCCGGCGCCGCGAGTGCGAAGAGCCGTTGCTTGAGGTCGCAGACAGCCTTCCTGACGGCGGCGCCCATGCCGTAAATCGTGCGGCTGCCCCAGTTGCCGGCGACGTATGGCACGAGATCGGTGCTGCCCGTAATAACGCTCACACTGTCTGAGGGTACACCGAGCTCTTCGGCGGCGATTTGCGCGAGAGATGTGGCGGAGCCCGTAAGGTTGATGGACCCGCTCAATATCTTGACGGTCCCGTCTTCGTTAACGCCGGCATAAGCGCTGGAGGCGGCCGACGCCGGGGTCCAGTCCCCGCAGGCCAATCCCATGCCGGCGTTCTCGGGCTTGCTCCTGTTCTTCCACCCGACTCTGTCTGCCAGCGCCTGAAGCGTTTCCTTGAACGTGATCGTAGGCATAGGCTGCCCGTCGGGACCCGGGTCACCGGTTTCCAGCAGGTTTTTCATTCGTATTTCCAACGGGTCGAGTCCGATCTCTCTGGCGATGATGTCGAGTTGAGACTCGGAGGCGAAAACCGCCTGCGGGGCACCTGGAGCTCTAAAGGCCCCGGGGTTCGTCTTGTTGGTGTAGACAGCATATCCGTCTACCTTCACGTTGGGGATCCTGTAGGGTCCCAGGACTCTGACTACAGTGGAATCCACCGAAGAGGTAGCGTAGGCGCCCGAGTCCATGATGATCCTGGCCTGACGCGCCGTGATAGTACCGTCGCTCTTGACTCCCGTTTTGAGCTCGATCCGGCTGGCGTCCGCGGGGTTCGTCGCCATGAGCTCTTCCGCGCGCGTAAGCACTATCTTGACCGGGCGTCGGGTCTTGATTGCAAGCAGTGCGCAGATGGGCTCGACAGTCGCACTGTTTTTACCGCCGAAGCCCCCTCCTATTTCCGTAGGGATGATCCTGACCTGAGTCATGGGCAGCTTGAGTTTCTGGGCAACGTACGCCCGAATGGCGAACTGGGACTGGGTGCTCGTCCAGATCGAGACTTTTCCCGAGCCGTCGACCCGGGCCAGAGCGCCGTGTGGTTCCAGGTACGCTTGATGCACGATCTTTGTTTCGAAGGTGTGCTCGAAGACGCAATCGGCCTCGGCGAAACCACGTTCAACGTCTCCCCGATTTATCCGCGCGTGGTGGCAGACGTTTGAGCGGCCGTTGTCCCCGTGAATAACGTACGAGTCGGGATCCATGGCCTGAACGGCGTCGAGAACGGCCGGCAGCGGGCTGTAGTCGACTTCAATGAGGCTCAGCGCCTGCTCCGCGGTTGCGAGGTCGATGGCTGCCACGGCCGCTACGGCTTCCCCTGCGAATCTGACACGATCGTGTGCCAGCACAGGCCGGGAGCCGTCTTCGATTTCCGAGAGATCTTTACCTGTTACGACCAATGCCACGCCCGGCAGGCTCCGGGCCCTGGATACGTCGATCCCCTTGATTTCAGCGTGAGCATGGGGGCTGCGCAGTATCTTCCCGTGAAGCATGCCAGGAAACTCGAAATCGTCGACGAACTGCGCTGTTCCCAGTACCTTCTCTGCCGCATCGAGCCGGGGGACACGTTTTCCTACAGCGATGTATTGCTTCACTTGCCTGCCTCCATCTGCTCCGCTGCCGAGAGGATGGCCTCGATGATCTTGGTGTACCCGGTACAACGACAGAGATTGCCGTACACTGCGAGGCGAACCTCTTCTTCTGTAGGGAGAGGATTCTCATCCAGCAGGGCTTTAGCGGTCAAGATCATGCCGGGAGTGCAGAAACCGCATTGCACCGCCCCGTGCTCGATAAAAGAGTTTTGAAGGCGATGCAACCCATCGCTTCCGGCGAGACCCTCTATGGTCGTAACCTGCTTGCCGTCCGCCTCGACGGCCAAAACCAGGCAGGAGTTGACCGGCTTACCCTCGAGCAACACGGTACAGGCCCCGCATTCTCCCGAGCCGCAGCCTTCCTTGGTGCCTGTGAGGTGGAGCGCGTTTCTCGTTATTTCCAGCAGAGTCTGATTCGGCGCTACGGACAACGAGTGCACTGTGCCATTGACGGTCAGGCTGATCGATCGTTTCATGAGGGCCTCCCTCGATGCAGCTTGCCATCGTTGCGAGGCAAGACCCGGCGTACAGCCCGCATCACGAGCACCTTGATGATCTCCCGGCGGTACCACGCCGAGGCCCGTATGTCGGAGATTGGGGAGGAATCCTCGACGGCCTTCTCGGCGATCTGCTCGAGAAGCTGCTCTGTGAGCGTGCCGCCGTCCAGCAGCGCCTCGGCCTTGACGGCTCTTATAGGAGTCGGGGCGACGGCCCCCAGCACCAGGCTGACGCGGTTTCCCGGAAACAGAGCCGCGGCTACGCCGACGACGGCGATGTCCGCACGGCGTGTGGCTCGTTTGATGTAGCTGCCGGCTTCAGGAGCTTTTGAGATTCTGATCTCTGTAAGCAGCTCATCGGGTGCGAGCACGGTTTCCTTCGGCCCCTTGAATAGCTTCTCGACCGGCACGATTCTCTCGCCTTTTGGGCCGGAAATAACGGCCTTCGCATCGAGCGCTATGAGTGGAGGCGCCAGGTCCGCGGAAGGCGCGGCGTTGCAGAGGTTTCCTCCCACGGTGGCCCTGTTTCTGATCTGTGGTGAGCCCACTGAATCCGCCGCTTCTGAAATGGCTGTGAATTGTGTGCGGAGAGTCTCTGAGGCCGCAAGCTCACTGAGAGTTGTCAACGCGCCGATCGCCAGCGCTCCCGACCCGTCACTGCGGATAAAGCTGAGTTCCGGAATACGTTTCAGATCGATGACGAGTGCGGCGGAAACGATGCTCTCTTTGATGGCGACCAGCAGGTCCGTTCCGCCTGCGAGGACCTTTGCGGAATCGCCGTGCTGCTCTAGATGAGCCACAGCTTCCGGCAGTGTGGCGGGAGCGACATAATCGAAGGCTTTCAAGAACCACCCCCCTTTAATGGGTCGAGGTACGTCGCGCCGGGCGCCGGGTTCAACGCCCGGGTTCGGTCCTGCGACGCAACAGGTTACAACTCGGACAGCGTTAGGTCAACGCTACCGTTCATCAGCCGGCAGTTCTCAATTTGGCTTCGCCAAATTGAGAACTGCCCCTAAACGTTGCTAAAATGCCGCATTTTCCAGCGGTGCGACGTTTCGACGTTTCGCCCCATTATTCCTGCGAAACGCAAGAAAATGATGCACGCGGCTGACTTCTAGAGCCAAATTTAGAACTCCTGTTCATCAGCCAGAAATTTCCCGGGGTGGTGCGCACTGTGTGAGCGTGGCGGAATTGAGTCTGATGCTGTTAATCAAAGGCGCTGGGAATGGCTATCCCTAGCATTGCACAAACCGATAAAATTGAAAAATAGAGCTAATCGGCAGCATTTTCTTGCTTGGCCCTTCCTAAATTCACGGCGATTTTCAAAATTATCGATTTCCGTGAAGGCCGTGCCTGCCATTGTTGGAGGGCAGGCTATTCCGTGTAAAGCTTCCAATAGCTCCGGTCTTTTTACAATAGCAGCGGCCGAAAAAGCAGTCTGTTATTGTCGATTTCCCGTAAGGGCGGGGGCACTGCTTCCCGAAGCAGATGCATAGTATTTGAGATCCCGCGGTTGGCGATTGAGGGCAGGATCGAGTATTTTTAGATGGGCCGCCGCAGGACCGCGTGCGGGTGGGGGGGTATAATTCAGTGGCCGAACTGAAAATGGGCAGGAGAAAACACATGACATACGCAGAAATTGTCCGGTTTCACGGGCATGAATGCCCCGGGCTGGCGATAGGGTACAGAATGGCAATGGCCGCTCAAGAAGGCATCGAGGCGATGCGGGCCGAAGACGAAGAAGTAGTGGCGATTGTCGAAAACGACGCATGCGGAGTCGACGCTCTTCAGTGCGTAACCGGGTGCACTTTCGGAAAAGGCAACTTGCTGTTTCGAGATTACGGCAAGCAGGTGTACACAGTTTACAACCGGTCGACACGAGAAGGTGTCCGCGTTCATTTCCACGGGAAAGGCGTTCCGGAAGGCCTGGGGGAGGACCGTTCCGCGCGCGCCGACTGGATCCTGTCCGCTCCTTCTGAGACTATTCTATCGGTGAGCCCCGTGTCGGTTCCAGAGCCCGAGCCCGCCAGGATAAGGCAGTCAATTCCCTGCGCATACTGCGGCGAAACAGCCATGGAATCGCGAATTCGATATATTGACGGCAAGCAGGCCTGCATGCCCTGCTACGAGAGCAAAGGCGCCTCACCCACCGACGAACGGACCGTACGCATGAAGCATGCTGCTTTGTACGAGAGACTGTACGAGAGACTGAAATCAATAAACGCGCGTCCGGCCCCGTATGAGTATTACACGGCCGACGTGTTGTGGACCGACCCTCACATCGCGAAGCAGATGCTGAAGTTTCACCTGGATCAAGGCAACGATGCAGCATCGCGCAAACTGACCTTCATAAAAAGATCGGTTGACTGGATGCAATCACGATTCGGCATCGGACCGGGGACCCGAATCGCTGATTTTGGGTGCGGGCCCGGGTTGTATGCCACGCGTTTGGCGGCGAAAGGGGCAAGCGTCACGGGTATCGATTTCTCGAGGGGCTCGCTCCAATACGCGGAAGAATCTGCAAGCTCCCAGGGGGTGTCCGTCGATTTCGTGCACGCCAACTACCTCGAATACACCTCTGAATCGCGTTTTGACCTGATTATCATGATCTCCTGTGATTTCTGCGCCCTGAGTCCGAACCAGCGGTCGTCGCTCCTGCGAGTATTTGACAGGCATTTGGCAAAAGACGGCGTCGTGGTGTTGGACGTTTCGTCGGAATCGGCGTTCGCCCAGCGTCGGGAATCATCGACGTATAGTCACATGCCAGTGGATGGGTTCTGGGCTGCCGAGGACTATTACGAATTCAAGAACACGTTCAAGTACGACCAGGAGCGGGTCGCTCTGGACAAATACACCATTGTCACGTCGTCTCGCGAGTTTGTTGTGTACAACTGGCTCCAGTATTACGGCAAGGAGCAACTGCGCGAAGAGTTTGCGCGAAACGGGTTCGAGATCGAATCCTGGTATGCGAATGTGGCCGGCGACGCGTATCGGGAGGACAACGCGGAGATTGCGATCGTTGCACAACGAGCCGACGCGGGCGACGGCCAGGGTGGGCAGGACGCGCGGGTGCCACGTTGATGATCGGTTACGGGCAGCTCTGTACCGAATTCTACGATATCGACAAACCGAGCGCCCCCGAAGACGCGCTCGAGCTCTATCTCAGCTACGCGCGCGAAGCGAGCGGGCCTATCCTGGAGCCTATGTGCGGGTCAGGGCGTTTTCTCGTGCCGCTACTGGAGCGGAAATTCGACATCGACGGGACGGATACATCGCCCAGTATGCTTCAAGCCTGTCGCGCTAAATGCAGGCGGCTGGGACTCAGGCCTGTTCTCTATGAACAGGCCTTGCATCAGGCTGATCTGCCGCGGCAATACGGCCTGGTAATCATCCCGGCCGGTTCGTTTTGTCTTGTCGTCGAACCCGATCAGGCCAGGGAAAGCCTGATTCGCCTTCACGCGTCGATGCTATCCGGGGCCAAGCTGGTCCTGGAAATCGAACGGCTGATACCGAGGAAATCGAGCACCGGGCCGTGGGGCGGCAGGTGGGTCGAGCGACCGGACGGGGCCAAGATTCTGCTCAGCTGGCTCGACTCCTACGATGAAGAGAAACAAGTAACTCGCAGTGTCAACAGATATGAGCTCATCAAGGACGGGCAGTTGCTGCAGACGGAGTATGAGGATTTCAACCTGATTTACTACGATCCGGGCGGATTCAGCGACACGCTGCAGGCCTCGGGGTTCGGGAAAATCAAGATGTGGCGCGCCTACGGGTTCGAGCCGCCGGCCGAAGCGGACGAAAGTATCGTTTTTGAGTGCTCGAGACCGTAGAGCCGCACAGATCTCGAGTGGGCAGGCACGTCACCGTCGGTCTTCCACCAGGCCGAGATCCGCCGCCTTCAGCACGGTGAGGGGTTGGCCGTTGTGGGTCAGCCTGAGTCTGAGATAGTCGAGTAATGGCTGCTTGCGAGTGTGGGCGCCGCCGAAGATGCCGTACAGCGAACCCGCCACCGTATCGGCCAGCGCGCCATTGAGCGCGCCCTGGTCGATGAACATGCTCAAGCTGAACAATGGCGGTTCGGGCAGCTCCAGAATCTCCACTTTCTTGTAAGTCGGGATTCCGGCTTTTTCTCTGGCTACATAAATGGCGTCCAGCAAACTGCCCAGTTTGTCGATCAACCCATTGTCCAAAGCTCTGCGGCCGGACCAGATTCGGCCCTGGGCCAGGCCGTCCACCTCGTCGTGGCTCATGTCGCGCCCCTCCGCTATCTGATCGACAAAATCGCGGTACAGGTAGCGTATCAGGCCGTCGGTTTGCTCCTTCTCCTCGGGGGTGAGCCTGCGATCGGGGAGCGTGAGGCCCACGAGCGGCAGCGTCAGGCCGAAGCGGGCATCGGCAGAATCGCTGGTAGCGACGAAGTCGGTGCTGATTCCCAGTTTTTCCTTGAAACCGCTGTTGTACACCCAACCGCCGATGACACCGATGGAGCCAGTTACGGTGCTCGGTGCAGCCAGAATCTGGTCACCGTGCATCGAGAGGGCGTACCCGCCGGAGGCAGCCACGCTGCCCTGAGAAACGACCACCGGTTTTTCGGCGGCTTTGACGGCCTCGGCAATAAGGTCGGCAGCGATGGGGTCTCCGCCGGGGGAATCCACGCGCAGTACGATCGCCGCCACGAAGGGGTCTTTCTCCAGGGCTTCAAAGATTTCCACCAGTTTGCGGGCCCCGATACCCCAGTCCAGGGCGCAGTACCCTTCGGCGTACACAACGGCGATCTTCGGCGGCTCGCCCCAAATGTCGTCTTCAGGCTTTTCGCCGCGTTTCGGTTTGGGCGCAAGACGAATCTTTGCGCCTTCGAGCTCTTCGACCAGCTCTTCAATCGTGCCCCATCTGCCCAGTCCATCCACGAGGCCTTCGTCGAGGGCTGATTGGGGATCGAAGAGAGACCTCTCGTTGACCAGCGTGTCGAACTGCGCGTGCGAGAACCCACGTGCCGCGCATACGTCCCGGCGGGCCGTTTCGTAGAAATCGTCGATCAGCACCCGACGTTGACGCCTGTCGGCCTCGGACAGGGCATCCCGCGACAGCGTGTCGGCGGCTGTCTTGTACTCGTAGAGCTGCCACTCCTCGAAGCCGATGCCTAGTTTTTCCAACGTTCCTTTAAAAAAGGTGGCGCCCGACACGTAGCCCCGGATCTCGATGCTTCCCAGGCGGTCCAGGATGATCCGGTCACCGGCGGAGGCCATGTGGTAGGTGTCCATACCGGCGTGATCGATGAAGACGATGACGCGCTTGCCGGAAGATCGCAGCTCCGCCAGCTTTTGCCTGATTTCCCACAGAATGGCCCGGTTGGCTACCAGGCCCGAGGTGTTTACCACTACTCCTCTGGTGAGGCTGTCCTTCCTTATGGCTTCCAGGTCGGAGAGGATTCCCAACAGGGTAAGAGACTCCTGAAACCGGTTGGCGTCCCGGTAGCTGATCGGGCCTGTGAGATCCACGACACGGTAGGAAGCGGCGCGTTCCATGAGATCGGCAAGCACGCTCGGTTCGCGCCGGCCAAAGCGGACGGTGTGGCTGCTGTGCAGGGCCTGGTCGGCGAAATAAAGGCCGGTGGAAGCGCCGGCATGGCCCAGGCTCAACCGCAGCCCGAAGGAAATGGCCGGCTGTCTGACCGATAACCTGGCGCTCAGTAAAAGGCCGTCCAGAGGCTCGGACAGCGCCCCGAAGCTCAAGTCCCCGCCGATGATGCCCTGGCCGTCTCGAAGCGCGTAGTCTCCGAACAGAGTCAGCCAGCCGTTGCCGAAGGGTCGAATCGCCAGGTCGAGCACGACTTCCCAGTCCGCCCCTGACCACGTGACGGCTCCGAACAGGCCCAGAGAGATGTGGGGGATGGGCCGCAAAAACCCGCCCAGCACGAAGTAGCTGGAAGGGTCGAAGATACCGGAGCCGCGGCTGCTCCAGCCCGTTCCAAGTCCCAGACCGACCAGGCCGTTGCCCACGGCCGAGCTGACGCGGTAGTGGAACGTCGTTCGATCGGCCGCTATGTTCTCGGCAATCACGCCGAAGCTCAGGTGCGGAAGAACGACGAACTGTCCCAGGTTCCGGGGAAGCAGCCTGTTTCCCGCCCGCGCCGTCGTCAAACCGATCATGAGATCGAAGTTGGTGACGGTTGCGGTCAACGCGGGATTCGCATAGCCATAGAGCCCGTACCCGTGGCTGCCGGGAGTGCCCAGGAGAAAAGGGGAATAGCTTGTGTAAGCAGGAAAGACTTCCTCGCAAATTCCCGGGAGAAGGCAGAGCAGACCGATCGCAGCTAGGCTGACAACCCGTTTCGTAGCGCTCTCCTCTCGGACTTCATTTTTTTGTAGAACAGGCGCGCGTACTCGATATCTCTGGGATGCAAGTGCCTCCTGCCGTAAACGGTCTGCAGAACGATCGCCGTTACCCGTTCGATGCTTCTGGAGAGAGAGGGCAGCCTGGTTGCGAACCCGTCCCTCCAACTTAGCCATCCCGTTCTAGTCGGGGAATCCAGGGCTTGCTTTTCCAGGCTGGTCACCATTTTTCCCATTATACCGAAGAAAATCCGCTGCTCTCTCGGCCGATTGAGATCGGGAGCTGCCGGCAGGCGTTTTCTGATCAGGACCACGGCCAACACGATGAACAGAATGCCGCCGGCCAGAAAAAACACGACGGGCGGCACATTCAGCGTGAACTCCGAATCGGGCTCGCCGGTCATGCGCACCGGCCCCATGATGCTCGTTATCTGCCGTTCTGTCAGGCCTCTGAACTCCATGTCCAGGCCGTAGAGCCAGTAATCGCCCATCTGGCTGTAGTAGGCGGGATTCAACGCCGGGGTCGCTTCGTAACTCGTCCAGCCCTTGTTTTCCAACCACACCTCCGGCCAGGCGTGGGACGAGAGGCCGCTTACGATGGAGGTTTCTTCGTCCGTGGGCCGGATAACCAGGAAGCCCGTCGTGTAGCGGGTTGGAATATCGTTCAAACGGGCCAGGATAACGAAGGATGTGGCGAAGTGAACGCAGTAGCCTTTCAGCTGACCGAAGAGAAAGCTCGTGGCGAAATCTTCGTATTCGCCGTACATCTCGGCTTCCAGGTCATAGGAATAGTTTATGGCGAGGTAGCTCTGAATACGGCGCAGGATCGTTTCCTCGTCCTCCGCCGCCGCGCCCATACGCTCAGCCAGAAAGCGGATTTCTTGCGGCAGGTCATCAGGAAGCTGCAGGTAGCGGTCCTTGTTGGGCAGGCTGTCGGGAACTTCGATTTCCCCGCGCTGCAGGTGGATGGTCTCGCCTCTTTTTATAGGGTTGCTCAGCACGTAGCCGAGGTTCCAGTTCCCGTACTGAAGATCGGGCACCCGACGTTCGAATCTGATCCGGGTGGTGTCCAGTGTGTGCGGTAGAAGAGAGTAATAGTCGATTACCAGCTTGAGTGAGAGCTCGTTCTGGTTTCTGCGCTTGGAATAGACCAGCGCGCCGCCTGGATTGGCGCGCTTCGGCAGCCGGTACACTTTCCAGGTTTTCCCGTCGTAGTAATCGTAGGCCCGTGTTCGGAGATAGAGCTTGGCCTCCGGCATGTTTTCGATTTCGAAGATGGCAACGGGAGAAAGAATAGGCTTGCCTCCCAGATGTTTGGTCTCGTCGAAAGAGAAACCAAACCCCGGCACGGCATAGACCAGCGGAAACCCGGGAAACGCATCCAGGACAGAACCTCGCAAGAACGGGTAGAGCGTGGTGTCTATCATTCTGTTCCCGGTAGCCGCGCCGCTGCCGGTTACGATGATGGAGACCAACAGTGTTATTATGGCCAGGTTCGCGAAGGAAAAAAAACCGCGCAGCCTGTTCCATTTTTGGCCGTACTTGAAGAGCAGGTAAACAAGGCAGGCGGTAATGGCCAGGGCGAGAAACAGGAAAGCCCCCAGAGTTTGATAGACGAAAACGGTAATGGCACTCGCCACCAGCAACAGGCCGAGGAAAGGCCATAGAAAATCCATGGTGAAGAACAGGCCCGCCAGATGGGACGCGAAAAAGGAACCGATGAGCACGATCAGGTTGGAGACGTTTCCGCTTGGCACGTCGTACTGTACCGATTCGAGCCAGATCCGGTAGGAAGAGTAGGGCGTTATGAGCACACCAATCAACACCAGGACGGCGAACACAAGAGAGGCGAACCACGACCCCGCCTGAAAGACTCGCTTGAGAGGTTTTGCGGACAGGACGGCCGCCAGGTACAGAGGTACTTTCACGAGCGGAAACAGGACGATTAGTATGGGCGAGAGGGACGCCCGCAGGGCAATGGCCAACACAATGGGGAAGGCCAGCCCAAAGACTGCGGCGGCAACGGTTTTCAGTAGAATCGCTCTATCCGGCTGTTTCACTCTGCCAGCCCTCCAGGTCTTCGATTATGTTGTCCGAATTGGTTACCACAAGTATCCTGGCCCCTCTCTCTCTCAGCCGATTGACGTAGGCCAGATGGTTGTCCCGCTCCTGTTGCGGACAGCCTACCATATTCAAGATGAGGGTAAAGATATTTTCCCGCGCCAGAGAATCCTCGACCAGATTTAGTATAGCAGGGTCCATCGTATGGGTGATGAAGAGTATGGAGTTTTCTTCAAGTGAGCCCAGCTTCCTGTCGGAAAGATACAGGCCCGCGGGGCTGATGGTGTCTTGAAAGATCAACTGACTGGTGGACTGGTAGAAAGAGTCGAATTGGCTGGAGGCGATGCCGGAGAACTCGTACAGCTTCCGCCCGGGCGCCGTCACTGTGATAGGAATGCTGTGTTCCAGGAAATAGTACACCAGCGCTACCAGAATCTCTACTGATGTGTCCTCCACCTCGAGCCGGGTAATGCCGTCCTGAGGGCACGTTCTCAGATCGAAGTAGATCATCATCTCCGGGTCGGCAGCTGTTTCGAATTGCTTGAGAAAAGGCCTTCCCGTAGCGGCGAATTTCTTCCAGTGCATATGGCGAGTGGATTCGCCGTCCCGATAGTCCTTGAGCTCGGTGTAGAGCGAATAATCCGGGTCTCTGCCTTTTGCCATGCCGCTCCCGCTGCCGGTAGTGTTGGGTATAACAATGGGGAACTGCCGGAACGTCAGTATGCGGGGATACACGTAGAACGTGCGATACTCGACCTTGGGCGACAGGGTAACGAGCTTCAAGGGGTCTTCGATTTCAATGCGATCGAGGCCTACGGTGTAGATGCCCCTGTACGCGCAGCGAAACGTGTAGTCCCGGTTCACCTCGCCTTTGGCCTTCAAGTAGGTAGAGAAGTTGGACATGGTCAGGCTCAGGAAGGAATTGATTACCTTGAACCGGCAGTGGAGATTGGAGATGGGCAAAAACCCCTCGTTGGAAAGCGCCAGCCTGTAGCTGACCTCCTGCCCCTTCACGGGATGCTCGGTCTCGAAATCCTGGTGGTACTTGAGGGTCGGAAACGAGAGCAGGCCGAGAATTATCGAAAGCAGCGGGAAGAAGAGGGCGAAGTAGAACAGCGTCATTAGAACGCCCCCGAAGTAGGCCCCGGCCAGATAGAAAAAGATCAACCCAAAAGACAACAGCTTTATGTTCTTCAGCTTTATCGGCATAAGTATAAACCCGTCATATTTTACTAATTTAGTAAATAATATCAAGAGGTTGGCTCTCGAAAGCCAATGCGTTTTTAAGATATTGCGGCCAGGGAGGCAAGGTCAAGCTCGAGCATTGGGATTGGTGGGTTAAAACAGTTTGTTTAGACGCTGCAGGCGCTGGGCCAGGATGCGGGCCAGGAAAATGCCGTAGTGGGGTTTGGCCTTGATGACATTGACGAATGATTCTTTTGAAATCTTCAGCAGGACGGTTTGGCCTTCGGATCGGACAGTTGCTGAGCGCCGGTTGTTGAGCAGAAAAGACATTTCGCCCAAAAAAAGATCATCCGGCGTGAGGGTGGACAGCACCTTGCCGTTTGCAATGACCTGCAGGTTGCCCGAGACGATGTAGTAGAGGAAG
>SDBV01007422.1_pt1 | contig 14995 bp, 15 predicted proteins | sample 2277081 | NCBI WGS metagenome assembly SDBV01 (sample SAMN10402039, study PRJNA504765) | marine sediment metagenome | isolation source: marine sediment core GS10_PC15, 223 cmbsf | place: Arctic Ocean: Southern Knipovich Ridge | collected 2010
GCAATATGGCGCCAGGGCAGTTCATGGGACGTACGGCATAATCCTTTTTTTCAATTTCAGAGAAGAACATATTATCTTTATAAAAGTCAAAATGTCCCGATTGTTTCCACATATCAACACTGAGCATAACCGGAGTATTGATCTCTTTATAGGAAAGCCTTCTGAGCTCTTGTCGCAAGCTATCTTTGAGTATTTGCATAATACGCTGACCCTTTTCGTGAAAGAAGGGAAATCCGGTACCTTCTTCATGAAATGAAAATAGATCAAGTTGCTTGCCAAGTTTGCGATGATCATATTTTTGTGCTTCCTCAACCCGTTTTTCATATAAACGTAATTCTTTTGGTGTTTTAAATGCTGTTCCAGTGATACGTTGTAGAGGTTGATTATTGCGATCTGCTCGCCAATAGGATCCTGAAATATGAAGCAGCTTAAAATTTTTGAGCTCTCCGGTTGATTTGACATGGCCTCCTATACACAGATCATAAAAATCACCCTGCTGGGCTAGCCCGACCGTTTCTCCCGGTATTGCTTCAATCAACTCAAGCTTAAAGGGATTATCTTTATAGAGTTCCCTTGCCTGGTGCTTTGGAATCTGTTTATGAGTTAAGGGAAGGTTACGCTCAGCGATCTCCTTCATGCGTTGAGTTATTTTGGGCAGATTCTCTTCTTTGAAGTTTGTTTCAGGTAAAAAGTCATAAAAAAAGCCCTCTTTGGTAGCCGGTCCAATGGTGAGTTTTGTTTTGGGGTAAAGCTCGCTAATTGCATGTGCAAGCAAATGTGCCGCTGAATGGCGTACTATTTTTAATGCATCATTGTGATTGTGAAGCATGATTATCCTTTATCTATCATTTCTTACAAATATACCATAAAATGGGCCAGAACAGAAGTGGTAATTTTTTTATTGCTTGCACATAGTGCCTATGCTACCATCGATAGAGAACAAAAGTTATACTTAAAAAGGAAAGATTAGTAATGGCTAAAGTTGTTCGAAAAAATAAAAAAGAGACTGCTGCCAGTAAAAAAAAGAAGTTATATCTTTTAGATACGAATGTCTTAGTATATGATCCGCATGCATTATATGCTTTTGATAATAGTGAAGTCGGTTTGCCCTCGATTGTACTGGAAGAACTTGATAAGTTTAAACGTGAAGGAACCGATCGTGGTCGTAATTCGCGTCAGATCATCCGTATGCTTGATGAGCTTCGGCATAAAGGTTCACTTAAAGACGGAGTTAAACTGGATAATGGTGCTACGGTACGTGTGCTTTTTTTGCCCAAAGAAGAAAATCTGCAATTTCCTTTTAAGTTGTGCATAGAAGATAATCAAATTTTGTTTGAGGCGGTAACGCTTAAAGAGCAGGGTTATGACGTTATATTTATCTCAAAAGATTTAAATGCACGTGTCAAAGCAGATGCGCTTGGTATTCAATCGGAGGATTATATCAAGGAGCGTGTCAGTATTGATGAATTTTATAAAGGATGGATATGTGTTCCCGTGCCCGCTATTATGCTAAAAGATGATAATCCAAAAATCTTGCGCGAACTGGCTAAAGATACTGATCTTGCCATTAATGAGTTTGTGAAACTTGAAAGCCAACATAATCCACACAACTATCGTGTGTTTCGTTATTTAGGCGCAAATAGGTTTCATGTGGTGAAAGAGCCGGTTTCACGTTGGTCACTCAAACCGCGTAATGCGCAACAGCTCATGGCGATGGATCTGTTGTTAGATGATAATATTCGTTTAGTCACCTTGTTTGGGCCGGCAGGTACCGGTAAAACCTTTTTAGCATTGCTTGCAGGTTTGCATAAGGTATTAGTTGAAGATGTATATGAAAAGATGCTGATAGCTCGTCCCGTGGTGCCCTTAGGGCGTGATATTGGTTATTTGCCAGGTGATTTGCAAGAAAAGCTTTATAGTTGGATGTTGCCTGTGTATGACAATATGGATTTCATCACTCACGCTGCTGCAACAGGGCGTCATCTGCATGATCTACAAGAAGAACATCATGGTAAACGAAAGAAGGGCCCTGGCAAGAAATCTCGAAGAAAAAAGGGTATGATTGCACCACTTGATGAGTTGATCAAAAAAGGAAAAATAAGTCTTGAGGCCATTACCTATATGCGTGGTCGTTCGATTCCCTATCAGTATATTATTATTGATGAGGTGCAAAATTTAACTCCACATGAAGTCAAAACACTTGTCACGCGTGTAGGGGAAGGGAGTAAGATTATCTTAGCAGGTGATCCGTATCAGATCGATTCGCCTTATCTTGATTTTGCGAGCAACGGGCTTGTTATAGCAAGTCAGCGTTTCAAAGGACAGCCATTATTTGGTTCAGTCTATCTTGAAACGAGTGAGCGAAGTGAATTGAGTCAGTTGGCAAGTGAATTGTTATGATAATATAAGAAGGGAAAGAGGATGGTTGATATAGAATTCGCAAAACTATTTATGCTCATACTTCATGGCATTAAATGGTTTTTGGCCACTATTGGTGTTTCCATTATATTTCTTGGTGGAATGCAATCGGGGAGACATTTTTTTCAGGATTGGTTTTTATCAAAGAAAAACCATAAAGAGCACGACCTTGATGGTATACGCCGTGAACTTGGTTTGAGTCTTGTGCTGGGATTAGAGTTTATCTTAGCAAGCGATATTATTTTAACTATCGTATTACCTGATTATTACAATTTGGGGTTGCTTGCAATTTTAGTGGTCATTAGAACGATATTAAATTACTTTCTTGATAAAGAGCTCATGCAATTGGGCAAGAAGGTATAAATAATCGATCTTTATTTACGATACAAGATATCAACAGTAGCTTCATATGCGCCAAAGAAATCTTGCGTTAAATTTGCAAGCCGATGCGGATCATATGATTTGCAACTGAACACGTCGACGAATACATTGTCATTATGTTCATTTACTCGAACTACAATATCAGTATGTCCATTAGCATGTTGCATGACTGTGTATCCTGAAGTATAGCCATAACCGGACTGGTGGTATATCGTGCTGGGGCTGCCCAACGGAGTTACTCCAATAAATGAACAGACGCGCTGAATAAATACATCCATATCCCAGGTTGAACGCACTATGGAGTAAGAGCATGTGTGCAGATCGATCATCGTATGAGTACCCCAACTACGTGTTTGGGCGTGTCTGTGATCGCTTGAACGATTATGGGTGTGAATTGGTAGGTTGCTTAAAAGTATGACTATTAATATCATTTTTTTCATGAGGTACTCCTTCTGAAACAATCAAAAAGTTTTTTCTTAGATCTAAGGTATACCTCATTTATCTCATTTGTACAAATTGCTTCTTGATATATTCATAGCCGGAACACTAACCATCTGCAGGTAGTGGCCGCCATGGAGCGCATGACCATATACGTTTGCAGATAGATTTTACCGCAGGTATTAATGATTTCTCTTGCAATTGTTGGGTGGCATAGTTTCCACAACTAACCGAAAAGCGGCACTGTGCAGGCCCAAGCAAGGGGCGAATGAGATAGTAAAGCAAGATACATAGATAATTGAGTACCTTCATAGAGATACTTCTCGCTGAGATATTTCTCGTTGAGATGCTTCTTCCTTTAAGATAGAGGAAAGCTTGCTTTTGAGCTCATCATAATCAAAATGAATACCAGGTTTTTTTATGATGACAAAGCAGTCAAGCTTATGATTATAGAGTTGCTCTTGATAAAAGATTGCCTTCAAGCGGCGCCGAATACGGTTGCGTTCAGGAGCAGTCCCCACTTTACGTGGGGTTATTACCAGAATACGCCCATATTGCCGGTAAGCTGGCACCAACAATATATCGAGCCCAGGGCCTTTATATGCCCGTTTGGCTGATTTAAAGATTGCCTTGATCTCTTTTTGGGTAAATGCCGAGAGATACTGTGCAATATGTGACATGTCTCAACTCAAAATATTAGTATGCACTTACGCCGAGACGGCTTCTTTTTTTCGAGCGTCTACGATTAATGATCTTTCTACCCTGACGGGTCTTCATACGCGCTCGAAAACCATGCTTTCTACGGCGTTTTTTATGACTTTTTTTCTTTATTGTTATTGACATCGATGACTCCAAACGAAGCTTTACAAAAGAGTTATGAAAATTGCTTATTTACTTCATTGTAAGCTAAATATAAAGATTTGCAAATTATGGGCAACAATAGATTCTGGCCAAACATTTCAATCTGAATTTACTTGCCCATTTTACTGAGCCAACGTTCAGCATCAATAGCTGCCATGCAGCCAGATCCGGCTGAAGTTATTGCCTGACGATAGCGATAATCAGCAATATCACCCGCTGCAAATATGCCTTCAATTGATGTATGTGTATGATCTTTGACTGTTAAATAACCCCGGTTATTCATCTCAAGTTGCCCTTTAAATATAGCTGTGTTGGGAGAATACCCTATAGCAATAAAAACTGCATTAACATCCAGTTTAGTCTGTTTACCAGTTTTTTGTTCTGTAATGGTTGCGCTGGTTATTCCTTTATCCGTACCGCTAATATTAGTTACCGTGCTATTATATATGATCTTTATCTTTGGGTTGTCGAGTACGCGCTTTTGCATAGCAGATGAAGCGGTGAGTTTGTCTAATATATGCACAATAGTAATCTTATCGGTGAACTTGGTCATGAATGAGGCACTTTCCATGGCCGTATCACCGCCGCCCACTATAATAACCGGTTTATCGGGATAAAAGGCTCCATCGCACACGGTACAGGTGGTTACCCCTCTACCCCAATAGGTATCTTCACCAGGAATGTTCAATCGATTTGGAACAGCCCCTGCTGCTACGACAACGCTATGCGCTTTGAGTTCTCGCTTTTTATTTGTTACTAATGTAAATGGACGCTTTGTAAGATCTACTTTTACCACTTCACCGCTTACAAATTGTGTACCAAAATGTTGTGCATGTTCCTTCATGTTCATCATAAGCTTTGGGCCCATAATGCTTATGTTTCCGGGCCAGTTTTCCACGGCAGTGGTATTCATCAATTGGCCACCGGGGGTAGAGCCTTCAATAAGTAATGGGTGTAGGTTAGAGCGTGATGCATAGATAGCTGCTGTCAAACCCGCAGGTCCTGAACCAATAATAATAAGCTGTTCAATATCGATCTTCATGGCATTACCTATTTAGATTCGTGTTAAATGATGTATTACATGATTAAGAGTTTTTTCACGCATACATATTTGTCGAAGCTCTTCCGCGCAGATAGGAACCTCTTTGCCGTTAATTTTAGTGACTGGAGGATCAAAATAGATGAACTCTTTTGCACGAGGTCGTTTTAATAAATTTAAATATGCTTTCATATCCAGATCATTGGGAATAAGATTATCGTTGTATGTAATCTGGTCAATAATGAGCGCTTCCTTGACCTGTTTTTCTGCGAGTTGGCAGACTCGAGTATTGAAATCTTGTTGCACGCGATACACATGATAGTCCGGGTTATCATAAATAACCTCAAGTACACGTTCTTGTTGGCGAATAATTAAATGTTTAGGAATATCAAATTTATGTTTATGCAATAATAAAGCTAATGCTTCCTCAACCATTGATCGACGCTGTGAAAGGTCATTGCGATACGAAAAGACTTCGATCAGTTTTTGCAACATTTCTTTGTTGGTTTTTATTTTGAACTGTTTTTTAAAAAGTTCAAAACAGAAATAGCTATCATGGAGAATATCCAAAATGGTTATGCGAAAGGTATAGCGTGTTTCAAACTGTTGACCAAAAAACTGTTGAAGATCAATATTATCAGTGAAAAACTGTTCCCCATTTTTACGTTTAATGAATGCGCTTCGCAATAGTTCATCAGCATCTTCATCACCCATCTTGAGCCAAAGCATGAGTGGCTCATAAGCAAAAAGAGGTTCGAACTGTTGATCGATTGGTTCTATGGTTAAAAGTACCCAATCATTTTGGTGTACCATATCTTCGTCTTGAAATATCTTATGAAATTCACGTTCTTCTTTGATAAATGAATCAACTTGACGATCAAGATCTTTATACTTTTTACGTTTGGGTGCTTTGAAGGGAAAATATTTCCATTCATGTATCGCTATATTGGGGAACGTACTCAATTCAAAATCGAATACCGCATCAGCGTTATAATGTACTTTAATATTGTTTAGACGAGGTTCACTAGCAATCAGGAGTTTACGTGTACGTAATTCTTTATATAAAAAAGGTAGTACAAAATATTGGAACAAAAATTCTTTTACATGTTCAATAAGCGATGGCATGAAATTTTGTTCGATATATTCTATGGGCACCTCTCCTTTATTAAATCCAAGCGTATGCACTACACTTTTTTGATCAGATGCTGCTATTTTGAACATAGCATTAACAAACTGCTCGGGGATAATGATTGAGAGAGTTGCGGCGTTTGGTTTTTGCTGTTCAAAAATAAAGTTAAGTTGCTGCGATGCAGGTTGCTCCTGACTACATTGCTTCATCTACCTTGCTCCTTTTTAAATGGTGCAAGTGGAGGGACTCGAACCCCCACGCCCTTTCAGGCACTGGATCCTAAATCCAGGGCGTCTACCAATTCCGCCACACTTGCATTCAAACTTTTAAATCCATCTACGCTGCTTCTTGCTATAAATGTCAATTTATTAAAGTAGCTCTTTTAAAAGAGCTGGCCCCTACTACGTTCTTCGAACTACGAAGGGCAGGCTGCCAGGCGTAGTTTGCCGAGTCGGAAGACCCGGATAAGTTGCCCTACTACGCGTTGCTGAAGCAACCAGCTTCCTACTTCGTTTTCAACTACGAAGGACAAGTCGAAGGGCATACTTCACCCTTTTCTATCAATGTCAATCTATTTTTAAAGCCAATCCTTTAAAGAAAATGGCCTGCCATACGTAGCCTTGGCGAAGTATGGTGGGCTGCCTTGGACTCGAACCAAGAACCTGCAGATTAAGAGTCTGTTGCTCTACCACTTGAGCTAGCAGCCCAGCTTTTCGCCCAAGGAAATAATGTAGCACTAGTTTAGCATAAGATATAAGAAAATAAAGTTTCACCGGTAAAAAAGGGTTGTTAAAAGCTTTTAAGTTCAGTTTCTTTCTTTTTTGACATCAGGTCAGCTTTGGCGATCCATTTATCGGTAATATTCTGCAGGAGATCACTCAAGCGATTGAAGAAGTTTTCAGAGATCTTTTTATCCTTTTTGGCATCACGAATAAGATTGTTGAACTCTTTACGGATATGCCTGATAGCAACTTTAGTTTCTTCCAGTTTTTTGCCCAATATCTTAGCAAGCTCATCCCGTCTTGAGCTGCTCATTTCTGGGAGCACGAGACGAATGATTTTACCGTCAACGGTTGGTGTTATGCCAACGTCAGATCCTATGATAGCTCTTTCAATGGCTGGAATAGTTGCTGGGTCCCATGGTTGAATAATAATAAGACGAACATCAGGAGCCGACAAAGCGGCTATATTTTTGAGTGGCATGGGCGAGCCATCATAACATTCAATCATCACATCTTCAACTAGTGAGGTATGAGCACGACCGGTTCTAATTTTAATTATTTCACCCTCAAAGTGATGCAATGCTTTTTGCATTTCATCATGCATTGCTTGTTCAAATAACTTGGAATCATTTTCAATGAATGTGATATCCTTCATAGTTGTCCTTTATGATATCAATAATTATTCTACGTCAGATATAGGTTACGAGTTTAGCTGACAGTTGTCAAAACACTGTTGTGTTTATAAACGCGTGTGAAGTTAATCACAAGATATCTTGCTGCCAAATGCAGGATCTCTTGCAGCCTTAATGAGTGCATCTTTTTCAAAAATGTTAAATATGCGAATAGATTGCTTATATTGTTCAGCAAGCGCAAGCGCAGGTGGATCCATAATATGCAAATTATTATTTAATGCTTCTTTGTAGGTAAGGTGCTTAAGTAGTTGTGCATCTGGGTTTGTTAGCGGATCATCTGTATAGACACCATCAACTTTGGTTCCTTTCCAGATTTCATCTGCTTCTATTTGTAAGCTGCGCAGCACCGCATTGGTATCGGTGGTGAAAAACGGATTACCCGTTCCACCGGTAAACACCATGGTCTGCTCTTTTTTGACCGATGCAGTGACTCCCTGTTGCGATATGGGTTCTCCTGCAGGAGGACATTCTATAGCGCAAAATATAGTGGTAGCAATATTATGCTGTGAAAGAAGGTCTTTCAAGATAATACCATTGAGCATGGTTGCTAAAATACCCACCTGATGAGCAGATGATGGAGTCATGCCAAGCAATTGCCCTTCATCATTTCCGCGGAAGAAGTTACCACCACCCACTACGATACCAAATAGGTATTCAGGCATGAGTTGGTTTATCTGCTTTATGATAGATTGTATAGTGTCAGGGCAGAGCGTTCTTTTGTCTGCTGTAAGAAACGCTTCTCCCGTTAACTTGAGTAATATTCTTTTTTTACCTTGTGCCATGATTAGTCACCTATTTCATAGCGAACAAACTGCTTTATCTTGATATTTTCACCAGTTTTTGCCATCAACTCCTGAAGCACTTCTTGTACTATCTGTTGGTCATTTTTAACAAATGGTTGTTGCAAAAGGCAGATATCAGAGTAGAGCTTCTTCAGCTTGCCTTCCATAATCTGATTAACGATTTTTTCAGGCTTGCCTGCATCGGCGAGTTGAGCCTTGATGATCTCTTTTTCATGTTCTAAGAACTTTTCATCGACATCTTCAGGAGCAAGATAGAGTGGCTTCATAGCAGCAATATGCATGCCAACATCTTTAGCGAACTTTTTTACCTCTTCATTACGAGCAACAAAGTCGGTTTCACAGTTAAGTTCAAGCAGTACCCCAACCTGATCACCAGGGTGAATATAGGCATAAACGAGCCCTTCTTGGGTCTCTTTCCCCGAACGTTTAGCGGCGATCGCAGCGCCTTTCTTGCGTAGTTCATCAACCGCTTTATCGATGTCACCACCAGTAGCCTCAAGGGCCTTTTTGCAATCCATCATGCCCAAACCGGTACGGTTTCGCAGCTCTTGAATCAACTTAGCATCTATTTTTGCCATGAAAATATACTCCTATTTAATATATACCACTGTTTATAATGAGTACTTTCAGTGTGCCAGAAATATGCATTTTGGCAAACTACAGTCGGTATCTCTTCCTGATAAAAAGCTGTTAAAGGGCAGTGGTGATGGATTTTAGGTATTTTAATCACATCCGCTCAGGGCATGAGATGCCAAGCAGGTTGAGCACTGTTTCAAAGGTATCTTTCAATAACCCAATCAACAACAATCTTCCACGGCTGCGTTTGATATCAGATTCATCCATTACACGATTTTTGCTGTAATAACTATGGAAGATGTTTGCAAGTTCAAGCACATAGTAGGTCAATAGATGTGTCTGATTTGTTTCGCAGATGGTGCGCAGAATGGATCGCAAGGCGACCATCTTTTTCAATAACATACCTTCAGATTCACCAATATATTCAGCGTCTTCAGAGCTTATGCTATTATAAGCACGATTCTCTTTTGCTTTCTGTAGAATGCTTTTGGTGCGGACATAGGCATATTGCACGTAATAAACGGGATTTTCTTCGGTCTTTTTGAGTGCTAAATTTATATCAAATTCAAGCTGTGCATCAGCTTTTCGGTTTAAAAAGAAAAAGCGAGCAACATCTTTGCCTACAGTTTCGATAACATTGCGTAGGGTAATAATGTTTCCTGCACGTTTGGACATGCGCACCAAAGTACCACTCTGTTTCATTTTAACTAGTTGATAAAGAATAATATCAAGCGGATACTGTTCAAGTCCCAGAGCTTTTTGAATGCAGTGCAAACGCATGAGGTAACTATGATGATCATGCCCAAGCACCATAACTAAATGATCAAAGCCACGATCTATTTTATCTTGCATATAGGCGACATCAGCTGCAGCATAAGTATATTCACCATCGGCTTTAATCAAGACGCGATCTTTATCATCGCCAAATGCGGTTGCTTTAAACCAAGTGGCATCATCCTTTTCATATAGATACCCATTTTTATGCAAGATTTTGAGCGCTTTATCAATTTCACCTTCATGCAGTTTCGTTTCAGGGAACCAGACATCAAAGGTTACGCCATAGAGCTCCAGGGTCTTTTTAATCTCTGCAAGCAGATGCTTTTCAGCATATTGTGCAAAAAACTTCTCATCATTATTAAGAACAGTTTCACCTTCATCCCTGTCCGACGAAGCCTTGGCGTAGTCTGATTTAATGAGCTTGCTTGCAAGATTACATAAATACTGCCCATGATAGGCCTCTTCAGGCAATGAAACCTCTTGGCCGCATGCTTGTTGGCAACGAATCTTAAGTGACATGCCAAGCTTGGCCATTTGTGAACCGGCATTGTTGATGTAAAACTCCTTAGTTGCTTTTTGACCAGCAAAGGTCAACACGTTTGCAAGTACATCACCAATAATAGCGCCGCGACCGTGTCCAACATGCAAGGGACCAGTTGGATTAGCACTTACGAACTCGATATTTATGCTTTGCGTTGGTTTTTGGTAGATCCTAAAGAAGTTTTTTTTTTCTCGTGCATTTCGCGCGCTAATTGTTGCAAGGCTTCTTCAGTTAAATAGAAGTTTAAAAAGCCCGGTGGATGTAATGCTACCTCTTGGACATACTGATGCGTAAAACCACCGGCAATGAGCTCAGCAACCTCAAGGGGACGTTTTTGCAGTTCCTTTGCAAGGATCATGGCTGCATTTGAGTTCATATCACCAAATTGCGCTTTTGATTCATCAGTATTTATAGTGAAGGTAGTTTTACTGGTGAGGTTAGGACTTATATCGAATAATCTTTCTAGATAATCGTTAAAATCATGTTCTATCTGTTCGATAATGTTCATAATGGCCTTTTACGAATATAGTGGTACCATGTACGGGTTATCTTTCTCTACAGATAGAGGGTACTGGATTTAGAGTAAAATGTCATCAGTTATAGCAACCCTATGAAGTTACGTTAAGCCCCACTTATTCTTTTATGATTTAGCAGCCTTAATACTGTGGATAGGCTTTTGTTCGCCAAAAACGATTGTCAGGTTGCGTTCTGCAGCATACACTTTTAGCTGGTCGATGTTCTCCTGCTCGAGGTAGTTCTGGCTTAAATAAAGATCAAGTAAATTTGGAAACTGATCAAGTACATTCGGATCGATATAGCGAATCTGGTTGTTTTGGAGGTAGAGCCACCTTAGATGAGGAAGATTAAGATTACCACCGATAGCTTGAATTTGGTTGTTTTCTAGGTGGAGCTCCCGTAGATTAGGAAGGTCAAGATTGCCGGAAAAAGCTTGAATCTGGTTGTTTACGAGGTAAAGCCTCTGCAAGTTAGGAAGGTTAAGATTGTCGGGAATGACTGCAATCTGGTTGTTGTGGAGGTCGAGCCACTCTAAATGAGGAAGATTAAGATTGTCGATAGCTTGAATCTGGTTGTTATGGAGGTCGAGCGACTGCAAGTTAGGAAGGTTAAGATTGCCGATAACTGCAATCTGGTTGTTTTGGAGGTAAAGGTACCACAGCTGAGGAAGGTTAAGATTGTCGGGGATAGTGTGAACTTCTTTATTACTGAGATCTAGACCGTTTGATCCTCGTAATCGGGCTATGTCTATTGCACTGTAACAACTTATGTATTGAGCTCTACGATGCGCTACATCTTCAAAGAAACCGGTTTCTATTAAATCCTTCATTCCGTTTGCAAGAAGTTCCATTGCACCTGGGTAATCAGCTGCTTTACAAAATGGGATTATAAGCAGTAAAGGGGTAAATATAATCCTTTTCATGATTGTCCTTTATGATCTTTTAGCAGGTTTTACATGTGATGCGTTATAATATTGCTCACCAATATCATCCGCAATAATCGTAATATGTCGATTAGCTTGTTGAGCTACCGCTCTGAGTTCATTAACATTCTCTTGTGTGAGTGGATTTTGGTTTAAGTTAAGATAGCGTAATTGAGGAAGTTGATTGAATATTTGAGGATTGATAGCTTGAATCTGGTTGTTATGGAGGTAGAGCTGCTGCAAGTTAGGAAGGTTAAGATTGTTGATGGCTTGAATCTGGTTGTTTTGGAGGAAGAGCCCCCGCAAGTTAGGAAGGTTAAGATTGGCGATAGCTTGAATCTGGTTGTTATTGAGGTGGAGCTGGAGCAAGTTAGGAAGGTTAAGATTGTCGATAGCTTGAATCTGGTTGTTATCGAGGAAGAGCCGCTCCAAGTTAGGAAGGTTGAGATTGTCAGGGATAGCGTGAGCTTCGTAGTTGCTGAGATTTAGATATTCTGAGCCCCATAGGCGGGCTTTGTATATCGCACTGCAACAACTTATGTATTGTGCTACATCTCCCCAGTCTGCGGCTGCAATGTGTTCGTTGATGTCTTGGAAGTCAGCTGCTTTGCAAAAGGGTGTTATAAGCAGTAAAGAGGTAAATATAATCTTTTTCATACGAGTTCTCCATTTGGCATTCTTATTGTATGCATATTCTATATATTTAATAATAGCGAATTCTCTGAAAGAGTCAAGGATGTCCTTAATCTGTACAGTTGCCTCAAATATGCTATACTAGAATTACATATAGAAAACAAAACGGGTTGTTTATGAAAATAGCAGTATTAGTATCAGGAGGGGTTGATAGCTCAGTGGCCCTACGCCTACTCAAGGCACAAGGGCATGAGGTGGTCGCCTTTTACCTTAAAATTTGGTTAGAAGATGAGCTTGCCTATCTGGGTAATTGTCCATGGCAGGAGGATCTTGCTTATGTCCGCCAAGTATGCCAGCAGGCTGATGTGCCGCTAGAGGTGGTTTCCTTGCAAAAGGAGTATTTTGATCATGTGGTATCCTATGCTATTGCCGAAACCAAAGCGGGCCGTACGCCTAACCCCGATATCTTCTGCAATCGTCTGATTAAATTTGGTCTCTTTCTTGATCATATTGATACGCATTATAGTAACCAATTTGATAAAATAGCCAGTGGTCATTACGCTCAAATCATTGAGCAAGATGGTGCAGTGATGCTCAAGAAGGCACCCGATGCAATCAAAGATCAAACTTATTTTCTTTCTTATCTAACGCAAGCACAGCTCAAGCGGCTTATGTTCCCAATAGGGCATCTGCAAAAGAGTGAAGTTCGTGCACTAGCTGAGCAGTTTGATCTGCCAAACAAGGCGCGCAAAGATAGCCAAGGGATCTGCTTTCTGGGTAAACTCAAGTTTAATGATTTTCTTAAGCATTATCTAGGTGAAAAGCCTGGTGATAAAATAGAATATGAAACGGGCAATAAGCTGGGTGAACATAAAGGCTTTTGGTATCACACCATTGGCCAACGACAAGGATCTGGCCTTTCGGGAGGTCCATGGTATGTGGTTGCCAAAGATCCTGCAAAAAACATTGTCTACTTTTCAACTGCATATTACGCTCCTGACAAAAAGCGTGATACCGTAACGATTTCTGATATCAATTGGTTTGGTGATATGCCAACTAAACGCAATTTTGCGGTCAAATTGCGGCATGGGCCCCATGAGCATGTATGCTCAATTGAACGAATTAATGGTAGTAAACTTACGTTGAAACTTGAGCAAAACGATCAAGGTATTGCAGCAGGTCAAATTGCTGCGCTGTATGATGGGGAGATCTGTTTAGGTGCTGGAACTATATGTTAGGTTTAACCAGGAGAGAGAACTTGGCATACGCCGATAATATGCTAGACTTCTTCTATAAAAGCTTTTATCTGGGATTATTTGTATTGTATGGCATATAAACGGCTTCAGTGGCATCAACTGAAGAAAATTCATATTCGACTTTTTAAAGATCTACCTGCAGATGAGTTTCGGATGACCTTTCCGACGATACTGACTTGCATACGCATTATATTAGTTCCCTATATTATTGCTTCCATGCTGTTGCATCTTTGGGGATTAGCTTTCCTTTTTTTCTTTGTTGCTGCAATCACGGATTGTCTCGATGGCAATTTGGCTCGATTATTGCATGAAAAGACCTTTTTAGGGGCCTGTCTTGATCCTATTGCTGATAAGCTTTTGTTGATAAGCTTTTTTTTTACTTTAGTTTTTCTTGAGACGCCACTCTTTCCCGTACCACTTTGGTTTGTATTACTGGTGCTCTTAAAGGAATCTATTGTGATATTTGGCGCTGCTTTTATTTTATTGAGTGGGCGTCACCTTGATGTACGCCCTACGGCACTGGGCAAGGCTACTACCGTTATTCAGATGCTTTTTATTATCTGGTTATTTGCCTGTTACTACTTTCATTGGATGCCGGTCAAAACCTACTACATGATGTTGGCCTTAATGCTCCTTATGGTTATACTATCATTTGTGCAATATGCTCGTATTGGTTTTAAACGACTGGCTTAGAGGGTGTTATGCGTTTTTTTTTATACATTGTTGTGTTGTTCATGAGCCAACCAAATGTGGCACATGAGTTTATACAACAGCATAAGCCTAAGCGTATCTCGTTACAAAGCATAAAGGAGGAAGTTGGGGATCTTTTTGTACAACAGTTACGCGAGTCAGCACAGATCATCCAGTTGTTGGGTCAGGTGCAGTTGGCTTGCGTAAAGAAAGACGCTAAAATAAAATATGAAACTCAGCAATTGAAAGAGATTGGCACCCAGTTGCGCAATTATAGTTTACAGCTTGCTGATCTGCTGCACCCAATGGCATTTACTCAAGCAATCTACTTTTCTGATACAGTGAGTTTTATTGAACTTATAGCAGAGTTAACCATTATCATTGGCGTTATACAGCATCATATAATAGATCAACTTAACGGTCTTGTTGAAGATACCAATAACTTATTCACAAAGAAGCATACTCATGCTTTACCCGGTGTTGTGACTAACATTAAATTCTATACACCACAGCTACAAGCACTGAAAAAGATGTTAATTACTCTAGAAAATAAGCAACATCAGGTTGCTCCAACAATTGAAATAAACAAACAAAAGAGTTT
>SDBV01007423.1_pt1 | contig 14995 bp, 14 predicted proteins | sample 2277081 | NCBI WGS metagenome assembly SDBV01 (sample SAMN10402039, study PRJNA504765) | marine sediment metagenome | isolation source: marine sediment core GS10_PC15, 223 cmbsf | place: Arctic Ocean: Southern Knipovich Ridge | collected 2010
CTTCACTAACGGTTTTCACGATGCAGCGAATGCTATAGCGACCTCAGTATCTACCAGGGCGCTGTCACCAAGACTCGCAGTGCTCATCGCTGCTTCTCTCAACTTTGTCGGTGCGTTTATTAGCGTCGAAGTTGCAACGACTATCGCCAAGGGAATTGTTGACGTTTCAGACGTAACCATGACTATTCTGCTTTGCGGGCTGATCGGGACCATAACCTGGAACCTGATCACCTGGTATCTGGGTCTACCCACAAGCTCTTCGCATGCGCTGATTGGAGGCATGATCGGGTCGGTTGGCGTTGCAACAGCTTTCGGTGGGATCAAATGGGAAAGTATCATCGAGAAAGTAATAATTCCTTCAGGCGTGGCACCGATCGCCGGTCTGATCGGGGGAGCATTTATCGCGATTGCGGTCACATGGGCTGCAAAGAACTTAACGCCTAGGTTTGCAAATCGTCTGTTTCGTACATTGCAGGTTGGATCGGCCAGTTTTATGGCCTTCACTCATGGGCAGAACGATGCTCAAAAGACTATGGGCCTGATTGCACTAGCTCTTCTGTCGACGGGTCATCTAAGCGCAGATAACTTTGAGGTCCCGGTATGGGTAATTGCCAGCGCAGCAGGATCAATGGCAGTCGGTACATACGTTGGAGGATGGAGGATCATTCGAACGCTTGGCTCCAAAATCGTAAAACTGGAGCCACATCAGGGCTTTGCAGCCGAAACTGCGGCAGGCACCACACTATTTATAGCTGGCCAAGTCGGATTTCCGGTCTCTACGACGCACACAATAAGCGGTGCGATTCTCGGCGCAGGTGCCACAAAGCGTTTATCTGCAGTCCGCTGGGGGATTGCGGGCCAAATCATGGTTGCATGGGTTATCACACTCCCAGCGTCGGCACTGATGGCCGCAATCGCATATGGACTGGTGAAGCTGCCCGGAGGATCCATCATTCTGTCTGCGGCCATCGTGACCGTTATAACACTTGCATGGATCAAGATGCGGAGACAGAGGGAGAAAACAAGGGCTAGCTCATGATCGAAGCTTGAGTAACAACGTCCGTAATATATTGATACTGCTGCTGGTAGCGCTGGTCGTTGTTGCTGTGCCGGGATTGGGCATTCTCACTTCGTTGGTCTGGCTGATACTGTCGATCGCCTTTATCGTCGTTGTTGCCTGGGTTCTTTACGGTCTCTGGAAACGACACAGATCGGAAATCTCTTACTTGAGTGGTTGGCGGCGACAGCTTTTTTTCGGTGGGGCCTCCGTGGCGCTGCTGACGCTTGTCGCGACACCTTTCTTCTGGAGACAGGGCGGAGTTTTAGTGCTGGTGTGGCTCATACTTTTGGGGGGATCGACCTACGCAGCGTTCAGGGCATTCAGCGCTGACAGGGACTACTTTTAGCACTGATGTCACCCTGAGCGTCAGCAAAGGGTCTCGCACCAGATCCTTCATTCGCTAGCGCTTATTCAGGACGACATCCTTGTCGCTTTTGTTGCATTTAGGAGCGGATCTGTAGCTTTATTCTTTTTATTGTGCTCATCGATATAGACGATGGGTCGATTACAGGAAAATGACCTTGATTGCAAGCGCGAGCGATGGTTTACGCTGTCACTGTCCCGCCTGTGTTTCTGCAATAGAGGTCAAGCAAGCGTAGAGCTGCTCGGCGCACTACCCGCGCTACTGATCGTGTTGGCGATGGCCTGGCAGTTGGTGCTCGCGGGGCACACCGCTTGGCAGACTGCAAACGCGGCGAAGGTTGCAGCTCGTGCTCAAGCGGTTGGCAAGGACCCTGTAAAGGCCGCCAAGAGTGCGTTGCCTGGGTATCTAGAGGACAAGCTTGTTGTGAAGCCTACTGACAAGCAAGGGCACCCCGCGAACGTCAAGGTGCAGGTGCAGGTACCGCTGATACTGCACCGTTGGTCGATGCCGCTCAGCGTATCGTCTACCGCCGGTCCACCCCAAAAGCCAACATGAGCGATACGAACGACAAGGGGCAGGCATCTGTCGAGATACTCGGCACTGTGCCGGTATTGCTGCTTGTGGCACTCTGCCTCTTCCAACTGCTTGCCGCTGGCTACACGATCGTGATCGCAGACAATGCATCTCAGGCGGCGGCCGTCGCTGTCGCGAACGGCGATGATCCAGACGATGCGGCGCGCGAGGCTGCGCCTGGGTTGAGTCGCAAGTCTGTCCGAGTAAAACAGCGCGGGGAGAAGATAACCGTTACATTGCGGCCGCCTGGACCTGTAAGACAAGTCGTAGAAAAGCTGTTGGTTAGCAGCAGTGCTGTGGTGAGAAGGCCAGAGGCAGACCGGTGAGCTCAACTGCGTGTAAAAGCGAGAAGTCTGCGGGCGAAAGACCGTTCAACTTCCTACTGAAGAAGGTAGCGGACTTTTTTATCGAGCCGGTTGAGGTGGATCGAGGGCAATTGCCGATCTGTGTGACGGTAACCAGAGCCGTCAAGATTGGATTGGTTCCTCTTGGGCCAGAGATCGATTGCACGAAAGTTCAGCGCGGACTCGCTCGCGTATTGAACAAAGGATCGTCAACTTCTGCCGAGGGATCTGCAGGAGATAACCAACCGAAGCATGTGAGGATCTGTGTCAGCCAGGAACGTACTGCACCGCCCGATGACTTGGATGTAGTCGTGCTTATCGCAGGTAACAACGCTGCGCCCAGGATTTCAGCTCTTTCGCATCAGTCGCTTTTGGATAGGGGGATATCATCGCTACTCGTCTACCGCGGCGACATCGAGAGCTATGACAGCGAGGGTTGGAAGGATGTCGCTGATCACTTCCTTCCTGAGAGTCGATTCGCAGAGCGATTGGGTGAGACGATTTCGCTTCCCGGGAGCAGGTATTCGTTATCGCTTCAGCAACTGGCACGGCAGTGCCTTGAGCTTACGTCAATCCCCTGATAGATGAAAAATCAACGCGGACAGGCACTGATAGCGATGTTGGGAGCGCTATTTATGCTGGTAGTCGGCGCCTCAGTGCTTGCGGCGTTTGGCTTCGGCTATCTGGGTAAAGGCCGCAGCCAGCGGGCATCGGACTTGGCGGCACTGTCAGCAGCACGGGCGATGAGAGAAAACTACAACAGGCTGTTCGTGCCTGCCTATGACCGGCTCGGCCAGCGGAATCCCCGGCACATGGAGAAGTACCAATATCTAAGGCTTGCAAGGAGGACGGCTTGCAAGTACGCAATAAAGAACGGTGCTAGGCACTGCCCGCGGGTCGATTTCCCTGACTCTGACAGTTTTGCCCCGATTCGAGTCAGAGTTAAAATTCGGGAGTCTGTTTCACTGTCACCTGGGGCAGATGCGAAAGGCAGGAAGGTGAGGGTGGGGGCGGCGGCAGTAGCCGAGCTGTCCCCAGCGGGGGGATATGAATGGTCACAACCCGATCTGGCTGCAGGAGGAGGCTACGACGGCCGGCTCGTATATAGGCAGGGCAAACCGATGCGCCCGGATGTGGCGCTTGCCTTCGACAGGATGGCAGGTGCTGCCCAACGAAGTGGAGTGTCACTCGTAATCAACAGCGCCTACCGTTCCGATGCTGAGCAGGCAGTCCTCTGGCGGAGAAATCCAAACCCACGGTGGGTAGCACGACCGGGTACCAGCTTGCACCGGAAAGGCACGGAGCTCGACCTTGGTCCACCTGTGTCATACGGATGGCTTACGGCAAATGCTGGGCGCTACGGATTCATCCAAAGGTACTCGTGGGAGCCGTGGCATTATGGCTACAAATACAATCCGCGTTCTACTCCTGCTCATCTGCGTGGTGTAGGCCGACCAGCGGCGGTTGGTGGTGAGGGAGGCAGTGCTATGCCTTCGTTTGTGCCGGCTGCATATGCGACGGCGATCTCAAAAGCAGCGTCGCGCCAAAACGTCTCGGCTTCATTGCTCGCTGCACAGCTTTACGCAGAGTCGAACTTCAACCCCTTTGCTGTCAGCCGCGCAGGTGCTCAAGGAATCGCACAGTTCATGCCTTCGACAGCCCGTGCGTACAACTTAAAAAACCCCTTCGATGCAGAGGCCGCGATCGCCGCGCAGGCGAGGATGATGCGCGAGCTTCTACAGCGATTCTCATCGGTGTCGCTGGCGCTTGCAGCCTACAACGCAGGGCCGGCACGTGTCGCTGCTTGCGGTTGTGTGCCATTGATCCCCGAGACGCAAGCGTATGTCGCAAAGATCCTCGCGCTGATGGGAGGTATCGGCGAGATCGCATCACCGACCATGGACGTCAGGCTGGTTGCCTGAGTACAAGAACTTGATTGTGACTGTATATGGTACTAAAATAGATGACACCAAGACTTGAAAAAATTATTAGCAAGGCGAAGTCTGGTGGTGCTCTGAGGTTTAGCGAGATCGACTATATCTTGCGAAAGAGTGGGTACAAGTTGGACCGTATAACAGGAAGTCATCACATATATGTCAAGGCGAACGAAGAACCAATTTCAGTTGTGAAACATGGCAAGAATGCAAGGACATATACAGTTCGTACGGTTCTGAGGAGGATCAAGAGGTAAAAATGGCAGTAAAAATAATAACGGTTGATGAATACAAAAGGCTTCCCTACGAGCGGGTGATAGTGCCCGATCCATCCGGCGGATATTTCGGCACAATTATCGAGCTTGATGGCTGCATGACAGAGGGTGAAACCATTGAAGAAACCGCCTCTTATCTTGAGGAAGCAATGGAAGGCTGGCTTGAGAGTTCAATTGATCATGGCATTGATATCCCCGAGCCACTCTCATTGAGAGAGTACAGCGGTCAGTTCAACGTGCGCATACCGAGGTCGTTGCATAGAGATCTGGTCAGAGCGGCGACAACAGAAGACGTAAGCCTCAACGCGCTCGTGAACTCATTGCTGGAGCGTGGGGTGAACGGTAAGAAATCGCGGTCTCGAGCGCAAGCATAAGCGGCGTCTGTGACTGACAAGCTTCTTGGCTCTCCTGAAACATTCAAATCTGAACCTGGGATCCAAAGGATTTTCCGATGGAAGGTCTGCGTGTAAGGCACTGGCCGGTTCGTGAAAGAAGGTAGTCTTGCGGCCTATGCCGTTGTTCGGTCGAAAAGATGAAGCAGGAAGAGGGGGCAGCTCGGCAGATGTAGTTGTTGTTGGCGCCGGCATCGCCGGGCTTGTTGCGGCCCGTGAGCTTGTCAAGGCCGGCAAGTCGGTGCTCGTTATCGAGGCGAATGACCGCGTGGGCGGCAGAGCGTACGCCGAAGAGATCGGAGACGGCACTCTGGATCTTGGCGGACAGTGGATAGGGGCCGCACACACAAAAATCAGACGGCTTGCAGGTGAGTTGGGCCTTGAGATATTCCCAACCTACGTCGACGGTAAAAAGTACTTGGATATAGACGGCTCGGTCTCGATTTACAAGGGAAAAATCCCGAGGATCTCGCCGCTGTCCCTGATCGATATACAGAGGGCGATGTGGAAGCTGCAGAGGCTGGAAAAGAAGGTGCCGTGCGATAGGCCAAATCTAGCTAAACATGCCGCGAAGTGGGACGGCATGACGCTTGAGAGCTTCGTTCGTAAACAGTTCTTTACAGGCAAAGCAAGAAAGGCTTTAGATCCCGGCATAAGGACAGTTTTCGGCTGTGAGACCTCCGAGCTCTCTATGCTCTTTCTTCTCTTTTACTGCAACTCGAGTGGTGGCCTGGAAACTCTGTTCGAGGCAGAAGGCGGAGCGCAGCAGGACCGGATCGATGGAGGAATGCAGATGATCCCGAAGTTGATAGCGAAAGATCTTGGCGAGAGGGTCGTTCTCAACTCTCCTGCCGTTGCGGTTGAGCAATTAGATAACGGTGTGTCTGTGAAAACGAAAGAAAATAACTATCGGGCCGATCGCGCGATCTTGGCGATTCCGCCGCCCGTCACCTCTCGCATTGAATTCACCCCGCAGTTGCCATCGTGGAGGCGACAGCTCGCCCAAAAGATGGCGATGGGTGCAGCGATCAAGTTCAATCTGACATACGACTCACCCTTCTGGCGCGAGAGAGGATTTACGGGTGAAATCGTCAGCAACGAAGGGCCTGTCAGCATCACATACGACAACACGACGAATGACGGAAAACAAGCGGCCCTAGTCGGCTTCATCGTGGGCAAGCATGCCTACGAGTGGTCGGGACGCAACGAGGGCGAACGGTGCGACGCTGTGCTGTCACATCTTGCTCGCTACCTGGGGCCAGAAGTGAGGTCGATTGAGGACTACGTAGACAAGGACTGGTCCGAGGAGGCCTGGATCGGCGGTGCTCCAACAGGCTACACGCCACCGGGCGCACTAAGCTTGGTAAAAGAACAGATCGGGGCTCCAACGGGTCGCATTCACTGGGCCGGAACCGAGACCGCAACCAAGTTCAGCGGCTACCTGGAAGGGGCGCTTTTAACGGGTGAAAGAGCCGCTGGCGAAGTTGTGGCTGCACTTGAATCTGACCAACCTGAATCTCGGTGAGTGGGTGGTCTAGAAAGGCATTTATTTGGATGGAGTGCTCGAACTTAAGGCGATCTTCTTTAGGACGGTAGTGCCGTTGATCTCGGCGCTGTAGAGCACAAGTAACTTGGCCCGATAGCCCTTCTTCCTCAGGTTGTTCAGGGCGCGCCTTCCCAACTTTGACCTGCGGTTATAGTCCTTGTAGCTGAGCTTGGTTAGTCTCTTGCATCGACTCATTGCCTGCCAGGTCCAGATCCTCGCGAAGTGGAAGCGCCTTCTTCTTCTTCACGTGCTGCAACGAGAGATTGCGTACGCAGCGATTGAGCCAGGCGCCTAGATGCTCGATCTCCGTGTCTTGTTGCAGCGCCGCGATCGTGCGGGTATAGGCATCCTGCACAATGTCATCGGCGACTTCATGTGAGTGAACAATGCTGACCGCGTGGTTGAAGAGCGAGTCGTGGTCGTGCTCGTAGTGGTCCTTCAGAGACTCAAGAGAAGAGGCGTCTAAATGAGTGTTGATTCCTGAGCCTGAGGATGCCAACGGCTTACCGTTTTCAGGCATGCTTTTTGATGACTCTGGTGATCGGATTTGGTTATCCATAACCGGGCTTCTATTTCTAGGGACCAACAACAAGGATACGCCTGATGGGCAAAATTAAAAGGGTTCGTGCATAAGCTTTTTCGGAATTTGTCAGTAAAGCCCCGGCTGCTTGCGACTCGGGGGTGTGGGATGTATCGCTACATCGCCGTCTAACAGTCAAAAAACAGGAAGTTTTTTTCAAATTTAGGTGTCACAAACGGGGCGGTCATGAGTCTAGTTTAACGGTACCCAATGAACCAACATAGATGAGCATCGGCTAGGTACGGCTAAATGCTTGGAGTAGGGAGTATGGATGCAACCTACGATGGACGGACAAGATTTAAGACGATCCCAGACTGTGATAAGGCCTGGTATCGAGAAAACTGAAGAAAACGCCGCTCAAAATGGGCCTGTCAGACCTACCACTACGCCGGCGGCCGAGGTTGTATCTAGAAGCGACGATAAGGCTGTTCGTGCGCAGATCAAAGAGCTTTCTGCATATTTCAAGCGTTCGTACCATCTGTTGTACGGGCAGGCGCTTGGGCTGGTCGCGTCTCCGGAGATTGCGGAGGACGTTGTTCAAGAGGCTTTCACCAACACCTCTGAGCGGATAGAGGCGGGTACCCGGATCAAGAATATGAATTCGTGGCTCCGGTGTTGTGTGCAAAACATATCCATTAAGCACCTACGAAGGAAGCCAACCCTTCCGCTGCAGGAAGAACTGGAGATCGGTGGCTACACGTTACCGGCAGACTTGGCGCATACGAGGCAACGCTTTGAGGATGTATGTCGCGCCATCGACAGGCTTGCACCCGCCCAAAAGTCCGCATTCATTCTGGCGGAGATTCGCGGCATGGCTCACAGAGATATCGCAGACGCTATGAACCGGTCCGAGGGATCTGTGCGGCAGTTAATTAGTCGTGCGCGCAACAGAATCCGCGAGAAAACGCGCCCAACTACGTTTTCCATGGCCTTGCCACTTTTTATTGCGTCCGCTGCCGAAGCACGCTGTGGAATATCTAGGAAGGTTCAATACCGGATTGCACGCGCCAAGGTACTGACAATGGTCGGCGAAAGCAAGGTAGCTACATGGCAGGTATTGCGGAGTGTGGGCAAGCCGGCACCGGCGATGACTATGGCCGCGATGAGTGCGGTGATGGTTGTCGCTCTGGGAAGCTTTACACCAGGTAACCTAACCTCGACTGAAGGAGTAAGCCCGGGCTTATCGTCAGTTCCTCCTTCTTCATCTACGACGAAAGCAAAAGAAGCTGTAACGGCTGAGGCTATGCAGGATGAAAGCACCTCCTCATCCTCCGGTGTACCGACTGCTGGCAGATCAGGCGTGAACCTGCCGGCTGCCTCAAACGGGGCGGGCGGTTCGTCTGCAGGTGGTCCTTCGGGTGAGTCTTCGGGCACGCATTCCGACGGGACATACGGACTTGGCACCGTAGACTTTTCAATGGGAGAGAGCCAGGAGAACACTGGTGGCGATGTACAGGGGCCAGTAGCGATCATTGCGAGCCCAAATGACGACAGATTGAAAAAATCCGTTGTCAAGCCTACCAAGCCTCCAAGACCTATTAAACCACCCGTGATCCCAGACCCACCCGAGTTAATAAATCCCGCTGTGCTGAGCGGCACGCCTCAGGTGGGCATGACAGTCAGCTGCACTGGAGACACATGGAGTAACGAGCCAACCGAGATACTGAAGAGATGGCGACGTAACGGCAGGACCTTTGGTCCCACAGGCGATTCATATACGCTTGAACTGGAGGACGCCACAAACAGGATCGACTGCTACGTCACCGCTGAAAACGCCGGTGGAACCGGGGTCGCGGTAACAGACACGATGGTGCCAATCGGCGCACCTGTGATTGTGACGCCGCCATCGATCGTGGGCGGCACGCACGTTGGAGACGTTGTTCGCTGTACGGGAGAATCATATTCCGGCTATCCGGGTACGGCCACCTACGATTGGAGACTGAACGGCGAATCGTTAGGCAGGGACAGGCAGATGATGTACCTGTACGGGGCGTGGGCCGACTCGGACCTTGAGTGTGTCGTCACAGCCACGAACGTGGTCGGTAGCGACACGGCGATCAGCGAATCGATTCATGTGACCCGGCCGGGGATAAGCGGATAGGCTCAAAAAAGAACCGGTCTCAAACGAGGTCGTTTAAGTACTTCACTTGCGTTCAGGGCTATTAATTAAATGTATTTAGCGTATCCTTATATATAGTCCCCTAGCAACGAAGGCAAGTTCATGGATGAGCTGGCGCATGTGCCCGATGAGGTAAAACACCGATCCAGTAACGGATTGGAATCACCTGGCGAGAGTAGCCGGGTAAAAGCGCTGGTCGATGCAACTCCAAGCGATCAACTGCAAGCTCACTACAGGCACGACTACCAAAGTCTCATCAACCGATCTCGCAGAATAGTTCGCTCGACCGAGACCGCCGAGGACATCGTGCAGGAGGCCTATTCACGCACAGTCTCAGCGATCCGGCAAGGCACGGAGATCAAGGAGATGGGGCCATACTTAAACAGTTGTGTGCGCAATCTCTCGCTCCGACATATAAAGAGGAAGGCAATGCTGCCACTGAACGAAGATGTCAGCTTTGCCAAAGCGGATTCAACGGAAGAGTTGGTACACAGGCGTCAACAGTACGAGGCAGTTTGTAAAGCGATGAGCGGTCTCGCGCCGGCGCAGAAATCGGCACTGTATCTGGCCGAGATTCGCGGGATGGCCTACAACGAGATCGCCGACAGCATGCACAAGCCAGAGACTGCAGTGCGACAGTTGATCTCACGCGCACGTACTCGCGTGCGTGAAACCGCCGGGCCGAGATCTCTCTCGATTGCTCTACCGCTTCTTCTCTTGATGGATACAGAGACTCGAAGGGGACTTCCGTTCTGGATCCAAGTAAGGGTGCTGATCACCAGGACACGCTATCGGGCTATTTCCAAACTCAACAGATGGCAGACATCGGAGAGCGTGATCCTGAAGGGCTCAGCCGATCTGATCAGGCAACCTGCCATCGCGTTCCTGGTAGGAGCGACGGTGGTTTCGGTGCTTATTTTGTCAGGGTCAGAAAAAAAGCCCCTCTACCCTAATGCTGGAAAGCGGCTCATCCAAGGCGGTTTTCTCTGATACCGATTCCAGGTTTACGGCGCTTGCGGGGCAAGGAAACAGTGCTTCCAACCCCGGAAGCCCGGGTTCATCGAGCGACCCGTTGTCACCTTTTTTGACGGAGCCGGCGGCAGATGACGGCAGCACCGCGGGGCGTGACGGAAGCAACTCATCGGGAACGGAAGGTACCTCGAGGCACGGTGACAGCAGGGGAAAATCGAACTCGTCACCTCCGGACAGCGGAGACAGTGACAGCCCAGGCGCAACGCCCGCGCCAGGAAGTGACTCTGGCGGTGGCAGCAGTGGGGGAGTCGTTGCACCTACAAACACGGCAGCTTCTTCAATTAGTGGAAACGCCTACGTTGGCCAAACACTCACGGCATCCAACGGCACTTGGAGCAACGACCCGTCGAGCTTTAGCTACCAATGGCTTAGAGGTGGCGCATCGATTGCTGGAGCGACCAGCTCATCGTACACGCTTGTCGTTGCAGATGCGGGCAATACGGTCGGCGTTAGGGTTACCGCTACCAATGCGGCCGGCAGTGCCACGAATACGAGCTCAACGGTAGCCGTCATCGATGTGTCGACGTACACGACGCAACCGACGACAACCGTGATGTCCGGAAACCCGCCGGCGGCTGGGGAGGTGCTTTTCTGCAGCGAAGGCGTGTGGACTTTCAGCCCGACTTCGATCTTCCGTAGGCTGCGGAGAAACGGGGTCTCGATAGTGCCGAACACCTTCCAGTACACACTGGTACCGGCCGACATAGGGTCAAACTTTGACTGCTACGTTACCGCGACCAACGCGGCCGGTACTGGGATCGGAATTTCCGACACGCTCACCACCCCGTAGGCATAGAAGTCGCTGGGTCTTTTATCCAGCTCTATCTGAATCTCAGCTATATCCTTGACGTGCCGGCTCCGACAGCGTTTTTGCCGTTAGGCGTGGACGCCTTGATCTCGTACTTGATCTTGACACGGCCGCCGCGCTTCTTCTTTGCGCCGCGCACTAACAGCTTACGCAGCTTTTTAGGCACCGTTCCGAGCTTGATCACCTTAGTCTCGCCAGCCCTGAGCTTTACCTCGCGAGAAGAAAGTAGGAGGTTCTTTTGACCCTTCTTTCTGAGCCCGTATTCGATCTCGTAGCGACCCCAGAGTCTGAGGCCGACGGTCGCGCTGCAGGCCTCGGAGCAGGTGACCCAGACTTCAACATTCTGGCCAGGCTTCCCCTTACGTGAGGTGAGCGCTGTCAGCTTGGTCTGCCGTGGGCCCTTGATCGATGCCTTAAGCGGTTGACCACACGCTGTCATATCAAGAACCTGGCGGATCTTCTGATATGTATCGGTGCGCTTTACCTTGCCACGCCTCAACGCTCTTACGGTCTGCGTGTTCAAGCGCTTGAGGCGCTTGTTTGCCGTTGCCTGAGACACAAGGCTCACCTTGAGCTTGGTCCGCTTTGGAGCACGCTTGAGGTGCAAGGCCTTCCTGATCAGCCTAGCTTCTTTGCCTTTGGCCTTCAGGTAGACGGTCTTTGGCTCGGAGTCGATCCTTATCTTTTTACTTGCAAGCAGCTTGCTCTTGCTCTTGCTGTTCTTGCGATAGATCTTAAACTGTCGCGCCTGGCGTCCATTGATCTCTACCTTGACGTAGCTTGAACTGGGCTCGCTTGCGGAGACTAAGACCTTGACCCCCTCGTCCTTGATCAGGTCTGCAAGGCGTACCTCACGCGGTACTTCGAGCCTGTTTTCATAGAGGACCTTTGCGCAGGCCGTCGGTTGGCCGCTTATGGTCTGGCTCTTCGTTGGCAATTCTGGCTTTTTGGGATCGGGTGGAAAAGTGGGATCGTCGTCAGGTGGTACTCCGTAGATCAAGCAAGAAGACCCCGATTTTAAGCGACCGTTGGTATCGGCCATGGGTGCTCCCAGCATCACGTCTGCTCCGCCATCGCCGTTGAAGTCTCCGGCTGCTGCGACTGACCATCCTGCCAGGTTGCCCGCTTCGGCTCCGCCGATCTTGACACCATCCGTATTGCCGGAGCTGCCTACATTGGTCAGATCAACCTTATTCCTATCTTCTGCCTTTCCGTAGAGAAGGTAGGCAATACCCGCTCTGAATCTGTGGCCAGGGAAGCCGGTGCTGTAGGCATAGGGTGAGCCCACCAGCAGGTCGGGAACTCCGTCATAGTTAACGTCTCCCGCATTATCGACCGACCAGCCCGCGCGATAGTCCTTGAGAGGGCCGTCGAAGCGGACACCATCGTCGTTGTCGGGGGTGCCGACGCTAAACAACTTGATCGGTGCATCAACGGTCCTCTTACCCTTGATGACATATGCCGAACCGGAACGATCGGATCTGTTGTAATCGGCATGGGGTGCACCGAGTATCAAGTCCGGAATTCCGTCATTGTTCACATCTCCCGCGCTAGAGACGGAGTGGCCCGACAAGTCTCCTGCCGAGGCACCGATGATCTGGAATCCGTATTCATTGCCGGATCTCCAAACATCGGTCATGGCAACCGTTTCGTAATCCTGCTTGCCGTATACGATGTTGGTGATACCCACGTCGGGTTGTCCGCCATAGTCGGCTGAAGGCGTACCGATCATCACTTCGTCAAGCCCGTCGCCGTTCAGATCGCCTACTCCGGCAACCGAGCTGCCGGTGCCTTTTATCCCCATATCGGCGGTATCTGCGTGCGCATCGCCGACCGAGTCACCGTCAAAGCGAAAGCCATCTGTGTTGCCGTCAGTTCCAACTTAGGAAAGTGCAACCCTATTTGTGGACGGATTGCCTTTTACTACGTAAGCAGAGCCCATGTTCTCGGGGCCGTTGAATCGGGCTCTGGGAGCACCAACAATCACGTCGTCGTGACCGTCGCCGTCTACATCTCCCGCTTTATCGACCGACTGACCGACCATGGTACTTTGACCGTAGGCTCCCGTCATTTTAAAGCCTTCTGTGTTACCTGGAGTACCTATAAGGGCCAGACGGACGTTGTCTGAATCCGGCTTGCCGTTGATAACGTAGGCTGCGCCGGTGGATCTGAAGGAAATGACTTGTTGACTGAAATTATTCCCGGCGAGTGGAGCACCGACAATCACGTCGTCGTACCCGTCGTTGTTTAAATCGCCCACTCCCGCTACCGAACTGCCTGCGCGGTCGCCTTCCGCAGCGCCTAAAATGCTGAAGCCTTCTGTGTTATCGGGCCTATTCAAGTTGCTGAGGTCGAGCGTAGTGGGGGGTGTGCCGGAACCTTGCTTGCCGAACAAAACGTACGCCGCACCACGACGCTCCGAGACGATCATTATGCCACCACTTGATCGATAGGCTGCCGATGGAGCACCGACAATTACGTCATCGATGCCATCGCCGTTCACGTCACCCGCTTTGGAGACCGAGTAGCCGCTTGAATCACCAAGCAATGCACCGTCGTTCCGGACGTTGAAGTCCGTAGCTAGGTCGATCCTGCCCGACTGCAGGTCCGCCTGGGCGGGGCCGGCAAATATTACGAGCAAGAGTGCAGCCGATATAAAACCGGCGGTTGCAGTATTGTGAACCTTCGATGGTCGATGACTGAGCATGTACGCCTCCTTGCGAATTGGGGACTACAACGAACAACCTTGTATGAGTTAGAAAGCTTTGTCTCTCACCTTCTACAGGGACTTATTAACCACATCTCTTGGGGTGGAGATATCTACCTTCATCAATAAGAGATCCTTTACCCCCGAATTTGTGACACCCTAATTTGAGGGGCGTGCTTTTACTTAAACCTCAACATCACTCTCGAGGTACCCGACCCCGCGCCACTCCCATTGTCATAGGTGCGTCGTCCCTCGATCACGTACTTCATCTTGATACGGTCGTAACGCTTCTTCTTTGCACCGCGCACAAGCAACTTACGCAGCTTTTTAGAGACCACGCCGCCGAGCTTGAAGGTGCGGGGCTTGCCTGCCTTTAACTTCACATTACGCTGAAAGAGCAGCCTGTTCATCTTCTGGCCCTTTTTCCTGAACTTGAGCCCAATCTCGTAGCGGCCCCAGAGCCTGTAGCCAATCTTGGCAGTACAGTCCTCGGAGCACTCAACGGTGACTTTGGTGCCGCGCCCACGATTGGCCCTCTTGGAAGTAAGCACGGTGAGCTTGGTCTGCCGTGACCCCTTGATAGATGCCTTGAGTGGTTGACCGCATCCAGTTTTATCGAGAACCTGGCGGATCTTCTTATATGTATCGGTGCGCTTTACCTTGCCTTTCCGCAGTGCTCTTATGGTCTGGGTGTTCAAGCGCTTGAGGCGTTTGTTTGCCGTTGCCTGGGATACAAGGCTCACCTTTAGCTTGGTCCGCTTTGGAGCACGCTTGAGGCGCAGGGCCTTCCTGATCAACCTGGCTTCCTTGCCTTTGGCCTTCAGATAGATGCCCTTCTCTTTAGTGCTGATCTTTATCTTTGTACGTGCAAACAGCTTGCTCTTGATCTTGCTGTTCTTACGATAGATCTTGAACTGTCGTGCCTGACGTCCGTTGATCTCTATCTTTATAGAGCCGGTACTTGCCTCACTCGCAGATGCGTAGACCTTGACTCCCTTGCGTTTGATGAGATCTGAAAGGCGTATCTCGCGAGAGACTCTCAGTTTGTTCTCATAGAGGACCTTGCCGCAACTGCTGGGCTGGCCCAAGGGAGTTTGAATTCCTGGTGGTGGTGGAGGCGGCGGCGGCGGCGATTCACGCCAGTTGCCGAAGTCCTTGTCATCCAACTCATCGTTTGAGTTGAATGTCTCCTCATAGCTACACGGGGACGGATATGAACATGTCCAACCGGGTTTTTGAACCTCGCGGATCTGGTGAGTCC
>SDBV01007424.1_pt1 | contig 14995 bp, 22 predicted proteins | sample 2277081 | NCBI WGS metagenome assembly SDBV01 (sample SAMN10402039, study PRJNA504765) | marine sediment metagenome | isolation source: marine sediment core GS10_PC15, 223 cmbsf | place: Arctic Ocean: Southern Knipovich Ridge | collected 2010
CAATAATCGACTGGACCACAACCGAGGTCTGGGAATACATTAGGCTCAATGATTTACCTTATTGCTCGCTGTATGACGTGGGAGCGAAACGCAAGGCCTATGGCAAAGGAACATTCAAACGATTGGGTTGTGTGCTTTGCCCAATGACTACAGCAAAGCAGGCACAGAGGGACAAAGAGAGGTGGCCTAAGATTGCTGAGGCTTGGTTGCGAGCCTGCCACCGGTTTTATGCTAAAGGGTCTGAAGGCACTCTAAGATGGGATTCAGCTGACGATATGTTTAAGTGGTGGCTGAGTCGAAAAGCCATCGCCGTGGATGACGGTCAGCACTCTATGTTTATATGAAAGATAATACCGATTATATTTGGAGGGAAAGATGGAGATGCAAGAAGCACTACAAATACAGGCTCTTTGCGAAGAAGGGCTAGTAGACGAATGTGCGAAATGCCCGATAGGTCAGCATTTATGTGTTAGTGGTGAGGGAGAAGGATTCAATAGTGTATTTACAGTTTGTTCTTTGCTAAATCTTCTCAATAGCGTGACAGCGAAGAGGTAACGGATATTGTTATGCTTTCGGACGCAGGGCAAAGACCGTTCCCCGTTATATCAACAGAAGTGAGGTGTTGAGATGGAGAATAGGAGAGAGGTTAAACCAGCTAAATTACCACGCTTCCCTCTCTTTGCTTTTTGCCCGAACTGTGGTAAGGGAGGTGAAGAAGATACGACCGTGTGTAGTTATGTAGATGTTGGTATGCCGGAGGATAGCCCGCGCTATATCGGCTGTGGCTACTGTGGCTATGATGGACCAGCCCCGGATCATCCTCTTTACCCAAAGGACGGTCAACATAACTAAGGTTAATTATTCTCCCAAGTGTTAAGAAGGAGAAGTATGGCAGAAGAATGGAAGCAAGAAAGACCAAGCTGGTGTCCTCATATCAGCTGCCAATTTAAGAGGAGGGTTCAGGATGCCTTCTGTTGTGGCAAGCTATATGAGCCGCAACCTCACGGTGCAGATTGGAATGACGCTCGAATATGTTTCAACTGCCATGATGATGGAAGTATCCAGAACTATATGGTCAATAAGACTGATGTGGGCTATTTACGCTGGATACTTGATGCCCTTGATGGGAAGAAAACTAGCTGGCTATCGAAGGGAGCATCTGTTAAAGGAGGAGATATGATAAAGGACTACTTTAAGAGTCGCGCTGCACTCATATCTGAGAGGGACGCGGCATTAGCAGAGGCCAAATATGAGAAGGCATCCAAAGGAATGTGGAGGCATAGGCACATGGAAGCAAGTGCAACCAATGCTAAGCTAGCTACTGAATTAGCTAAGGCTATTAAAGAGCCTCAAACGATTATTCTCATTGATAAGCGCAAAAAGAGCACTTAACACTTCGAGCTGCTCTGTTAAGAAAGGAAGGAAGATGATGGAGATTACTGAAGGTGTAGACAAGGTGAGAAGCCTTACTGCTAAAGGAATTGCCAAAGGGAAGTTAGCGGAGGGAGTAAGTTTGGTGGTGGCAGAAGCACAGCTCAGAGGTATAGAGCCTAGCGGCATCTCAATTCACCGAGATAAGGATGAATGGGAAGTCTATCTCTGGGGAGATACAGAAAGCACTTAACAGTTCATGTTAGAAAGTTAAGGAGGGGATTGTTGAAGTGTTAAGGCGATGTTATAAATGCAGACGGAGATTCCAGACACCATATCGAGCATCGAGAGTGGTCTGCGATAAATGCAGAAAGTGAGGTATTGTTGAGATGAAAAAGCTAAAGAGGTGGGCAAAAGTCTTCGGTGAATGCCTGTTTGCTTTCTTGTTGCCTTTGGCGTATGAAAGCTGGAGCATGAGGAAGAGGATAATACAAGAGGTGATAGATATGCCTCACGGCACCACTCACTGTGATATAATCCAAGCTCTAAAAAATCAGTCAACAAAAGGAGGGAATTATTGAGATGGATACCGAATTACTGAATACGATTAAGGAAGTCCAAGAAGGAGGGAAAAGACTCGCGAATTGGTATTTAGAGCACGGATATATATTACTTGATATACAGTCTGCCAGTCGCTCGCGACGTTTCCCTGAAGATAACAGGCTCGGCCAACAATTCTATGTCCACCGGAATCCTGTGTATGTTCTTGGGCGAACTGAAGAAGTAGAACCTGCCCCGTTAATGCCTAGAGACGATAATCAACAAAAGTGAGGTATTGTTGACATGGTTAAGTTGGGAATATATTACGCGCAAGATGATGAAGGCAAGGATACCGGCATTGTTCAAGTGGCTGATGCAGAAGATGAGGTAGTCTATGGGGAGTATGATTCCCTGGAGGAAGCTGAACGAGAATTGATTAGGTTACAGGCTGAAAGTGACCGGGATGATAAAATAGAGGTTGAATATAGACAGTGGGAAAAGGACTGTATGGCTCGTCACGATATCGGCTTGGAGGAGTTACGGGTGCTTCTCGCTAATGGAGTTGTAGGAGAGCCTGTCTGCGATATGTAGCTTAACAGATGACAATCATATGTAAGGAGAAGGGATGATTAAAGTTTCAGATGGATTAGAGGATACTGCTGAGTTAAAGGCATTCGTGGGGAATGTTCTAATCCGTGAAGGCTTGACGCATTGGTCTGTTCGTATTTGGTCGTGTAGAGGTGAGGGCGTTTGTGGTGAAACTATATGTTTTGGTCTCTGCACAACAGCACAACAGACTAGAGCATTATTTCTACACGAGGTTGCTCACGCTATACTCAATCCCAGACGCTCCGGTTATTTAAAAGATTGGCATAAGGACTCATATTGGCATAAAACTGCTTGGCAAGAGGAATTTAAGAGATTGGTCAAAACTTATCATATTCCACTTTCACATTCAGCAAAGGTTACTCATTATTTAATTTGAAGTAAAAGTTAAAAGATAATCATTATTATCTTGGAGGAGCTTAAAAAGGAGAGGCTATGAAGAAGAAAGGTGCTGGAATGGTGATGACGATAATGCTTGTTGCCGTCTGTGGCTGGGTAGCAATCGTGGTTTTCGTCATTAAGCCTGATATGGGGGACGGGATAGCTCTATCCGTGATCGGTGGCGCCTTCATCGGACTGGCAATCGTCTGCCTGATCAGTAAATGGTGGTTCAAGGGAATCCCGAGAGGACAGAAAAGAAGATGAGTATGAATAAGGACACAAAAATTCCACCGGCACCAACAGTTTACTGCCTAAAAGATGGGGAGAGGGTCCCCATCTGGTACTGCCTTGGAAGTCTTACCCAGGGTAGAGAACGCTGTCCATACTTGGTTAAAGCAACGGTTCACGGTGGAGAATGGGCAGAAGTCGAATGTAAATGGGGTAGTGAGACTTAGAGCTGTTATACGCAGGGAAGGAGATTAATATATGAGAGTGACCAAGGGCATTATTCTGGCAGCTGGTGATGGTGACCGGCTCGGTATCCTGACACAGCGCTACCCTAAAGCTCTACTGCCCGTCGGTGGCCAGCCACTAATAGGTTACCCCATCGCTGCTCAGGCAGCCGTCGGGATTAAGGAGATAGCTATTGTCGTCGGTTACCTGGAGGACCAGATTCGGAAAGCTCTTGGCGACGGCAGCCAGTTCGGTGTCAGCTTAAGCTACATCAGTAATGATGACTATTTGGGAGGTAATGCAGTCTCGGTCCATAAGGCCCGGGAATGGGCGCAGGGAGCACCGGTTATCCTCTGTATGGGAGACCACCTGATTGAGAAGGACCTGGTCAGCCGCTTGGCGGAGAGTGGCGTTTCCGGCGAGACGCTTTGCGTTGATTATAACCTGAGGGAATACCTCGACATTAACGAGGCAACCAAAGTGGCCCTTGATGGTGACGGCGGTATCACGGGTATCGGTAAGGGCTTGACCTACTGGGATGCCTTCGATACCGGAGTCTTTCTCCTGACGAGCCACTTCTTCAGGGCGCTGAAAAAGCTTGTTTGGCAACATGGTGTTGGACTCGAAATGAGTGACGCTATCCAGTTCCTGATAGCGCAGGGGGATCGTGTCGGCACCTGCGATGTCAGCGGGTGCTTCTGGATGGATGTAGACACCGAAGACGACCTCAATATGATTAGGAGGATGGCAGGTGGTTTATGACGGCTACGTTTCCAGATATGTGAACCGCAGGTTTTCAGAGCCATTTGCCGCGGACTTTCCATTCTGTCTTGCCCGTGAGGAAGTCAAAGTGATGCATAATGAGGTAAACTGCCTCAAAGTGTTTCAAAGTGTATCAGGGTAGCTTGAAGCGGCTACTTCTTCGCTTCCTTTTTAGGCTTCCTCACCCCATAGCGCCCAACACCACCTCTTACTTCCTTAGACTAGCTTCATTGCTCTCAGAACATCTCTAAGCTCAACCTTTTCTTCGTCATTGAGGCCAACAAGAGGTAATCTGACCTCTCCACCTCTTAAGCCGACGATATCCATTGATGCCTTCAGCATAGAAAAACCCATGGTCCCTCCCGCTAAACCAACGCCGGTGTGTGGACCATGATTTGCTGTCACTTTACCCCCAAAGCTAGAATAGGGAGCCATAGAGTTGATTATCTCATCTACTTTATTGGACTCTCCCGCAGTCACCGCCTCATACACTGAATATGACAGGTCTGGAGCGAAATTCGCCATGCCGCTGACAAAGCCGGGGCAACCATACCGAGCTTCGAACGTAAACATCAATTCAGCTAGCCCACATAAGATGGCTGTGTCTTCTGGGTCTACAGCCTTCCGCATTGCATAATAAGAGAAGACAGACGCCGTATTTTCTTTAACCGCGATGATATTTGGTATCTTAGATAACCTGGCCATTAAAGGTGGCTTTATCCAAGAGCCAGTTGGGCCAGGAAAATTATAAATCATTATGCCTATATCAACGCTTTCCGCTATCTGTCTATAATGTTGATACATGCCCTCTTCCGTTGGAACCATATAGTAGGGAAGAATAACCTGGACCCCATCTGCCCCAACAGACTCAGCATACTGGCACATCTTGATGGTTTCACGCGTACTAGGTCGGCCTACTCCTCCTGTTATTACTACGTTTTCCCCCTTTACCTCTTCCACAACCATTTTGGTAACGGTTTTGCGCTCATCATCAGACATATTAAAAAATTCCCCTGTACTTCCTAAAGGGGTGAAGATAAAATCCTTACCCGCTGTACGCTCGAGCAACCAGCGTGTATTGGCTCGCATACCCTCCAAGTCAAGACTACCATCCTTATTGAACGGCGTGGTTTGAACAATGACTACACCCTTCATCGCTTTTTTTAGGTCATTTAGTTGCATTATCATTTCTCCTTTTTTGGCTCGAACTAGCCTAAATTAGCACTTAGTAGCTTGAAGCGGCTACTTCTTCGCTTCTTTTTTCGTTCTTACCCCATAGCGCCCGACACCACCCCTCAGCCTCGGGTCAAATAAGTCTCTCAGTGCATCGCCAAACATATTTACGCCGTATACCACGATGCTCAGGGCAACGCCGGGCCATATAACTACCCATGGACCTCTAAACATGTTGAGGCGCTCACCGCCAGTAAGCATACCTCCCCAACTAGGAGCCGGGGGAGGGATGCCAAAGCCGAGAAAGCTCAGGCTAGCCTCCATTAGAATCGCATTCGGCACCCTTATGGAAAACAGCGTAATTACGGGCGCCATGATATTGGGCAGGATATGCCGGGTAAGTATTCTGGTGTTAGAGCAGCCAGTAGCCTTCGCCGCAAGTATGTACACATTCTCCTTCGCAGTCATAACGGCGCCTCTTATTATTCTGGAACCGGGGATACCCATTCCTATCGCTATTATAATGATTATCGGTAACATGCCATACCCCACGATAGACATTAGTACCATAAGAATAAGTAGCATGGGGAAGAACATCCAGGCATCAACAAACCTCTGCATTATCAGGTCAAGTTTACCGCCGAAGTACCCGGACGGAATACCTATTACCAGGGAGACAATTATAGCCAAACCAGCTGACGCCAAACCTACAATCACCGAGATACGAGCCCCGAAGATGACACGACTTAATACATCTCGCCCCAGTTGATCCGTGCCCAGGAGATGAGCGGCTGATGCTGGAGTCAGGATATTTGTCGAACCTTCGTTCATTCCATAAGGAGCTAGGAAGTCAGCAAAAATGCCGGTGAAAAGCAGGAGCAGGGTTATAACCGCACCCACCGTACCCAGTGGTTTCTCCTTCACCAGCCTTATCATTGAACCGACCAAGAAGGAGTGTCTCTTTGTCTCGGCTACTCCCCCTGATGAGCTATCAGCCATACCATTTATTCCTTTTTTGATTTATCCTCAGTTATTTATAACGAATCCTGGGGTCCAAAAAACCATAGGTTAGGTCAACCATTAGATTGATTAACGCCACGCAGACTCCAAAAAAGAGCATTATTCCAGTAACTATAGTGTAGTCTCTCATAATCAGAGAATCGACTACTAGGCTGCCCATTCCAGGTAATTGAAATATCCGCTCTATAATAACCGTGCCCCCAATCGTAAGCGGCAGCTGAATTCCTACTGTGATGATTACCGGGATTAGTGCATTCTTCAGGGCATGCCTCACCACAACCACTCTCTCCCTGAGTCCTTTCGCCCAGGCCGTCCTGATATAATCCTGCCTCAGCACCTCCAGCATCATGGTGCGGGTCATCCTCATGGTTATCCCCGACAAAGACATGCCCAGAACGACAGCCGGGATTATGAACATTTTCAGATTACCTATTGGGTCCTCAGTAAGACGGGTGAGCACTATGGGAGGTGACCAGCCCCACCATATTGAGGGGAAGGCTATTACCATCGTCCCTAGCCAGAAGCTAGGAATAGCGATACACATTATAGCAAAGCTACGGGCTATATAGTCACCCCAGGTGTCCTGCCGTATCGCTGAATATACACCTATGGGCAGGGCTATTAGTTGGGCTACTATTAAAGCCAGGATACCAAGCTCAAGGGTTACTGGCCACCTGTTGGCTATCTCATCAACCACGGGGGTCCCTCTCCACAAGGAAGTCCCAAGGTTGCCTTGAAAAATACCATCGAAATTGCCATCGTCGTCGGGAGCAAGTCCCATCCAACGCACATACTGGATATGAGCCGGCACATCAAACCCCAGCTGACGCTCAACGGCAGCCCTATCCATTGCCGTGAAGAAATGCATCTCTGATACCATTATGTCTACTAAAGTGCCTGGAACGAGGCGTATGAGGAAAAAGACGATGAGACTGGCTATCCACAGGGTGGGTATCATTAGCAATAATCTTCTGATGATATAATTGCGCATACTACTTGTCTCACTCTGCCTTCACTATAGTAATAGCCTAGAAATTTGGCTCTGCTACCCAACTCTCGAGGGCGAGGTATTCACCCTCGCCCTCTTTGCTTCTGGCCACTAATCCCGTATCGGGAATTGAGAAAGAGTTTTCTGCGGTGGCTGCTGCTACCTAATGTCCCATCTCTGCCTTCAGGTCCTCGTCAATCCAAAGGCGAACTACCATGGGTATAGAGTTGGCGTATCCCGCATCCTCCTCACCATAGTAATTCTTTACCCACGGCCACCAATACTTGTAACTCATTCCTGCGGGCATATTTATATTGCCAACATCATCAATGAAATACACGGCCATCTCCCTCAGTATTCTAGTTCGCTCCTCAATATCTGCTGTTCTTTGAGCAATTGAAATCTGCCCGTCAAAATACGCATCGTTCCAAGAACTCGCCAGGTTCGCGGCCTCGGTCTTCCTTTGGACTAGCTCAGTGGTGGCGCCAAGTGCATCATCCCGGAGGTAGAGGCCTTCAAATTCGCGGTTAAATCTCAGTGCCTCGTGGACAGTTTGCTCCAATCCTTTCAGTTCAACGACAACGCCAATCTTGGCCCACTGGTCTACCAGGAAAGCTGCGGTATCTGCATCTCTCACGTTAGAAGGCTTCATATGCATAGTTACTTCAAAGCCATCGGGGTAACCAGCATCAGCCAGCATCTGCATTGCCAAGTCCGGGTCATACTCAAACAGCAATCGGGTTTCAGGAGGAAGTTCTTCTAGTGGGGTGTAGTAGGGACTCCCAGGACTAGGGAAGGGGTGTATTAGACCCTCACCCAACAACACGCTATCCACATAGGCTTGCATGTCTATGCCAACCATCAAAGCTCGCCGAACGTCGCGGTCGGCGAATATCCCATGGGCGATTTGGGGGCTTACAGCAACCATACCGCCTGATACATACTTGTGTATTATCAACTCAGGAGTCGTTTCGGCTAGACTCTCCACGTGCCTGACAGCCACCCCTACTAAATCAATCTTTGCCGTCCGCAGGGCAGCTACCATAGTAAGCTCATCAGGTATGATGGGTAGTACCAGCTTATCTATAAACGGTGTTTCATATTCCACACCGTCGATGGTCGTCGTCCCCCAGTGATCGGGGTTCCTTTCGTAAAATGACGCAGAGCCCGAAACATAATCCTTCAGGATAAACGGTCCGCTGCCAGATTGGTTCCTCCAATTTTCAGCACCAGCTTCTATTACTTCAGGAGGATACAATATAGAGCCCATGCCAAAGATCAGCATAGGACCCCACAAGGACTCGTAATAGTTAAAATCAATAACCACTGTGTATCTGCCCTCAGCGTATATGTCCTTCACGAACTTGCTTGCACCCGCGCCTAGTGGGCCTTCCATTATGTGCTTAAGGCCAATGACGACATCCTCGGCAGTAACTTCCCTGGGTTCCATACCTATGCGGGCATTGCCGGTATACATAGCTCCCTGGCGTAGGTGGAAGACCAACCCCTCTGCACTGACTTCCCAGCTTTCGGCCAGGTCACCTCCCAGGTACTGGTCGGGGATCTCCTGGTGAAGAGTAAAAGCATAATCATTGGTGCCTCTTGGCCCGTACTTCTCGATGTCTCCTAATACTAGGGACGATAAATAGGGGTAAAAATGAACGGAGGCCATCCAAGCACCCGTAGTGGCATCCCAATTTTTTGGCTCATAGAGATACCTATCAGCAAAGGTAAGTGTCCCGCCATATTGCGGCTCACCTGCTACCGGCACTTCCTCCTCCTCTTCCTCCTCTTCCTGCTCACCTACTGGCTCCTCCTCTTGCTCACCTACTGGCTCCTCTTCCTCCTCCTCTTCCTCCTCACCAGGTGCTGCCGGACCACAAGAGGACAACACAAAAGCGGCCACTATCAGCCAGCTAAGCATTATCCAGATAATTCCTTTTTTCATTAGTTTTTCTCCTTGTTTTGGTATTATTCCTCTACCACCCTATTTACTTCTCATAGGCATCCACCTCCTTTACTCTTCAGTCTCTTTTACGGGGGCAAATGGCAAGACTCGTTTTGGGTTCTCCACCATCATTGTGTGGATTTGTTCATCAGAGATACCCCCTACTTGCATCCAGGACACAAGATTACGCAGGATGTGGGCATAGCCATCTCCGCCATAAGTAACATAGCAGTGCTTAAAACAGACGTCTTGAGATATAAGGATGTGGTTCAGGTACCCTTCGTCGATAAGGCACTTGATAACGTTGATGCGATCCACCTCGCTTCGCCTACCTACAAGGCGCCCCTCAGCCAAGTCGACGAAAAGGGGTAATACTGGATGTCCAAAGGTATCAAATTCAATGTAGCAACCTGCATCCGCTATTTTGCGAATGGTAGCTGGGCTAAATTCATAGCAAATACCAGCAAGATGGCTAATGGTGGTGCGGCTCAAGTCAGCACCAGCGTCACCTAGGATCTTGATAATCTCCAGCACTAAATCATCGCTCCAACTAGGGTGTATGTTTATTGCTGCTCCTGTCCGCTGTTGGGCGGCAGCACTAGCTCGCAGAACCTTTCGCTCATTATCCTGCAAAGGTGTACTGCAACCAATCTCACCAATAATCCCAGCTCGCACTCTGGTGTCACCGACACCCACCATTATGTCTCGTACAATTTCTTCAGTGATTTCTTCTTCAGTCTTAGTAGCTACCTCTGGAGGGTGTGACACCCCTACGTAGTACCCCGAGCCCATAACTACATTTAGACCTGTGGCCCGGGCGATGCGGGCTAGTCCTAGAGGGTCACGAGCCATGCCTTTGAGGCTGAGTTCGACAATTGTATCACCCCCGGCCCACTTGTAGAGCAGGGCCTCTTTAATGGCTAATTGTTCATCTGTCAATTTTAGGTTATCTGCATTGTTGCTGCGATGAAGCTGCACCCAGTAAAGATTCTCCAACGTGAGCGGCTGGTGCGCCAGTCCCCTTTCGCTAGCCTCGGTCGGTTCAACAAACGTAGCTGAAAAATCCATAAGCAAATGCTCGTGAGGTAAAGTTACCCCTAAAGAGTCGGCATCAATTATTCCCAGCACTGTTTGAACTTTTCCCGTAAGCTCTCTTTGGTTCATAATATAACCTCCTTCTGACTAGGTTCCTCTGACAGAACCCGCCTATTAATAGCATCAATTCCTAGGTAAGCAAGATCTCAAAGCACTCCATACTTAGCATAGACATCCTTCAACATCGCTCCCTTGAGCAACTCATTGCGAGTCAGGTTCTCCTTACCCACCTTTTCCAGAGCTAGAGGAATGACTTCCCCCTCCAGTTCTTTGGGTATGACAACCACACCATCTATATCGCCGAATACTATGTCCCCAGTATTTACAAGCACATCTCCACAATTCACTGGGCAACCGTGATCAACCACTATACTCCTGCCCATTGAATCGACTACACTCATCCCAGCGGCAAAAGTCGGGAATTGCATGGCGATGATTTGAGCCACATCCCTAGTATAACCATCGATTACTGTCCCACGAGCACCACGCGCTCGGGCGGCTGTGGAAAGTAACTCACCCCAGAAACAGGTACTTGTGGAACGGTTGGTGCATACTACCATTATGTCGTTGGGCTTTAGAGAATCAGCGGCTTCGATTTCTCCCTTATATGGGTCATCAATAACCTGAAACATATTGGCAGATAGGACAGTGTAGGCTCTACCAACTACAATTGCCCCTTGGTAAACAGGCCGTATATCAGCTCTCATAGCCTGTTTACGCGCACCCAAATGGTCTAGTATATCTGAGATTACAGCGGCCTTCAATTTACCCCGCATCGTATCAAACATTTCCTGTTCATTACTAAAATTAACCATTTTTCGCCACCTTCCTATCTTTATAGAGAGTATTCCTCATATTCCTCCTGGCAAGGGTTGCCCCAACAAACCCAGGCCTTCAGATCCGCAGGAGCATAGATCATGCTGGCAATGGTCTGAGCAGCCCGGTAATAGGGCACCTTCTTCGGGGGGTGTTTGCAAAGGCTGTAGGGGTAACCGCTGTGGTCGGCCAGCAGTTGCTGAGCTTTTGGTACATCGATCTGACCGTAACTGTTTTTAATCCCATTGTACATAGCTGCATCTCGGACGAAGGAATCAGCCCCGATTCTGTCAATCCTTTCATATTCTTTCAAGCAGGAGCTCTTGTAGTGGTTGGCATGGCTGATAATATTGTCGGGCATGGGAAGCACGTCAAAGTAGCAGGCGGTAGTTTCGATATTAATGATGATGCTAGAGTCCGCCAGCAGGTAATTAAAACCAGCCGCTCGCTCTGCCGTCATAATCTGCCCCAGGGCATCAGCAAGGTTTTTTTGCTCCAGAGCTCTGCGCACCATAAAAGTATAGGGAACACCCGCCCTCACGTCCCGGGCGATAAGTGTGTTTACCACCACGGCCAGCTTGTGAGAGGACAGGCCTTGGCAGCCGATAATACCGGCAAAGGAAAACAGCAGTAGAGTCGTTTCCGGTTTTTTTATCTTCAGTAACACGGCGTGGTCGTAAAGCTCCGCCTGCATATCGTAATTCTGACCCACCAAAACACGACCATCACTAGTAGCCCCACCTACGGCACCAAAAGCGGTGCATCCAGGGGATTGAGACGCTAAGAGTGGGCCCTTTAACAGAGAGTTGGCTGGCTGGGGAAAGATTAAATCCAGTCCCTCCCCCAACCAGTTAAGAAACATGATCTTTTCCACCGCTAGCCCCGATCCCTCAGCGATCCCCAACAACTCCTCCAATAGGTCAGGAGCATAATCCCGAGCAAATTCGTAGTTACGCATAGCCAGCCCGAGTAGCTCTTCCTCGGTGGTGGAAATATGTGCCTGCTTCACGGTGCAGTCCATGAATTTTCCATACAGAGTAGTAATATTGTCCTTCAGTGCTTCTCCGTGGGCGCGACCCAGCTGTCTTCCCGTCCCTTCCAGCTCGAGAAAAGTCATCTTCGCCATTTTTGACCCTCCTTATGCTAATTTTGGGGTGTTATACCCGGCCCCGTTTGTTAACAATGCATTCGTTATTTTTTCTCTGCCCGAATGCGATATATGCACTCCCCGGTACCACCGTGCCTCCACGTGGTATCACTGCAACGAATGTAGCGCAAGTTTATGCCGTTAGGATCGATTCCTTCGATAATGCGATCTAAAATCATGTAGGCAAAGGGAAGCATATAAGCCAGCCCCCAGACGCAAATGGGTCCGGTGCATTCCTCGATAAGGAGCTTGCCCCCTGGCTCAAACACATACCTGTCACCGGGCTGCTTGTGTTGATAACAGTGGGAACAAGAGGTAACCTCAGCCACTACCTTCCATTGGCCAAGCTCATCCAGCTTTTCCAAAACCCGCTTCTGCTCCGGTGTCAGCTTTTCCAGGATTTCATCGGTAAAATCAAAGGTTTCCTTAATATTTTCCCAAAACTTTGCATCTTTAACCATATTAATCTTCTTTCTATTTAGATATTGTTGATGGCCTCAATAATGTGGGCACAAAACTCGGGTAGGTCGTCAGGCATGCGCCCCGTGACTACATTGCCTTCGGTAACAGCGGGCACGTCCTCCCAAAGAGCCCCAGCGTTACACAGATCATCCCGCACAGTGATATAGCTGCACACTTTCTTACCCCGCATGATGTCCGTGCCTTTTACCAAATCTGTCGAGATAAACACTTGGGCACCATGACAGATAGCCGCCACCACCTTTCCCGCCCTGTACATCTCGGCTACAAAAGTAAGGGTCTCCTCATTTATCCGCTGGGAATCGGGGGCAAAGCCCCCCGGAATTACCACAGCATCATAATCGGCAAAGTCCAGCTCGCTGATACTCTCGATTTCGTATCGATTGCCCACTGCCAGACCCATTATAGGAATGGTGTAACCAAAGCGTCCGGTAATGGGTTTTCCCGGGATATGGGGTCGGGTAGAAAAATCTATAGCCCCTGCCGGCAAGGTGACCACAGTAATAGCCGCTCCCTCCTCGCTTAACCGCAAGAGTAAATACAGGAGTTCTATGTCCTCAAACTCGTGGGCCACTAGAATAGCTACTTTTTTCGCTTCCAACCTTTGCATAATAAATCCCTCCTTTTAATGACTTTAGGATTTTAATCCATTAGTGCTTCTGTGAGTTCCTCTAGTGATGCTTCATCTCCCTTGATGTCTTTTACTATTTTTCCTTTATTCATGATTAAGAATCTATCGGCTACAGAATGTACGTGGTGAAGGGTGTGCGTGATATAAATTACTGCTATATTTGCCTCTTTTAATCCCTTCACGAAATCCAGTATCCTGCTGACCTCTCTGACCGCTAAGGCTCTTGTGGGTTCATCCAGGATGACAAGTTTGGCCTTAAAATGCATAGCCCTTGCTATGGCTGTACCCTGTTTTTCACCCCCAGAAAGGCTCTTGACCAGAATGTTTGGCGATTTAATGGATAGACCCAGGGTGCGTAATGGTATCAAGCACTCATTCATTTCCTGTTTGTCTAAGAATCCTGCCCACTTAACTGGCTCTCTTCCCATGTAAAAGTTTCTCGCCACGCTCATCAAGTCCACTAACGCTTGCTCTTGATAAACTGTTTCGATCCCGAGTGTGTTAGCATGCCGGGGTGAATTTATTCTCACCTTTTCTCCTTCGATAAAGATCTCCCCTCCGTCTGGACGATGATAGCCAGCCAAAACTTTTATTAAAGTTGATTTTCCAGCACCATTGTCACCTAGTAGTCCTACAACTTCACCTTTGTTGATGGTGAGACTCGCGCTGTCTACCGCGTGAACTTTTCCATACCATTTATGAATGTTTCGCATTTCCGCTAGTGCCAGAGGTGGTTCTTTCATGATTTCCTCCTTTCTTCTAAGAGCTTGTTTATGGCCACAACCGCAACTATAGTTATTCCTAGAACTAGTCTAAACCAAACCCCTGGAATTCTTGCCATAACAAGACCAAACTCTAAAAAGGTGATAATTAGAACCCCTAAACCAGTTCCGACAATGGTCCCTACACCTCCGAAAAGGGAAGTTCCTCCGATCACTACGGCAGCAATAACCATTAACGCTACTCCCTCTCCCTGTAGTGCTTGAAACCCTCGGATTCGGGTAACTTGCATAACCCCAGAAAAAGCAGCCAGACTTCCTACTATCATGAAACAGATGATTTTTGTCTTATTGATATTTATGCCCATTGCTCTGGCTGCTTCCTTGTTACCGCCGGTAGCAAAGACATGATTGCCAAACCGGTGGAAATTGAGAAGCAACACGGCTATTATAGTCATAACTACAAACCAGATCAGCGGGGCTGAAACTACTCCGATATCTGCTAGAAGGACGCTGTGAAAAGCGGGATGGGTCTCCTCTACGTGAAAGGGCATCATTAGCGCCTCTGTAGCGACATATAGTACTCCTCTCCACATCATCATTGTACCTAATGTGACGATGAAGGATGGAATGCCAAATTTCACCGTGGCCAGACCATTAATAATTCCGGCAGCCAGGCCACTGCCTACAGCGATAGCCATTGCCAGGAATGGATTTAAACCCAGTTGATAAAGCGAGGCCATAGTTAGAGCACCCAAGGCCGCCACTGAACCAACAGAGAGATCAAACTCCCCAGAGATCATCAGCAACGTGACGCCAAGAGCTATAAAGCCCAATTCGGCAGCGGAAATAGACATTATGCCTA
>SDBV01007425.1_pt1 | contig 14993 bp, 11 predicted proteins | sample 2277081 | NCBI WGS metagenome assembly SDBV01 (sample SAMN10402039, study PRJNA504765) | marine sediment metagenome | isolation source: marine sediment core GS10_PC15, 223 cmbsf | place: Arctic Ocean: Southern Knipovich Ridge | collected 2010
AGGCGGGGAAGAGCACGACGTCACCGGCCAGGCTCAGGCTCGTGTAGCTGCCGATCTCGAAGCTGCGGCCTGGCTGAAGGCGTACCTTCACCGCGTCCCCGCTGGGCAGGCGGACCGTCGCCAGCTGGTCGTGACCGAAGTAATCGGAGTGCACGACCTCGACGGCTACGCCGCCGTCCCCGTCGAGCTTCAGCCGTTCGGGCCGCACCATCACCTCGACGGCGCCGCTCAGATCGCTCTTCGCGGCCACGCTGCCGAGTTCAAACTGCAGCCTGCCGTCGCTGTACTCACCCGGCAGGAAGTTGGCGTCGCCGAGGAAGCTCGCTACCGCCCGCGTCGCCGGGTGGTTGTAGACCTCCGATGGCGAGCCGACCTGCTCGATGCGGCCGTTCATCATGATCGCTATGCGCCCGGAAAGGCTCAACGCCTCCTCCTGGTCGTGCGAGACGAAGATCGCCGTCATCGCTAGCGATTCCAGGATCGCCCGCCCGGCCTCGCGCAGCCGGTGACGCAGCTCCGGGTCGAGGTTGGAGAACGGCTCGTCCAGGAGCATCACACTCGGCTCGGCGGCCAGCGAGCGGGCCAGCGCCACGCGTTGTTGCTGCCCGCCGGACAACTCCTGCGGCATTCGAGAGCCGAGCCCGGCGAGACCCGTGCCCGCGAGCAGCCCTTCGACGCGCGCTTTCTGCCCGTTGCCGCTCATGCCGAAAGCGATGTTGTCGCGCACGCTGAGGTGCGGGAAGAGGGCGTAGTCCTGGAACACCATTCCGACCCGCCGCTTCTCCGGCGCCACGTCCTTGCCGCCGCCGGCGACCTGCACGCCGCCGATCGAGATCGTGCCGGCGTCGGGCCGCTCCAGACCGGAGATCAGGCGCAGCAGGGTCGTCTTGCCGCAGCCGCTCGGCCCCAGCAGCGCCAGCGTCTGGCCGTGCTCGACCTCGAGCGACACGTCGTCCACGGCGGTCGTGTTGCCGAACCGCTTCGTGACGCCCTTGCAGTGGACGAATGCTTCGCTCATCTCGCTCGCTGCTCTCTCAGGACGACTATGGTAGTCGGTATCGCGGCAATGAGCACGAGCAGAATGGCCGGTGCGGCCGCCCGCGCGAACATCGCCTCGTTCGTGCTCGCCCAGATCTGCGTCGCCAGCGTGCTGAAGCCGATCGGACTCAGCAGGAGAGTGGCCGGCAGCTCCTTGATCGCCGTCAGGAAGACCAGCAGGCCCCCCGTCGAAAGCCCCGGGAGAAGCTGCGGCAGCGTGATTCGGGCGAAGACGGTGGCCCGCCCCTTCCCCAGCCCGCGCGCCGCTTCTTCCGTCTTCGGATTCGTCTGCAGGAGCGACGAGCGCGACGCGCCCAGCGCCTGCGGCATGAAGCGCACGACATAGGCGAACACCAGCAGCGGCAACGTCTGGTAGATCCACGGCACATAGTTTGCCCCAAAGAACACCAGCGCCAGCGCGATGCTGATCCCCGGCAGCGCGAACCCCGTATAGCTCGCCCTCTCGATCAGCCGCGACAGGAAGCCAGGGTGGCGGACGGAGAGCACGGCCACAGGTAGAGCGAAGACGATAGCAGCGATCGCCGCCAGCGACGACGCCTGTACCGAGTTCACGGCCGCCGAGCCGATGAAGCTCATCGATTGCCCGGCATCCAGGCCCCGCACCAGCCAGTAGACGAGCACGGATGCCGGCAGCACCAGCGAGATCATCACCAGCGAGACGCAGAACGCCAGCGCCGGCCAGCGCCAGCGGCCCAGACGCACGATGCTCGGCGTCCTGCGCACCGCCTCCGAGTGGTAGCGCGCTCTGCCTCGCGTCACCGACTCGATCCAGACGGCGGCCAGCGCCACGCCCGCGAGCAAAAGCGCCAGCGACGCCGCTTCGGAGCGGTCGAACGCCGACTTGTACTGGATGAAGATGACGCGGGTCAGTGAGTCGAAGCGCAGGATCGAGACGGCGCCGAAGTCGCTCAGCGTGTACAGCGCGACGAGGAGACCGCCCGCGGCCAGCGCCGGCCGCAACTGCGGCAGCGTTACGCGGAAGAAGGCGCCGAGCGGCGAAGCGCCCAGAGAGCGCGCTGCGTCCTCCATCGAGCGGTCGAGGCCCATCATGGCAGCCCGCAGCGGAATGAGGATGTAGGGGAACGTGAACAGCGTTATCGCCAGCCAGGCGCCCCAGAACCCGTAGATCTCCGGCAGGCGGTCGACCCCCAGCGGCTCGAGCCAGTTCTGGACGATCCCGCGCGGGCCCAGCGCCGCTACCAGCACGAACGCCCCGACGTACGACGGGAACACCAGCGGCAGCGAGAACAACACGGACCAGACGCCGCGGAACGGCAGATCGGTCCTCGCCGTCAGAAACGCCGCGGGTAGCGAAATCAGGATCGCGGCCGCCGTCACCGCGCTCGCCAGCAGGCACGTGCGGACCAGCGTGTCGATCGTGCTGTCCCGCGTCAGCGTATCGAAGATTGCGCCGTGCTCGCTGGCGCGTATCACCAGGTACACCAGCGGCAGCAGCATCGCCGCGCCGACGCCGGCCGCCAGCACTGCCACAAGGGGCGGCGCCCGCAGAGTGCGCGGCCGTCGAAAGGCGCCGAACGTTAGCGCCATCGCTGTCTCGCTATGGCAGCGCGCCCGTTTCTCTCAGCAGGTCCAGCGTCCCGTTCAGGTCCGACAGGTCGCTCAGGTCGATATCGGGCGGCTGGACCTCGGATAGCGGGACCAGGCCGTCGAGGATCGCGATGCCGTCGATCACCGGGTATTCGTAGGTCTCGTCCGCGAAGTACTGCTGCGCGTCCGTGCCGAGCATGTACTTGAGGAACTGCTCGGCGAGGTCGTTGCTGTTCGTCGTCTTGAGGATGCCCGCGCCGGCGATGTTGACGAGGGACCCGGCGTCTCCCGGCCCGGTGTAGTAGTTGCGGGCCTTGAAGCCTTCGCCCTCCTCATCGAGGAAGCGGTAAAGGTAGTAGTGGTTGACGAACGCTACGTCGACTTCACCGTTCGCCACGCCCTCAACCGAAGTGGTGTTGTTCGGGTACTCGGTGGGGTTGTTCGCCTGGATGCCTTCCAGCCAGTCACGCGCGGCATCGTCGCCTTCCAGCACGCGCAGGCCCGTGACGAACGCCTGGAACGACCCGTTTTGCGGCGCCCAGCCGATGCGTCCCTCCCATTCGGGGTCCGTGAAGCCGAAGATCGAGTCCGGAAGATCGTTGGGCGAGAGCACGTCGGTGTTGTAAGCGACGACGCGCGCCCGGCCCGAGATGCCGACCCAGACATCGGCCCGCGAGCGGTATTCGGACGGCACGAGATCGAGGATCGTGCCCGGCAGCGTCTTGAGCAGGCCGTTTTCTGCCAGGGCGCCGAGCGCGCCGGCGTCCTGCGCGAAGAAGACGTCAGCGGGGCTGTTGCTACCCTCTTCGAGGATCGTCGCCGCCAGCTCCGCCGTGTCGCCGTAGCGCACTCTGACCTTGATGCCGCTTTCCTCTCCGAACTGGTCCAGGATCGGCTGTACGAGGCTTTCTGAGCGGCCGGAGTAGATGGTGAGCGTCTCTTCGTCGTCTCCACCGCAGGCTGCGATCGCCAACAGCGCGAGGAGGGCGAGGAAGGTAGGGATGAAGCGGATCACGAGGACGGGACTCCTTCTCTAGGTATGAAAGTTAGTGTGTGCTAATAATGGAAGGCATGCCTGGCTAACGTCAACATAGATTTGCACAGAATTCGGCCTCAATTCCGTAGGCGAAATCTGCTAACTTGGCGTATCGATTTGCGTGTTTTTAGTACCTGAATACTGTAAAATAGATACGTGCTGGAACAGCCGCCTCTCTGTCACTCTCCGCTACTCTGGCCCGCGCCCCTCACAATCGCCCTTCACCAGGAGCCCTCATGACCATCGAACCGCCCGTATTTCCCCTCGGCAACAGCCGTCCGATCAAGATCGAGGAGGAGATGCGCACCTCCTACCTCGACTACGCGATGTCCGTCATCGTCGCCCGTGCGCTCCCGGACATCCGGGACGGCCTCAAGCCGGTACAGCGGCGAATCCTCTACGCCATGTCCGACATGGGCATCACGGCCGGTTCGCCCTACAAGAAGAGCGCCCGTATCGTCGGTGAGGTGCTTGGCAAATACCACCCCCACGGCGACAGCCCCGTGTATGAGGCGATGGTCCGCCTCGCCCAGCCGTTCTCGCTGCGCTATCCGCTCGTCGACGGCCAGGGCAACTTCGGGTCCATGGACAACGACCCGCCGGCCGCCATGCGCTACACGGAGGCGCGGCTGTCCGCCATCGCAATGGAACTCCTCGTCGACCTCGACAAGAACACGGTCGACTTATTCGACAACTTCGATGGCTCGCTCAAGGAGCCGTTGCCCCTGCCGGCGCGTCTGCCCAACCTGCTCGCCAACGGCGCTTCCGGCATCGCCGTCGGTATGGCGACGAACATCCCGCCCCACAACCTGACCGAACTCTGCGACGCCATCATCCGCTTGATCGACGATCCGGAGACGACCGGCGCCGACCTGGCGGACATAGTCACGGGGCCGGACTTCCCCACCGGCGCCGTCGCCTTTCGCTTCGAGACACACAAGATCCCCGGCGTTGACGGCGAAGGGCCAACAACGGAGAAGCGGGACGCCATCCGCACCGCCTACGCCGAAGGCAAGGGCCGCGTCGTTCAGCGCGCGCGTGTCCACATCGAGGAGACGCCGAAGGGCAACCGCAACCAGATCATCGTCACGGAGCTGCCGTATCAGACGAACAAGGCGGCGCTCGTCGAAAAGATCGCCAACCTCGTGCGCGCCAAGAAAATCGAAGGCATCGCCGACCTGCGTGACGAGTCCGACCGCCACGGCATGCGCGTTGTCATCGAGCTCAAGCGTGAGGCACAGCCGAAGCAACTCCTCAACGCTCTCTACAAGCACACGGCGATGCAGTCGGCTTTCGCCGTCAACATGCTCGCCCTCGTTGACGGCCAGCCGCGCACCGTCAGCCTCAAGAAGATCCTCGAGTCCTACATCGGCCACCGCCGCGACGTCATCCGTCGCCGGTCCGAATTCGAACTGAACAAGGCGCGCGAGCGGGCGCATATCCTCGAAGGCCTGCTCAAGGCGATCGACATGCTGGACCAGGTGATCAAGACGATCCGCGGCGCCGCCTCCGCCGATGACGCGAAGACGAAGCTGATGGCGAAGCCCTTCGACCTGACGGACCGCCAGGCGCAGGCCGTGCTGGACATGCAGCTGCGCCGTCTCGCGCGCCTGGAGCGCGACAAGATCAAGGAGGAGTATGGCGAGCTGCTCAAGCAGATCAACTACCTCGAAGACCTCCTCGCCAACCCCCGCAAGATCGACTTCCTGATCCGCGACGACGCCGAAGAGCTGAAGGACAAGTTCGGCGACGAGCGCCGCACTCTCATCATGGACCAGGAACCGGAGGAGTTCTCCGAGGAGGACATGGTCGCCCACCAGGAGGTCGTCGTCACGATCTCTTCGCGCGGCTATATCAAGCGCATCCCTCTCAGCACCTACCGCTCGCAGCGTCGCGGCGGCGTCGGCATCATCGGCGCCCGCACCAAAGAAGATGACGACATCCGCCATCTCGTCGTCGCCGATACCCACGACCGCCTGATCTTCTTCACCGACCGCGGCCGCTGCTTCCAGGTCAAGACCTGGGAAGTGGACGAAGGCAAGCGCGAGGCCCGCGGCGCATCCGTAATGCAGCTGCTCATGCTTGACCAGAGCGAGCGGATTACCGCCGTCGTCCGCACGCCCAAGGGCGTGGAGAACGAATTCATGGTCATGGGCACGAAAATGGGCGAAGCAAAGAAGACGCCGATGAAAAACTTCGCCAACGTGCGGCGAGACGGCCTGATCGCGATGGACCTCGAAGCCGCCGACGAACTCGTCAGCGCACACATCTGCAGTGACGACGACGATGCGATCATGGTCACGGCACGCGGCCAGGCGATTCGCTTCGCAGTCAAGGCGCTCAGGTCGGCCTCGCGTCTCTCAGGTGGCGTCCGCGGCATCAAGTTGACGTCCGGCGATAGCGTCATCGGGCTGGAGATCGCGCGCGAAGGCTACAACCTCCTCGTCGCGAGCGCGCAAGGACACGGCAAGCGCACGCCCGTGGAAGAGTACCCGCGACACAACCGCGGCGGGCAGGGCGTCATCACGTTCAAGACTCATCCCAAGAGCGGCCCCCTCGTCCACGCTCGCGCCGTAGACCCGGAGCACGAGCTGATGATGATCTCCGAGAACGGGATCATGCTCCGCACGCCGGTGAAGCACATCTCGCAGCAGGGCCGGCCGACGCAGGGCGTCAAGCTGATGGACGTCGGCGACGACGACCGGGTCGCCGCCATCGCCATCGTCGACATGGGCCGGGACTACTCCGAGGCTGGCGACGACCTTCCGACCGGCGCCGAGCAAGACGAAAGCGGCAAGGAGCCGGCGAAGGGCAAGGCCCGGCCGAAACCCGCCGCGAAAACGAAGACGAAGCCCGCCGCGAAGGCGAAGCCGCTGGCAAAGCCGAAGGCGAAGAAGGTCGAGCCGAAGCCGAAGAAGAGCCCTCCGAAGCCGAAAGCGTCCGGCAACAGCGCAAAACCGAAGCCACGCAGCCCCGGCGGTAAGAAGCCAAAGTAAGCGATGAGCGTCGCCGGCCGCCTGCGCGAGCTGGGCCTGGAGCTACCGCCGCCCTTCTCTGGAGGCAACTACGTGCCGGCGGTCACAGTCGGCGATCTCGTCTTCGTCTCCGGCGCCGGCCCGGCGAAGCCGGATGGAGGCGGGTTTGTCCAGGGCAAGGTCGGCGCGGACGTTAGCGTCGAAGAGGCGGCGGAAGCGGCCAAGCTCTGCGCGCTCGGCAACCTCTCCGCCCTTCAGCAGGAGATCGGCGACCTGGAGCGCGTCGCTCGCATCGTCAAGCTGCTGGGCTTCGTCAACAGCGCGCCCGGCTTCGGCGAGCAGCCGAAGGTCATAGACGGCGCTTCCGATCTCCTGATATCGTTGTTCGGAGACTTCGGCCGCCACGCCCGCAGCGCCGTCGGAGTGGCCGAACTCCCGTTCAACATCGCGGTTGAGCTGGAGATGGTGGTGCAGGTGGCCTGACGGCCTCCAGGCTAGTGCTCATGGCAAGGCAAGACGTCGAGATGTCGGACTTCGAACAGCACATCCAGGAGCGCATGAGCCGCGCCTACCAGCGCGTCTTCGGCTCCCCGGGCAGTCCCGGCTTCGGACGGCCCTATATGGAGCCGCCGGTCGATATCTACCACACGGACAAGGAAGTCGTCGTCCTCATGGAGATCGCCGGCATCCCCGAAGAAGAGATCGAACTCGAGGTCGAGGGCCGCTCGATGATCGTCCGCGGACGGCGCCGGCCCATCGGCGGGCGTCCCAATCGCGTCTATTCACAGATGGAGATAACGCACGGCGCCTTCCAGCGCGATCTTCTCCTGCCCTCCGAGGTCAACGCTGAGGCCGCGAAGGCCGTCTATAAAGACGGGATACTGGAGATCACACTTCCCGTGACCAAACCGCACAGCGGCCGCCACCTGACGATCGTCGTCCGCTGACCATCTACAAATGACAGACAAGCCAAAGCGCAAGAAGAAGCCGGCCCCCGAGCCGGCCACGCGTCCCGAGGAGTTCGTCCTCCCGGACGTGCTGCCAGTGATACCCAGCGGGTCGAACGTCGTCTATCCTCAGCAGCTCATGCCCATCATGGCCGTCGAAGAGCGCGACAAGCGGGCGATCGACGAGGTCGCCTCCTCTGAAGGCAAGCTTGTCGCCATCTTCAGCGAGCCAGATGATGACGAAGGCTCGAAGGAAGGGTTGCGCCTGCGCGACGTCGGCACCGTCGCCAGCATCGTCCGCATGGCCAAGGCGCCCGACGGCTCAGTCCACGCCATCCTCCAGGGGCGGGCCCGCATTCGCCTCATCACCGTCGAGGGCGAGGGGCCTCCCGTCCGCGCCCGTGTCGAGAGGCTCGACGACGAAGGTGGCGCCGACCTCAAGGCCGAGGCCGTGATGCGCGAGGCCTCCGAAGCCTTTGTACGCGCCGCCACCCTCTCCGACACGATGCCGGCGGAGATCGCGGCTGCCGTCGGCGACCTCCACGAGCCCGCGGCGCTGGCGGACTTCATCGCCGCCAACCTGCCGCTGAATCCGGTCGATCGCTACCGGGTGCTGGCCGAGTTGAACGTTGGCCGCCGCCTGACCCTCGTCAACTCGCTCCTCAGCCACGAACTCGAAGTCCTCGAGGTCCGCAGTAAGATCCAGTCGGACGTCAAGGGCGAGCTGGACAATCGCCAGCGCGAATTCATACTGCGTGAGCAGCTGAAGGCGATCCAGAAGGAGCTGGGCGAGGAGGCCGCACCAGAGCTGGCCGAACTGAGGGAGCGCTTGCAGAGCGCCGACCTCCCCGAGGCCGCACGCAAAGAGGCCGACCGCGAGATCGAACGCCTGGAGCAGATCCAGGCGATCTCGCCCGAATACCAGGTCGTGCGCACCTACCTCGAATGGATCGCCGACCTGCCGTGGAACATCACCACGGATGACCAGCTGGACATCGAGCACGCGGCGCGCATCCTGGACGAGGACCACTACGGCCTCGAAAAGGTCAAGACGCGCATCCTGGACTTCCTCGCCGTGCTCAACTTGAAGGGCGGCGAAACCCGCGGGCCCATCCTCTGCTTCGTCGGCCCGCCCGGCACCGGCAAGACTTCGCTCGGCCAGTCGATCGCCCGTGCGCTCAACCGTAACTTCATTCACGTTTCGCTCGGCGGCATGCGCGACGAGGCCGAAATCCGTGGGCACCGCCGCACCTACGTCGGCGCCATGCCCGGCCGCATCATCCAGGAAATGCGCCGCGCCGGTTCCGCCAACCCGCTGATGATGCTGGACGAGGTCGACAAGCTGGGCACGGACTTCCGCGGCGACCCGGCTGCGGCGCTGCTCGAAGTCCTCGATCCGGCGCAGAACTACACCTTCTCCGACCACTACCTCGACATCGCCTTCGACCTCTCGCGCGTCTTCTTCATCGCCACCGCCAACCTGACCGATACGATCCCACCCCCGCTCCTCGACCGCATGGAGGTCATCGAACTGCCCGGCTACACGGAGTACGAGAAGCTGGAGATCGGCAAGCGCTATCTGCTCCCGCGTCAGCTCGAACAGAACGGCATCTCGAAGAGCGCCCTGCGCATGAGCGAAGGAGCGATCCGCGAGATCATCCGTTCCTACACGCGCGAAGCCGGCGTCCGCAACCTGGAACGCGAGCTGGGTAGCGTCTGCCGCCGCATCGCCCGCCTTGTGGTGGAGGGCGAGAAGGGCCAGATCTCGGTCACGCAGGACAACGTCTCCGAGTTCCTGGGGCCAACGCGCTTTCGCTGGGAGCTGGCGGCCCAGAAGGACGAGGTCGGCGTCGCGGCCGGCCTTGCCGCGACGGCCGCCGGTGGTGACGTCCTCTTCGTCGAGGCGACGGCCGTCCCCGGCAAAGGCCGCCTCACGCTCACCGGCAAGCTCGGCGACGTCATGCAGGAGTCCGCCCAGGCGGCGCTGACCTACGCCCGCTCGCGCGCCGACAAGCTGGGCATCGCGCCGGCCTTCTTCGACCGCAACGACCTGCACATCCACGTCCCCGCCGGCGCCGTGCCCAAGGACGGCCCCTCAGCCGGCGTCACGATGGCCACTGCGCTCGTCTCCGCGATGACGCGCAGGCCCGTCCACAAGGACGTGGCGATGACCGGCGAGATCACGCTGCGCGGCAAGGTGCTGCCCGTCGGCGCCATCCGCGACAAGATTCTCGCTGCCCACCGCGCCGGCAGCAAGCGCATCATCATCCCGCGGGACAACGAGAACGACCTGCTCGACATTCGCGAAGAGGTCCGCCGCGACCTCCAGTTCGTGCTCGTTGATAGCGTGGACGACGTGCTGGCCGCGGCCCTCCACGAAGAAGCGTCCGACGACGGCTCCAGGGTCGAGCAGCTCGTCGCGGGCAGTTAGTCCGCACTCCTGACACACCGCTGTCGCGTGCTAGCGCGAAGCTTCATTGGTCATTTCACGAAGGAAGAAGCCTTGAACTGGAACGAATTCGCAGAAGCGGCTCCGGACATGGCAAAGGCGGGCGAGGAACGCTTCGAACGCTGGGGCCTGATCCTGCTCGGCTCGGTGCGCAAGGACGGCACGCCGCGCATCAGCCCGGTCGAGCCACTGATCGTCGGCGGAGAGCTGATGCTCGGCATGATGTGGCAGTCGACGAAGGCGCTCGACCTGCTGCGCGACCCACGCTGCCTGGTCCACAGCATCATCACCGATCGCAAGGGCAACGAGGGCGAGTTCAAGCTCCGGGGCACGGCTCGCGACATCGTCGACCTTGACGTCCGCGAGACATATTCGGAAGCGCTGTTCAAGAAGATCGGCTTTCGGCCAGAGGGTGCAGAGTGGCACCTCTTCGCCATCGATATCGAACACGCAGCGCTCATCGCCTTCGAGGGCGAGGAGAAGAAGGTACAGACCTGGCCCTGACCGTCAGCGGCCCTCGCATTCCGTGAGATAAGCTGACGCCATGATCCGGGACGCGAAACGCCCGCCAGCAGAGGCCGATCTTGCCTGACGACGTAGACGGCTCTCTGCCTGACCGCATTCCCCCTCGCCCGCGCACGGGAGAGGGGGCCAGGGGGTGAGGGCGTGAAGCGCGTGCTCGTCATCGTCGCTCACGCCGACGACATGGAGTTCATGGCCGGTGGCACGATCGCGAAGATGGCCGGTCTGGGCTACGAGATCCGTGAAGTGATCGCCACGAACAACGAGCGCGGCACGCTCGATCCCGCCTGGGACACGCGCTTCACGGCGGAGACGCGACGCGAGGAAGCCCGCCGGGGCGCAAGCGTCCTGGGCGTCGACCCCGACGTCGAGTTCCTGGGCTACGAAGACGGCTGCCTGAGCGAGACACCGCTCAACGAGCTCCGCGAGCTGTGCATGCGCGCGATCCGTTCCCACCGCCCTGACGTACTGTTCACCTGGGACCCGTTTGCGCCGTACGAGGAGCACGGCGACCACCGCAGCATCGCCCTGGCAGCCACCGAAGCGGCCAGCTTCTCGCACTTCCCGCTCTACCACCCGGAGCACGCCGAAGACGGTCTCGATCCACATTATGTGGGCGAGCGCTATTTCTTCGCCAAGTCGCCCCGGGACGTGAACAAGACCGTCGACATCGGCGAGCAGATCGGCCGCAAGATCGACGCTCTCTGCGAGCACGTCTGCCAGATGGAGATGACGGTAATGGAGGCGCAGGCCGCGGTCGCCGCTGCCGGCCTCGACATCCCCTTCATTCGGGACGCCGACCCGGGCGACTACCGGCCGCTGATCGAGGCTCAGATCAAGGCTTGGGCGGCATCAGTCGGCAAGCGCGCCGGGTTCCCTTACGGCGAGGAGTTTCGCCGCCAGCGCTTCAGCGGTGTGGAGCGCTGGCTACCCGGCGGCGAGGAGCTACCGGACGACGTTTAGGTCGACGCTCCCCTTGGCCCCGGCCGGCGCGCTTGCGGGCGCCTCCTCAGGGCCGGCGGAAGCCATCTGATCCGTTACGACGTTTCCCCTGCGACCGCGACGGTTATCGGATCAACGGCTTCGGCGCCGTTCGCCGAAGTGCTGCGCTCGCCGAACAGCCCCATCTCCTCGGCGCGCACGAACGCGCGCACGACGTCGGGGTCGAACTGCGTGAGCGAGTTTCTGAGTATTTCTTTCAGCGCCACCTCGTGCGACATCTTCTTGCGGTGCGGGCGGTCGCTCGTCATTGCGGTGTAGGAGTCGGCCACTGCGTAAATCCGCGAGCCCACCGGGATCCTGTCTCCCTTGAGGCCATACGGGTAGCCCTGGCCGTCGAACCGCTCATGGTGGGCGAGCACGACCTCGGCGGCGTCGCTGAGGTTGAGGATATCGGCCAGGATCTGGGCGCCGAGTTCCGGATGGCGTCGCATCTCATCCCACTCCCCTTCGCTGAGTTCACCTTCCTTGGCCAGGATCCCCTCCGCGATCTCCATCTTGCCGATGTCTGCAAGCACGGCGGCGCGCTGGATGAGCTGCGTCTCCGCGCGGCCCAATCTCATCTGCTGAGCGAGAATGAACGCCAGGTCGCTTACCTGCAACGCGTGGCTGGCCGACATGTCGTCCCGCAACCCCATCGCCGACGTCAGGGCGGCGACGATCGAGTCATACTTCTGATGCACCCCTTTGACCCGGTTCTCCACCTTCTCCCTTTCGCGGCGGAGAGAGTGCAGCGTCAGCAGCAGTGTCGCGAAGAGGGCTGCGGAGGCAACGATCATCGCGGCGAGCGCGCTCGCCGCTACTGTTGCCACAGCCAGCATCATTCCGAAGGAACTCAGCCCGGCTATCGTCACAATCGTGCCGTGCGTCCCGATCTTGAGACTGGATACTTCCTGCTGAGGCATCCCTTTGACCTGGCTCTCCACTTTTCCCCTTCCGCGGCGGAGAGCACGCAGCGTCATTACCAGCGTGGCGGCGAGGGCCACGCAGCCAACGATCGCAGCGGCGAGCGGGCTGGCTGCTACCGTTGCCACAGCCAGCATCATTCCGAAGGAGATCAGCCCGACTATCGTCACAATCGTGCCGTGCGTCCCGCTTTTTCGACTGGTTACTTCCCTCATATTGGAGCCCCTTAAACTCTTCCGTATCCGTCGTCAGGCGCCGAGTCGATGCCCTGAGACGTTACTGGCTGCGTAATTGCGTTGCCGCTCTTGGCGAGCTTTCGCGACACTTTATTGGCGTACATGTCCGCATCCGCCCACTGGATCAACTCTTCGACCTCTTCCCCGCCCCACGGATAGCCCGCAAGACCGACGGAGATCGTGACCACGATCGATCTATCGCCCTCTTGGTACATCGGCGTCCGTTCCAGGTCTTCCCATAGGCGCCGCGCCAGCGCGAAGGCGCCACGCTTGTCAGTCTCCGGCATCACGATCCCGAACTCGTCGCCCCCCAGGCGGGCCGCCACGTCGTGTGTGCGCGTGTGCCGGGCCATCGCCTTGCCCAGATTGGCCAGAATCTCGTCGCCGATGCCGTGGCCGTACTCGTCGTTGATCATCTTCAGCCCGTCGAGGTCCATCACCAGGATCGCCAGCGGCTGCCTGGCGAGGCGCGCCTTCTCGACCTCTATCTTGAGGACTTCGTAGAAATGCCGGCGGTTGAAGAGGCCGGTCAGTTCGTCCCGGTAGGCCAGGTCCTGGAGGTCAGTCAACTGCATCACCAGCCTTGCCTTGAAGCGATGGTAGGAGGAGAGTTGCATCCGCCGAATCACCACGTTGCAGAAGAGCGCGTAGGCGAAGGGAACGCCCGCCGCCGCCGAGAAGAGGGCGAAATGCCACCACTGCCCGCCTACCTCCACCGACAGCGCGATCAGGGCCCCGATCGTGACGATCGTGACCGCCGTTCCGCTTGACCAGGCTATGCGGCTGATGTTGGCTTCTTCGCGCACAAGATCGCGCTCCGAGGCCGCTATACTCGTTCCGTTCGGCGTTCGACTCATCCCACCTGATCCCCACACTCTTCGTTTGTTCTGCCGAAACAGCCACCGAGCCCTCGCCTTTGTCGCCTGTCACACCGGCGGCCAGGCGACCGTATCCGTCTTCAGCGGACTTAGGCCCGTAGCTTTGCGCCCCGCCCTTTCGGCACGGTTCGCCCCTTCGGTAGTTGTGTGTGACGCTACCAGCGTCCCACAGTACCTAAGACGCCGCCTCTGTCTGGCAGTTACGTGTGGCCGGTGCGCGTTAGTGCGCGAAACGCCGCTTTCGGGCAATCTTCCCCCAAGCTTTACCTGAGTGGCGTGCGCTCCTGCCCCTCGTCGGGCTCCGGGTGTATCACGACGTCAGCGCCGGGCAGGCGTTCCTGAATGGCCGCCTCAATACGGTCGGACGTGTCGTGCACGTCCATCACCGTGCGGCTTCCCTCAAAGATCAACTCCATGTCGATGTGGCGGGTCGCACCCGAGCGCCGCGTGCGCAGCCGGCGGTAACCCAGCACCTCGCCGTTGTGCGCCCTCAGCACTTCCTCGATTGCGATCAACTCCGCGTCCGGAAGCGACTGGTCCATGATGTCCTCCATCGCCGTCCGCACAAGCCCGATCGCCGTGTACGCCATAAACGCCGCCAGCAGCAGCGCGGTAATCGGGTCGAACAGGCGCTCGTTCGTGATCCCGACAAGCGCCAGACCGAGGATGATCGCACCGGCCTGGACCACGTTCGTCTGCAGGTGCGTCGACTCCGCCGTTAGCGCCATCGACCCCGACCGTCGCGCCTCCCGCCGCATCAGCACGGCCATCACCAGGTTCGCCACGGCCGCTATCGCCATCGCCGCAAGCCCGATGTCGACGTCGATCTCAGGCGAGCCTTCGATCAGCCTTCGCACCGCCTGGAACGTGATCAGCCCGCCGCCGAGTCCGACGACCGTCGCCGCTACGGACGCCGAAACGGCCTCGACTTTGCCGTGCCCATAGGGGTGGTCCTCATCCGCCGGTTGCGCGGCGATGCGCAAACTGACGAACGCCGCGGCGCCGCCCGCCAGGTCGGTCCCGCTGTCCACCGCGTCTGAGAGCACCGCGATGCTATCGCTGATGATGCCGACAGTGAGCTTGAGCGCCAGCAGACAGACGGTGACGAGGAGCGATACGGCGGCGATCCGCCGCGACGTCAGGACAACGGCCGAGTGGGCTTCGGCGTGTGAGTGGCCGCCGGGGCTATCGGGACTTTCGCGTGATGGCATTGCCGGCGATCTAAAAGAAGACCCATAGTGGCGATTGCAGCTCTAACGACAATCAGGGAAGTGTGTATTCCGCGCGGTGCGGCGCGTAACTACACACTGATCAGCGAAGACATCACCTTCGACGACAACAACAAGGTGAAGTCGCGAGCTGCCACTGATCTTACGGGTGGCACCGTCTATTGGCTTTTTCGCGATCCGGATACCAACAAGATCATCGCGGCGCTGAA
>SDBV01007426.1_pt1 | contig 14993 bp, 12 predicted proteins | sample 2277081 | NCBI WGS metagenome assembly SDBV01 (sample SAMN10402039, study PRJNA504765) | marine sediment metagenome | isolation source: marine sediment core GS10_PC15, 223 cmbsf | place: Arctic Ocean: Southern Knipovich Ridge | collected 2010
GGATTATCTTGCACGAATACGATAAGGTCCAGAACCGGACCGGCGACGCCGTGGGGACCGACCCGGCGACGTACTTCGAGTCGGGCGATCCGTGCGCAAACGGTATCAGTGCTGCGCGTGGTCTGTTCTGCGGGGCACAGGCGGGGATTCTTGCCTATGGCCGCAAGATTCGCTGGGTCGAGAAGATATTCGAGTATGACAGTCAGTTCGGCTGTGAGGTGTCGAGTATCTACGGCTTCACCAAGGCGAAGTTCAACAGTGAGGACTTTGCGGTCATTACGTGTGATACCAGGGTCGAACTCGACTGATTCTTAGCGGTTCTTTTTCGCAATTACGGCGTTGTGTTACCGGTCTGCCGCTCCTCGATGTACAACAGTACACCTGCGGGCGGCAGCCGGTGCACGCCTTGTCCTTGCGAAAAACTCCGCGCTAAGAAAGTAAATGTAATAATCAAGATGCTATTTTGGCTGAGGGATTTTGGTTATCTGACAAGGCCGCAGACCTGAAGGAAACGCAGGAATACTGAGGTATTTCGAGTATTGCTGAAGGTTGAGAACGCAGTCAGGAAACAAAATAACCAGCCAGGGAGTGAAAAATGGCGGAAACTTATCCATCTGGTAACGACCTGTTGCAGTTGATCAGTGATGCCGGGACGGGTGTGGAGTACATACCCACCGGAACTGCGCCGTACTATCTGCATTTCAGAAAGCTGCTGTACCGGCTGCTGCAGGCGTGCAGGCGCGGCAATGACCTGCGGGTCTATGACGAGGGCGGGCTGAGTATCGGTGTCAAGGCCGGGAAGTACTGGATCGGTACGACGTTAGTCTCATATGGCGGGTCGGGCGGTAACACGTTGGCCGATGACAAAGCGGCTGTCTATGTGTATCTGGATTCGGCTGGGAGTCTGGTCATCAATGAGTATACCGGCTGGCCGGATATGCAGACGGCAAAGCATGTGCGATTAGCTGTGGTGATAACGTCGGGCGGTGATATTTCTTCTATCGTCGATGCCAGGGACCATCACAGTACAGCCGTGCCCGGTTCGGCGGGCGGGGTGGTGATCGAGGCGCATACAGCCGATGATGCGCTTACTGAGGCCGAATCAGGCAGTATCCATACCAACCGCGGGGCAACGGGGATTGTAAGGCTGACGCTGCCTGCAAGCGCTTCTGTGGGGACGGAGTTTACCTTCTGTGTGCAGGAGTATCAGCAGCTTCGGGTGGACCCCGGTACGGCGGCGATCCGTGACAACAGCGGACAGACGGCGGATAAGTACAAGTGGGCCGACGCGATTGGGGAGTCCATTACGGTGGTTGCCGACTCAAACGGTGACTGGGTTACGGTGGCCAAGCACGGCGTATGGAATGAGGAGGCGTAAGATGACAAGAAGGGAATTGTACAAAAGGCTGCGGGATGCCGTGGAAGCACGGGGAGATGATTCGGATGCTGTGGAGGCTCTGCGGACTCGCGCAGTGCGGTCGCTGATCGGGCCGGAGGCTGCAAGGGCGACAACAACCCTGATCAGGAACACCAGACGCAGGCTTGCCGCGGAATTAAGACGCAAAGAAATGCAGACCGTCGCCGACTGGATTATTTCAAGCGTGCGGACGCGGTTTGGCAACGCGGAAGTGAAAATCCGGCGGGGACGTGTAATTGAGGTGTGGCTTGACGGAAAACCTGCGGAGGTTGAATAATGTGCGTACCCGTATTTGACGAAAAAGCAAGTGTTTGGTTCGTCGGGGGCAGAGGGGACCAGTCCAACAGGGACAGCGACCTTGGCGGCTGTACGATGGGTTGGTGGGAAGCCCAATGTCCGAATAAGACTCAAGCGGAATATGACGCAGCATATAAAAAGATAGTAAATTCTACGGGCGGGCCGATTGTTGCTTTACTAAACGTACCTTACACGGGGGACGATGAAGATACCATTTATTCGGCGGGTGCGTTTGAAGATGTTGAGGTGGGGATGGTTGCGTTTGTTATCGAGAACGGGACCCCTGATACAAATGTTGCGACGGGCCGGTATGAGATAACCGCGGTTACTGACGATGAGATTACCCTTGACGGAATCAACGGCATGGATTGCGATGTCGATATAAATATCGGCGGGGCGTTTACTGATTTGGATGAAGCAGTTGATGAAACCTATGCGGGCGATCACAGTGTAACAATTTACACGAATTTTAACCAGACGGTGGGAAGTGGAATTACTCTGACGTCGGGCGGTAATCAGTTAGGAAACAAGTTCAAACGAATCATCGGGTTTAATACTATCCCGGGGGATATGAACCGTGGTGAGGCGTATTATGAATCGCCGTACGAGATACTGCAGAACGGGTCGATTGATTTGAGCAAGTGCGTTACTCTTGACGGAAACGGCGGCGCTTTCAATATAGTGGCGATAAGCGGGTATTCGGATAACATTGTCTTTGAGAATTTGCACCTGACGAATTCGACAGGTCAGGGGATTAACTTCGCAACGGTGTCGGACAATATCGTTTTACGGAATTGCAGGTTCAGCGATTTGCAACAGGTAGTGACGACACAATGCGACCATTTATTGTTTGACAGTTGTTATTCGCATGATGATATCACAGGCCATCACCATGCCCTGTATGGGATGAATAATGTGATGTTGGGTTGTGTGGGGAAGATAGCGTCTGGGGCGAATCTGTGCAACTTCGTATATTACCCCGGTGCAGCTATCGGCTGTATCGCTGTGGGAGGGCAGTTCGGCGTTCGGATGGCACTTGCGGGGGCTGCTGGGCTGGTGATGGGAAACACGTTTTATAACACTGAGTCGAAAGGTGTGCTTTTGGACGGTTGCGATAGTGCTGTTATAGTCAATAACATCTTCTGCCTCGCACCGGGGGCGATTGGGATATATTGCAGAAACGGTGGGTCGGTTGTGCATAACGATTACAACTGCTTTATCGAATCGGACGGTACGCCGCTTACGCCGACGGGCACCGAGTACAGTGGCGGTGAAGCACCGGTAATGGGAGCGCATTCGGTCCAGGTCGATCCTGATTTTGTGGACGCTGCAAACGGCGACTTCCGGGTGAGGAATCCGATTGTGCTTCGAGGGGGAAGGCCGGGACCTGACGGCAAGACAATGACGATTGGGGCGATTGGTCAGGAGTATCAGTTTGACGCCAGAGCGAGAATGGTGAATCCGGGCAGAGCAGGAATTATAAGATAGGGGTAAAAATACCCTTTCATGTTCGCGATGAAGGCACAGGGTTGTTGTAAGCTAAGAGCCGCGAAGTTGGTTTTGCGGTGATCGTATTATCGTTGGAGGCAGTATGGCAAACAGTGCAATTGAGATACCGTTTTATGTTGCAAAAGATGGCAGTCCGCTTGTCAGCGCAGCAGCGCAGATGGAGTTTGAGAGCCTGCGCACATTAGCCGGAGTTGATAAGTCAGGTGCTGCGCCTTCGGTAAATGAGATTGGTGGAGGATGGTACAAGTTCAGTATGACGTACGGGACAGCGCCGTTCGATGCAGGTGATCTGATTGGCGTGATTGACGCCGACAAGAATGGCACCAACGGATTAGCGAATGCTGAGCGGTATATCCCGGTGGAGGTGAGGCTGGACTTCTATGCGTTTAAGCGCCTTACCGAAAAGGCGGTTGAAATAGACGGGATGGGCTGTCTTGAGAGTGATACAGGCAATAACGTCAAGGCCGACGCGGTCAAATTAGCTGCTGACGGCTGGGATGTGATTGCGATAACAGAGCCGTCCGGTGATCCGGATGGGTGGACTGATGCACAGAAGCTGATGTGGCTGATTATGCGGTTCCTCAACGAGACGTCCTCGGATAACTACGATGGCATAAAGGTCCGGAAGTCTGATGGAACGGTTGCGACGAAACAGGCGGTGACGGAGGCGGGCGGCGTTAAGACTGTAGCGAGGGCAGAGTGATGTACCCCTTAATCGCAGAGATAGCTGAGATAGATATGTTAGCTCCGCCGTTTGAGGTGGTGATTGTAACTGAAGAGGCCGCTGAGGCAGAGAAGGTGTTTGGGTGCGATGACCCGCTGCGGATAGATCGGGGGCTTTCGCTTAATCGGTATACAGGCGAGAAGGTCTATGTTGTGCCTGCGACGGGATGGGGTGAAGGTGAGTTTGGTAATGGCATATTTGGTTGGAGCTAAGATATGACAGGTGCGGAAGTCTTAGGTGTGGTCATGGCCCGGATAGGGACGGGCAGCGGGATAACGAGTATTCATACCGAGCTTAGGGGCGTGCTGTATGATGTGTCGAGCCGGGCGGATTTCCTGACGAGTGTGAGCGGCGTGGTGACGTCTTCGGGTCAGGCGGAATATGATGAGCCTGCGGGCTTGAAGCGTGTCTACGAGTGCTATATCGACGCGAGTGGGCCGCTGGAAGTAAAGACGTACCGGGACTATCTGAAGTACGTTGCGGACCCGACGGCGGAAAATGCCGAGCCGACGATGTTTGCCAGGCGGCACGGGAAGCTGTATCTGTGGCCGGTGCCGGATGGTGTCTATACGGTGAATGTCGATTATGCGAGCTACCATCCGGAAGCGTTTGACGACATGCTGTTCGGGCCGGAGTTTAACGAGGCGATCTTCGAGGGTGTGATAACGGCCCTGTACCAGGGTCAGTTGTTCGAAAAGCTGCGGTTGGCTGAAAAGCGGATTACGTCGCGGGATGTGCTGGAAAGTACGGCGCGGGATACGGACATCGATACGCAGACGGATATGGAGGGGACGGCCGACGACAAGACGGTGGTTGTCGATGACCAATTCAGCGGCACGGTCGATAAGGACGATGACACCGATGTTCTGGTTTACCGGTTCAGCAAGGACTTCCCGGAGATAAAGAAGCATGCCGAAGCGTATGAGGCAGAAATCGCAAAGCTGATTGCGAATATTGATATTGACACGGAGACCGTGCTGGTGGAGTACCGCGATATTTGAGCGGTTCTTCCGGGCTCAAACTAAAATGGTAGGGGGAAAACTCCGCGACGGATTTTGTTCCTGACACCTCTGTTTCATCGAGTTTGCCTGATTTTATTTCTGGTTTTGCAGTTCAGAGACTATTGTTTCCAATTCTATGATTTTGTTTTCTAATTCTTTGAAATAATCATTTTGACTCTTTTCCAAATCACCTAATTGCCTTTCGATATCTATGGTTTTAGTCGAAACTTTATTATATGAATCTATGAGATCACGTTCAATGTCATGTACAATCTCTTTCATTGACTGCACAACTCTCACTTTTGTCTGCGAAGCCTCTACTTTTTGTAGTCTCACTGCAGAGTTAGCTTTTTCTGCTTCAATTCTAGCTTGGGCGAATAAATCATGAGTGGTATAAATATAACCAACCAAAGAAATGATTATTGCGGCGGCCCCAAGCAACCCCCATTTTTTCATTCGTTTTACTTTCTTTGTGTAACTTTCGACAGTTTTCTTTAATTCCAAAACAGAACTTTCATTTTTCTCATTGGGTAGAAAGTATCCAGCTATATCCTTCTGGAAGTATAGCTCGTCAGACTCCTCTGTAAAAAGTTTAATTGGATGGCCATTCCCATTTTTTAAATCGGAACCTACCCATTGTCTTTCTATCTCTGCCTTAATTGGTGGATCTGGTTTAAAAGCCGTTGTCTTTACGAACTCAACAGATAGTATGCGTTCACAAAATTCAAGTTTTTTATCTTCATTGGTAAAATTATAAATAGGAACATTTATATGCCCGTGAAAACCTGGATCAACCTGTAGCCCGTTGTCTAATATGAGCCCCCTATAAACTTGAATTACTCGTAAGCTATACCTTGCAATCATATAATATGGTATGTTCAAATATTCGTGAATCTTTATGTAAACAAGTCCATTAGGAGGTATAATCAAAGGCTTCTTTTTAGTGATCTTGATTTTTTTGCCTGCGCAATAGCCGATGCCTCCAACTCGTAGCGTATATTGAGCTGGTCGCAAACGATCTCGATCAAAGGGGAAAATTAAGCCAAAATTTTCTGCATAATAAGCTATTTTGTCAGATAGTAGCACACTGCCTAGATCATTTGGAAATTGGTCTATCCACAGGGCGTCCCCTTTATAAATAGGGTTTTTAACAGGAGGCGAAGGGGTCTCAACAGGAGGCGAAGGGGTGTCAGCAGCAGGCGAAGGGGTGTCAGCAGCAGGCGGTTTTGAAGATTTGTCAGACATAATTGCTCTCCTTATCAGGAACAATGGTATTGGTAATGTCGGAAGTAAAAACAAAATCGTTGGTACAAGGGCCAGTTCCAATTAAATCCACTCCTTGGCAAATTTCTTCTTCAATCTTATGTACAAAAGAAATTATATCATCAGGGATAAGAGAAGGATCCCTAAGGCCATGAGCCTGCCAATTAACATAATCAACATGGTTGAGTACAATTTTGGTTGGCTTGTTTATCTGTATTGCTCTTCGAACAATGTCAGCATCAAACTCAGCAATGCGGCGTAATCTATGGGTAACACTGGTAAATTCCTCAAGATTATAAGGAGCATCAGCCCCTTTGGTTATTTCCTCCCATGAAGCTTCATTAACTAATGGTCCCGAGTTACCTCCTACTCGGATAGGAAATGCTCGGATGACCATGATGATTTCATCAATATCTATAGGACTTATCCCAACTTCGCTTGCAAAGCCTGCTGCAGTAGTGTCCCTGCTAGTAGTAAATGGATAGTGAGGTGAATGGTAAAGTGAAAGACCAAAACCTTGCGTGCCTTCAATTATGGCCACAAGCCCTTTTTTATTGGCAGAATCAATTTCACCTGCAACATCGGTTATGAATCGCTTCAATGATGCTGTATTCTTTGCAGTGATATTATCAGAGGCCCGACTAATTCTTGCATTCACTGCGGCACCAGTACCTGAGAGAGTAGAGCCTATCGTTCTTTGGAGATCAGAGTCTTGTTCGTTATTAATCATATCTTGAGAAACAACTACACAATTTTGGTCTATGCCGACCCGTGATTTATCAACTCCAAGTAACTCAATCTCTTGGAATAATAATTCAGGCACAACGTATGCACCGGCTGGAATCAGCAAACGACAATTGAGATTAGGGGCACCAGCAGGAAGCTGTTTTAATACGTATGTCTGTTTCTCATCAACGACAGTATGTCCAGAATTAGGGCCGCCACAACGCACCATTATGGTGGCGTTTTGTGCTGCACCAAGATAAGCACATACTTTACCTTTACCTTCTGACCCATACTGCCCCCCAACAACTACTGTACACGACATATATAGCTCCTTTACCTATTATAGTTTTCTTATCAAGGTATCAAGTTTTTCATACATACTTTTGAAGCTTCCACTATTTTTATATTTCGTAGGAATATGGAAACCAAGGGCAATTATTTCAGATTCTACTTTGTGAGTCAATATTTCTTTGATTTCTTTTTTTGTCTTTTCCAAATAGAAGAAGTTTTTCTCAAGACGTTTTAATAGTAAATCACTTGGACATTCAAGCATTATCGTCTTGATTCGACTCCCAAAATGTTCTTGCAGTGTTTCCAAGTCCTCTATCCATCTAACACCATCAATTACAACGTGAGCATTTTCGGGCAAGCTTTTAATCAATTCAAGGGTAATCCCTCGCTGCCCCAACTCATTATGCATTTTAATCCCAGCTTCCTGCAAAGCCTTTTTGTCATACTGTCCCTTCACATTGCCAAGCTTTGCGATTATCTGGCTATATCTTAAATACTTAAAGCCATATTTGAATGCTAGATAAAGAGCGGCTGTACTCTTTCCAACCCCTGTTTCACCTGCTATTGCTATTACGTGCCCCTGTTTATTTTGAACATCAAACGCTGGTATAGAAGGAATGATGAGATCATTCTCACGCTCATCACCAAGTCCTAAGTACTGGTCGGAGAGATAAAAATATCCCACGAATGCCGAAGTTATCGCGTCTAATTCGTCGTGCGAAATATTAATATCTTTTATATTAATCCCAAAACGAATCAGAGACTCACACAAGAGTTTTATTCCTCGCTGTTTCCTCGGCATTCCTAAAATATCCTGTGCTGCACCCGGATAGCTTTCAATAACGGAGAGTCCACGATCCTCAAAAGTCTTGGCTAATCTCATCCCCCTCATTGTCAATTTAACCATAGAAGGAATTAGGCAAGGGAAAACGCCTATGCCAAGAGACATAAGGAATCGCTCACAAAAACGCGTAATGCCATATTGTCTACAATCGCAATCGACACGCTCACAACATCGTCCATAAGGAAGACCTAATGGCGAATCGATAGAAACGATATCTGGGGATTGTTTCATCGTCGCATCAATTATCACTTCATCCGTCCCAAGCCTATCCGTATCTACATCTGTCCCTCTCAGAACAGCCCAACCTGTATCTCTGTCTTCTGATGCGGTAAGATCAATCCCAACAATCGTTTTTTTCTTTATTAGATCGCTAAAAAGAGTCGTCATATTATGCTGTTGACTTGATCTGCGTAATCCAACACTTACTACGTCTGTTTGTGTATCACCTATAATTATCTCTTCAGGGGGCTTTGAGTGAAGATATTTCTTTGCGGCATCCCAGTTATATGTATTTAGGACATCGCCGTTTTTACAACCAGCTCGCCTCACAACATCCACACCACAATCTATTAGTGATAAGTGAGTCGCGGCATGAGCATCGGAACCAATTGTAATCTTAGCACCATATGACAATGCTTTTCGTACATCTTCTGGGCACAGATCGAGTCTTTCGGGGAAAGCATTGACCTCAAGAGCGACATGGTGCTTTGCACACTCCTTCAAGATCAAATCAAGATCGAAGCCATATCTATCCCTAGCTGCAAAGAAGTTACCAGGGCGGCTTGTTAGGCGGCCTGTTGGATGAGCAAGTATATGAACGTTTGGATTTCGTACAGCTTTTAAGATGCGCTCAGTCATAAGGTGTGGAGCCATTCGCGTATTCATATGAACGGCTGCTATCACAATATCAAAATCCGTCAATATTTCAGGTGGATAATCCAGGCAGCCATCTGTTAGTATTTCGACTTCAATGCCCTTAAGAAGTCTGGTAGAATTTTCCCCTGAATTCATCTGGTCAATTTTGTCATGTTGCCTGAGCACTTCGCCGATAGACAGGCCATTTGCCACCCTGAGAGAGTGGGAGTGGTCTGTGATGGCAAGATAGCGATAATTAAGAGAATTGGCCTTTTGTAACATGGTCTCTATATCATCTATTCCGTCGGTCGAAGAGGTGTGAGTATGATAATCGCCTTTGATAGATGTGTCACTTATCAATTTCTTTGCTATTTGTTTCGCTTTTTTAAAAGGAAGATATCTGGTTTCAGGAGGAACATAATCTGTTCCAAGCAAAGCGTATATATCTTTTTCAGATAAAACATCGGTGGCAAGATTGTTTCCATTTGACAGAAGTCCCTCTTCGCACCACGCGAATCCTTTTTCCTTAGCACAAAGTTGTAGTTTTTCTAAATGCGATGGTGGAGAGGATCGTTTGAGTAATTCGAAAGCATTTAGCGACTCTGGTACAGATTTAATACTACAGAACACATTTGGGTATATAATTGTTTTGACAAGTCCATTTGCTACAGAAAGTTGCTCTTGGTAAAAACGAGTTTTCCTTAAAGCCTTTGAGATTGCCTTAGAGCTTGAACAAGTGGTGATAAAGTCTATACTTCCCACTCTCTCGCATTTCATACGTGCTTCACCAACTAAATCGACGGCAAATTCAACAAGACATGTCTGTATTTCTTTTGCTATCGACAGTGCAATAGGCAATGGAATACCATAATAGCCTTCACCCTTGATGTCACTAACACTAATATATTGATCAAGGGAATTGGATGCAGCAGGTGGAAGTTTTATACCGGTACTGTTTAGCTTTTCTCTTAACTCATAAAGGGAGTTGCAATTAACATTAGCTATTTTTGCAAGTAACCGAGGGCCAAATTTAGGAACTGCTGCTAATTCAGCTATAAAAGATGGAAAGTTAGCAGCCAACTCATCTTCTAGGGTCAATTTTCCTGTTTCTAAGATCTCATTAACTGCCCGAGCTATTGAACGCCCTACCCCGGGGAGTTTTATCAAGTTATTGTTGTTAATACATTCTTGAACAAAATACCCAAAGCCATCAAGAGTCATTGCACCTCTCTTGAAAGCCTTAGCTTTGCGTCTCTCACCAAGAAGCTGATAGTAGGTAGCTACTTTATAAAGATGGTCAGTTATCTCAAAATCAATCATAATTTTTTTGTTAAATCAAACAATACTTAAATTTCACAACAACTTATTGTTTCGTTCAGGGCGACGACGGATTTTAAGACAACACGCCGTCTGACCCTTATAATTATTCCTGGCCTGCTTTTTTTTAGGTCGTATGAGTCCTTCTCCAGAGTTGACATGCATCTTCTTAACACGGATTTCGTATTCTTCTAAACTGCCAATAAACAAGCTCAATGTTTTCCCAGAGTACAAAATGCTTATCAGTCACATCAAAATTACTCTTTGCCTTGTCCTGTCCATTTATTAGTTATGGCGCTAATATCTTTGGATTCTAATAATCCATTAGTCCATCCATCGATAAAGGATATATCTGACGAATCTGGTAACTGGTCACGTGAAAGTTCTTTTATTTTGATCCTACTTGGTAATGCAGCAGCTTCGCCCACAAATACGGCTTCTCTGCGGGTCAGCGAGGAGAGTATTCGTGTCAAGCCGGATAAACTATCTGGTAAAAATTTGCCCACCCGTTCCTGGTCTTGAGAATTAGTAAGTCGCAAGACTATCCAAGAGTTACATTGTGATAATACTGTGCTTTCAACATCTGATGGCCTCTGTGAGATAAGCATTAACCCTATCCCATATTTCCTCCCTTCTTTTGCAATTCTTCTTATTGATTCTTGGGCTTCTTTATATTGGGCTTCTCCTTCATTCGGGACATATCTATGTGCTTCTTCACAGGCTATTAAAACCGGATCTTTTTTTCTTTCCTCTGGTGTTTGCCACAATTTATATTGGAACAATAATCTTGATATAAGAGCTGTAAGAGGGCCAGAGATTTCGTTTGGAAGACCTGAAATATCAATAATTCGTATTCCTTTATCCTGTCCTTCATTTTTTCCAACAAATTGAGTCAAAACTGTTTCTATGCTAGGCGAGTTTACACCAAACTCATCCATTATGAAATTAAGTTGTGGATTTGACCTCAGTACTCTTAGTTTTCTAAGAACGGCCTCAACCTTTTGTCTAATATTATCTGATGGGGTCCTTGCCTCTGTCTTACCTGATTTATTTCCTTGAACCTTATCAATATGTTTTATTAGTTCTTCCAATTTGAATGGCATAGGTTTATCTCTGTCAAAATTTGATCTATCATTTTCCTGTTTGCCCTCCATTAAATCTGCAACTTGCTCTCCGATTGGATTTTCAATAGGATTAACTATCCCAGCCTGAACCATGCGTGCATAAGAAAGAGCTTCATAAACTATATTGTTTTGAGATGTTGCCTCACGTTCTGTTTTACCTATTACCATGGCCCGAAACTCATCACCAGACATCAACCAATATGGCAATTTCAAGTTAATAAAAGTTTCACCACTTGTTGATGCTTCCGAATAAGCACGGTAAACAATAGCTTTGTCTTTAAAAGCCTTGGCATATTCACCATGCGGATCAATAAGGATTATTCTGGGCGATAACGATTTATCTTTATCAAATTTATATTCAAGAATAGCATGTAATATGGCTGCAACTGTTGCAGATTTTCCAGCGCCTGTAGAACCAAGTATTGCACAATGGTTTCCAAAAAGTTTATCGATATTTGCACGGCAAATCGCTTTATTTGATCCTACATAAGTACCAATTGGAATCATTGGATCAACGGTACTTTCAGCCTTTTTTTCAGCGGCCAGATATATCTTTTCCAATTCCTCTCGGGTTGTTAAGTATGCATATTGTAGAGGAAGAGGATATGTTTCTACTCCACGATTAAAATCTAATTCATTGCTTGTTTCACTCCAGACAGCTTCCCCGAAAAGATCTGCTTCAAGAATGCGAGAATCATCAGAAGGCGATATTCTTGTAGTGTCCAATACGTCAACTTCTGAACTCATTCTCAACATTTTTACGAAACCGAAAATTACTCTTCTACCAAAATGAATTTTTATGACGCTAGCCATCTGGCCAATCGAATAAACCCTTCCTTCGATTGTTCTATTCAAGTTTCCCAGATTACTGTCCAACTCTATTTTGATAGAGTTTCCATTTACTTCGATTATCTTTCCTATCCTCAAATCTGCATGTTCTTTAAATAAATTCATTAAACTTCTCCTCCTTTGAGAAAGTCGACCAATCCCCTAAATGTCCACCACGCCAAATCTTCCCCATCCTCTTTTTCAATTATTTGATCTGACCTGTGATAAATCCCCTTGTTTGTTGCTATAAATATTTTTTGAGACAACTTCGCATTACTTAGCCAAGAGAAGGGTTTTTCATTTAGGGCTTTGCCATCTGCGTCAGTTTTCAAAAACACAATTAAGACTGTTTTGTTGTTCGGGCGAGTTATTGCAGAAGCTATTTCGTTGTTTATATGATTATCCCCAAAGCTATACCCAGAAGTCACAAGAATATTATCATTATTTGAATTCAGCTTGTCCCTGAATCGCGTAAAAAGAGTTATGAACGGATCTTTTTGTGTTTCAGCATATTTTGTTGCTTGCGGGTATATAAGGACATTCTCTACATCGCTAAAATATATCACACCATATCTACTCCTAATTATGCCATCTTCTTCATGGCTGTACCAGTCAACTGAACCATGAAGCTTACAGACATTAATTGAATTGGGGTCTTTAAATGATATGTGTGGATCCCAGAAACCCATTGCAGCCCCTGTGAATCCATCGCATATTCTTTGTTTCTCCAGAATTAAAGCATCTTCAAGAAGCGTATCATAGTTAGTCGTAAAAAATGCTATCGAAGAACGCGAAATGAGATTGGATTTTAATGACAAAAATGCTTTTACGAACTCACGATGATATTCTATCGATACGATCGGTTTGTCAATAGTTCCAACTTCTTCACCTTTTCCATCTTTTGCCTCAACGTATCCATATCTCATAATATCCGCTATATGGCCAACCAGTGTTTTGTGCAATGTTAACAAAGCATCTTTTGTATAATCGTTTCCCCCGTAAGTAACCTTATTACCCTTTGACCTTTCAGAAAGAGCCACTAAATCTCCGATATGACTTAGCACATGTTCGATATGATGGTTTTCCGGCAAATCCGATTCTACAGCATTGTAAAGTTCATTAACGCCATCCCTATCAGTTAACAATGTTTTTACCCTTTTTGTCAAAGGAGCCATTATTGGCACTTTTGATTCATAGCTTATGCCTGCACCAAAGAACCAGTTCTGATTATCACATTCCAAATGTTTATATAGTTCTTCAACTATTTCCTTAAAATTACTCATATCAAACCTTTGGATAAATTATAAATGTTCAATTCAAATAACCTTGAACTGTATATTTTCCGCTTCGATTCGCAGGGCGGCGTGGGAATCTATTGTTTCGTCTATTTGTTTCATGATTTTTATGGTGTTGTTCATGGCGACGACGACTTTTAAGACAACAAGCTGCCTGACCTTTTTAAGTATTCTCGTTTGCAACATTCTCAAAGGTATCCCGATAATCCTCTGGGCTTAAAACAGTATCATACAGGCCAACATCTTCATCTTCATGTTTGTTGATACCAATATAAATGAGGCTGGCATCTTCATACCTCTTAAATTTATAGACTGCATCATTCATCAAGGCGCTATTAAAAACGCCGAGGCTGACAAGTAATTCAAAATCCTTAATTGACAGACCGGTGACTTTCTTAAAAAGCCCCGGTTCCAATTGCGTAATTACATCCTTAAGACATCGCTCTCGATAATCCGTCAGGTACATAAACACAGGAATACGTGTGGCGAATTTAATAAGTTTATCCTGTACTTGCTTTCGCAAGCTCTTGTATTCCTTTTCCTCTTGCGAAAGCTCCTTTTTTTCTTTTGTTGTCAAGTCTTTGTCGTTGGCGTCTTTTTTGGCTTTCTTGATGGCTTCGGATTTATTAATGATGGTCTCAATGTCCTGATTCAGATTTCTAAAACCTTCTATGCTCATCAAAGCATTCATGGCCTCTTGATTATTCATCAATCGCTGCAAGGTATTATTATCCACATTGACGAGTAATGCGCTTTCCCAGCGTCTTGCCAGAAGCGTTGCGGTTGTACCGCTCGTAACCATGTCCAGGATTCCGGCGGCATCGATCATTTTCATTGAACTGCCATCGTACGCAAGCACCGGCAGAAAACTGATAAACTCGGCCACTTTTTTTTCCGGATTTGATTCATCTAGGTTCAATCGGCAACTGTAATCGGCAATTTGCCGCAATGCTCTGTCCGGCGCAAAGTCAAAAACATAACACTCTTGTTTGATAATTTCTTCTTTGTTTGGCGAAGTACTGTCCGGATTACTGATGGTCCAGGGCGTTTGGACTCGAAACGCCGCTTGAAAGTATGTCTCCGGACTTGAAGAATTGCGAAGCATGAAAATCCCCGTCCACGGCCTGACCGTAACTCCAGTGGTTAGCTTGCCGCAGGATAAGGTAATGGTTTTTGTCTTCAAAGGATTATCCATCGCTTCAAATACAGGCGGCAATGCCTCGAGTCCGATACCCGCGGCCGCACCCGCGGCAACGATGACTTCATAATCATGAAAGAATTTATTCTGCCGCTGTTCCATCAGGGTTTTCATGGCGTGACAGGACGCCACACTCGGCAAAAACCAGAAGGTGTGGGGCAATACATTCAATAAACGAGCATCTGAAAAAGGCATGGGAGGTTTTTTGGCTCCCAGTTTAAGATTATCGATCGTTGTTTCTAAAAACGCACCCCGGATCAAATTGAGCCATTTCTGCACTTCATCCTGATATTTGAATTTTGCC
>SDBV01007427.1_pt1 | contig 14991 bp, 9 predicted proteins | sample 2277081 | NCBI WGS metagenome assembly SDBV01 (sample SAMN10402039, study PRJNA504765) | marine sediment metagenome | isolation source: marine sediment core GS10_PC15, 223 cmbsf | place: Arctic Ocean: Southern Knipovich Ridge | collected 2010
AAAAATATCCAATGAACAGACTATGCTAAAGCGTTGTCTGTTAAAAAAAATATCCAATGAACAGACTATGCTAAAGCGTTGTCTGTTAAAAAAAATATCCAATGAACAGACTATGCTAAAGCGTTGTCTGTTAAAAAAATATCCATTTATATCTATTGAATATCTATGAATATCCATAAATTTCTATTTACTTCATTCGTATCATTAGTATTAATTAGTTTATTAGCATCGGTATCTTTCGCTCAAACAGGAACTGTTCGTGGCTTTGTGTATGAAAAAGAAACAGGCGAACCTGCCATATTTACTAATGTTTATCTTAAAGGTACAACTTACGGAGGGGCATCCGATGTAAACGGGTATTTTAATATTTCTAAAGTTCAGGAAGGAAACTACACTCTAATTGTAAGTTACATTGGCTATGAACAATTAGAGGTTCCGGTTTCTATAAAAGCAGGCAAAATTACTACAAAAAAACTTTATTTATCAAAATCGTTAATAATACTTAAAGAAACTACTATCTCGGCTGAAAAGCAGGAAATGAAAACCCAGATACGTACCTCAATAATTAAAATCACACCAAAACAAATTACAAAAATCCCAACCATTGGGAGTGAACCCGACTTTGCTCAATATCTACAGGTGCTTCCCGGTGTTATTTTTACAGGCGATCAGGGGGGACAATTATACATTCGTGGAGGTCCACCTATTCAAAATATGGTGCTTATTGATGGAATGGTCGTTTATAACCCTTTCCATTCTATTGGTCTTTTTTCTGTATTTGATACAGACATTATTCGTAATGCTGATGTTTACACCGGCGGATTTGGCGCCGAATACGGAGGTAGAATTTCATCTATTATTGATATTACAATGAGAGATGGTAATAAAAATCGTTATGCAGGAAAATTTTCAGTAAGTACATTTGGCTCAAAATTATTACTTGAAGGTCCTATAGTAAGATATGCTGAAGATTCAAAATCCCGCTCATCTTTTATCTTATCAACTAAAACTTCTTACCTTGAACAAAGCTCAAAACTATTTTACTCTTATATTGATACTGCCGGATTACCATTTAATTTTACTGATTTATATGGAAAAATCTCTTTAATCGGTGATAATGGAAGTAAAGTAAACTTTTTTGGCTTTAATTTTACCGACCAGGTTAAATATCAGGCAGTTTCAGACTTAAACTGGCAATCTTACGGTATCGGGAGTAATGTTATACTTGTTCCAACCGGCTCGCCTGTATTGATAAAAGCCAATTTATCTTATTCAAGATATGAAATTACACTCGTAGAAATTGACCAGTTGCCACGAAATAGCTCAATCGATGGATTTAACTTCGGATTGGATTTTGTCTATTTTTTAGGTAATGATGAACTTGTTTATGGTCTTGAAATAATTGGCTCTCATACACTATTTAATTTTTATAATTCTGTTGGACTGCATTTAAAACAGGACTACCATACCACTGACTTTGCAGGGTATTTAAAATATAAGCATAATTTCGGAAAGTTACTTATTGAACCAAGCTTCAGAATTCAATATTATGTCGCATTATCAGATGTTTCACCCGAACCGCGCTTAGGTATTAAGTATAATCTTACTGATAATTTTCGTATAAAATTAGCAGCAGGTCTTTATTCCCAAAATTTAATCAGTGCTACCTCCGACAGGGATGTTGTTAATTTATTTTATGGCTTCCTTTCAGGACCTGAGAATTTGCAGGACGAATTTGATGGTAAAGAGATTACACATAAGCTTCAAAAATCACGGCACGCAATTTTAGGGTTTGAATATGATATTACCCATAGAATGAATTTGAATGTTGAAGGATACTTTAAGGATAACACACAATTAACAAACATTAACCGTAACAAATTGTATGATGATAGCGGCGATAATGCTGATGAACCCGATTACCTGAAAAAAGACTTCATTATTGAAACAGGTGATGCTTACGGCGTGGATTTCTTGCTAAAATACGATTACAAACGAACTTATCTGTGGTTTGTTTATTCTTTAGGATATGTAACCCGCTATGATGGTATTATTGATTATGCTCCTCATTTTGATAGACGTCATAATGTTAATTTAGTAGGTTCATATACATTTGGCAGAGATTTGAACTGGGAATTCAGCACTCGCTGGAATCTCGGCTCCGGCTTCCCATTTACTCAAACCCAGGGATTTTATGAAAAAATACCATTTACAGATTTAAGCTATGATTATACTTCGGCAAATGGTGAAATGGGTGTTATTTATGGACCTTTAAACCAAGGACGATTACCTTATTATCATCGCTTAGATATTACTTTGAAACGCAGATACGAATTAGGAACTAATTCTACCCTTCTGGCAACCGTTAGTATTACTAATGTCTATAACCGTGAAAATATTTTCTATTTTGACAGAGTAAAACACGAAAGAGTAAACCAATTACCATTTATGCCAAGTGCAGGACTGAGCTTGAGCTTTTGATATGAAAAACTACAGGAATATTTTTTTTAAAAGAAGAGTCACCTCTAAAAAGTAGTTTTTGCCACAAAAGCACAAAAACACAAAATTTCACTAAAATCCGTCAGCTGACGGATGATTTTCAGTATTTTGTGGGATTTAGTGTTTTGGTGTTTTAGTGGCATTTTTAATTTTTTGACTTTTTAGAGTGGACTCAATTTTTAATTTTTACTTTTGTCGTTTTACATTTTGCAAAAGATTCTAATTATTTTAGTAAATAATAATCAATAAACAATAATCAATTAATTGTCATCAACCAAATACATATTCGTAACAGGAGGAGTAACTTCATCATTAGGAAAAGGCATTATCTCTGCTTCATTAGCAAAATTATTACAGGCACGGGGTTATTCTGTTACCATTCAAAAGCTTGACCCTTATATTAACATTGACCCTGGAACAATGAATCCTTATGAACACGGCGAATGTTATGTAACCGAAGATGGTGCTGAAACTGATTTAGACCTTGGACATTACGAGCGTTTTATAAATATTCATACTTCTCAATCTAACAATATTACAACCGGAAGCATTTACCAATCTGTCATCAACAAGGAACGTAAAGGCGATTATTTAGGGAAAACTGTCCAGGTAATCCCTCACATTACTGATGAAATAAAATACAGAATTAAGCTTTTAGGAACAGAGCATAAATACGACATTGTAATTACTGAAATTGGCGGGACTGTTGGCGATATTGAATCATTACCTTATATTGAATCTGTAAGACAATTGAAATGGGAATTAGGTTCTGATTGCCTGGTTATACACTTAACATTAGTTCCTTATCTTTCAGCATCAGGTGAGTTAAAAACAAAACCTACACAACATTCTGTAAAAACACTTTTAGAAAGCGGTGTTCAGCCCGATATCCTGGTTTTACGAACCGAAAAACCTTTAACAAAAGATATTAAAACGAAAGTTGCACTGTTTTGTAACGTGGATATAAATTCAGTGATTGAATCAATAAATGCCTCTACCATTTATGAGGTTCCTGTCTTAATGCAAAAAGAAAAATTAGATATTAGTGTATTAACAAAACTTCATCTGCCGGTTGATGATGAGCCAGATTTAAAACCCTGGAAACAATTTTTGGAAAAACTGAAAAATCCTAAAACTGAGGTAAAAATTGGCTTAGTTGGAAAATATATAGAACTTGCCGATGCTTATAAATCAATAGCAGAATCTTTTCTCCATGCAGGAGTGGTTAATGAATGCGAAGTGAAAATTGAAAGAATACATTCAGAAAAAATAAATGAAAATAATGTCAATAATAAATTAAACGGTTTAAAAGGTATTCTGGTAGCCCCTGGTTTTGGAAACAGAGGAATTGAAGGCAAAATATTAACTGCAAAATATGCCCGCGAAAATAATATCCCGTTTTTTGGAATATGTCTTGGTATGCAATGTGCAGTTGTTGAATTTGGTAGAAATGTTCTTGGGCTTAAAGATGCACATTCTTCTGAAATGAATAAAAAAACTCAACATCCTGTTATTGATTTAATGGTAGAGCAAAAGAAAACCACTAAAAAGGGCGGGACAATGCGGCTTGGAGCTTACACCTGTAAGATAAAAACAGGAACAAAAGTTCACAAAGTTTATGATAAAACAGAAATTACAGAACGACACCGGCATAGATATGAATTTAACAATGCTTATCTTAAACAATATGAAAAAGCCGGAATGATTGCTTCAGGAATAAATCCTGACTTAGGCCTGGTAGAAATTATTGAAATTCCTGAACATAAATGGTTCGTTGGGGTTCAGTTTCATCCCGAATATAAAAGCACGGTAATTAATCCTCATCCTTTATTTGTTGATTTTATTAAAGCAGCGATGAAAAAATAAGACAGGATTTACAGGATAAAAAAATAATTATGAGAAGCCTTTGCAAAACATAATCATGAACTAATTGACATTCCAGAGTAGATTAATAAAATTACAAAATTAAAATGACAAATGACAAATCAAATCTAAAGTCCAAAGGACAAAAAAAATACGATCTGGGTGAACGCACTGCAAAATTTGGTGAAAACATCATAGAATTTGCGAAAGGTATTCCTATTACCCCTATTACTGCTCCTTTAATTACTCAACTCGTAAAGGCAGGTACAAGTGTAGGTGCAAATTATGAAGAAGCTGATGGTGCAGTATCCAAAAAAGATTTTATGAATAAAATAGGTACATGTAAGAAAGAATCAAAAGAATCAAGACATTGGCTAAGAATGATTGCAAAAGCTGTACCTTCTAAAAGAGATGGAGCAAGAATACTTTGGCAGGAAGCGCATGAACTCACTTTAATATTTTCAACAATTACAAAAAAGAAGTAATGTTTTTTTAATTTGAACTTTGATATTGATTTGTAATTTTAATTTTGTAATTTGATATTTTTCATAAAGTTTAAAAAATACTTATTTAATGACAAAAATATAGTTTTTCAAAGATTCCTATAAGAAAAAAATCATGTAAATCCTGTTAATCCTGTCAAAAATAAATTAAATTATTTGAAAAAAATGGACAAAAACACAATCATCGGCATATTAATAATAGTAGCTATCTTAATTGGCTATGGTATTTTATCAAAGCCAACTAAAGAAGAAATTGAAGCTGCACAAATAAAACGTGATTCAATTGCACAGATTGAAAAACAACGTATTTTAGAAGAAGAAGTCAGGCAAAAATCTGACACACAGATTACTACTCCTGGGTCTATAATTGATTCTGCTTTAACCCACTCGTCCCGACACGAGTATCGGGAAGCGAAGGCGGGTGCTATTATATCTGATACAGAAAAATCTGAAAATTTAAAAAATTTATACGGCTCTTTTGCTGCTGCTTCAGAAGGGGAACAGGAATTTATTAGTTTAGAAAATGACTTGCTCAAACTTAGTATTTCAACTTTAGGTGGACGAATTTATTCTATTCAGCTTAAAGAATTTCAAACTTATGATTCACTTCCCTTAATTCTTTTTGACGGAGATTCAACAATATTTGGTTTGAGCTTTTTTGCACAAAATCGTAGTATTTCAACCAATCAGCTGTTTTATACTCCCACAACATCTGAACGCAATTTTGATGCCGGCAAAAAAAATAAATCGGTAAGCTTACGGCTTTATACCGGTGATGACAAATATATTGAATATGTTTATTCGTTAGAGCCAAATAGCTATATTGTAAATTTTCATATCAACCTTGTTGGTATGAATGAAATAATTTCTGAAAATACAAACTATTTAACATTAAATTGGGAAATAGATGTTCCACAGCAGGAAAAGGGTGCTGATTGGGAAAGCAACAACACTACAATTTATTATAAATATTTTCAGGACGAGGTTGATTATCTTACTGAAAGAGCTGACAAGGAAGAAGAGCTTAAAACAAAAGTTAAATGGATTGCATTTAAGCAGCAATTTTTTTCGTCTGTATTAATAGCAGATGATTATTTTTTAAATGCATTTATTAAATCTGTAAAAATTGAGGAGCCCGATATACCCCGTGAAATTGCTTCGCATCCCCCCGGGTACTCGGGGGAAATTCCACAGAGTAAATATATAAAAAAGTTTTATGCAGAAATTAGCTTACCATATCAAGGTGGTGCTAAAGAAAGTATTCCTTTGCAGTATTACTTTGGTCCGAATCATTTCAAAACATTAAAAAAATATGATCTGGAATTTGAAAGGCTGATACCTCTTGGCTGGGGAATTTTCGGCTGGTTAAATAGATTCGCCATAATTCCTCTTTTCAATTTCCTTGGTTCTTTTATTTCAAGCTATGGGTTAATTATTTTACTTCTGACAATAATTATTAAAATTGTTCTTTTCCCTCTTACATATAAATCTTATCTCTCAACTGCGAAAATGAGAGTATTAAAACCTCAAATTGATGAAGTAACTAAGAAGATACCAAAAGATAAGTCAATGGAGCGTCAACAGGAAACAATGAAGCTTTATAAAAAAGCAGGAGTAAATCCTATGGGAGGGTGTTTGCCTATGCTGATACAATTCCCCATTTTGATTGCATTGTTTCGGTTCTTTCCATCTTCAATTGAACTACGTCAACAAAGTTTCTTATGGGCTGACGATTTATCCTCTTATGATTCAATACTTAATCTTCCTTTTGATATTCCTTTTTATGGCGACCATGTAAGTTTATTTACTTTATTAATGGCTGCTTCAATGATTTTAACTACAAAATATTCCGGTGCTCAGGCACCGGGTTCAACGCAAATGCCCGGAATGAAGATGATGATGTATATGATGCCGGTAATGATGTTACTATGGTTTAATAATTATTCATCTGGCTTAAGCTACTATTATTTTCTTGCAAACATAATTACATTCGCCCAGACACTTATTATCAGAAGATTTGTTGACGATGAAGCTATTTTGAAAAAACTTAAGGAAGCTAAAAAGAAACCTGCTAAAAAATCAAAATTTCAGGAACGTTTAGAAAAAATGGCAAGGCAGAGAGGGTATAAGAAATAAGATATTGGATACTGGATATTGATGGATATTCAATGGATATACATAGATATTAAATTGATATATAATGGTATAAAGGTATAGGGTATAGGGTATAGGGTATATGTCATAAGTAAGTGGTAAGTGGTAAGAGGTAAATGGTAATCAGTAATCAATAGACAATAACCCTTTATGTTCTTTGTCCGCCTTAGGCGGAAGAAAAAATAAACGGTTTTAACGAAAATATAACAGATATACGTCAAAAATCAATCCCGACAAGCTTGTCGGGACAAACCATTTAACCATATAACAATATGACAATATATAATGACTATTAATTTAATTTAAATAAATTTCATTGTATATCAAAAAAATATTAATTTTACTGCTGAAAAAATAAAATCATTAGCTATGAAAGCTTTTGTTCATATAATAGTTTTAGTATTTGCTTTAACAATGTTCTTGTTTCTTACAGGATTTTCCCAGGATAAAGATATACGGCAGTTAAATAAAACAGCAATAAAATATTTTTTTGATGAAGAATATGATAAAGCACTGCCAATTTTCTTACAATTAGACTCATTGAAACCCGATGATTTTGAAATTAATTATAAGATTGGTGCCTGTTATTTGAATAGAAAATATGAAAATAATAAAGCAATTCCATACCTTGAGAAAGCAATTAAAATTAAAGGTGAGTCGCTCATACCACAGCAAGTTTTTAAAGACTTAGGAATGCTTTATCACCTGAATTATCAATTTAATAAAGCTATTCATTCTTATATGGAATTCTTAAAAATATGCGATAAAGATGATGAAGATATTGATTATGTAAAAAGAATGGTTGAGGTTTGTAAAAATGCTAAAATTCTTATTTCAGATACATTAGATTTAAGTATTGAAAACATTGGTTCGCCAATTAATACAGAACATTATGAGTTTTGTCCGTTAATTTCTGCCGATAAAAGTATAATGTTTTTTACCAGGAATATAAAAAAACAAAATGCCGACATAGATTCTGTTCAACAAATTATGGTATCATACAAAGAGTATGGAGAATGGAAAACCCCTGATGAAATTAAGTTTAATTTTCCCGATACAATAAATATATCATTAGCAGGAATATCACCCGATGGCGAACAGCTATTTATTTTGCTAGATGGTAATATTTATACTTGTCAATTGGAAGAAGGAGTTGATCTAAAAAAATTTAGTGAACCTGGCATTTCTCAATTTTTAGTTGAAAGGCTCAGCTTTACTGCTGATGGGAGAGAATTGTATTTCTCAAGTAACAAACCTGGCGGATATGGGGGTAAAGATATTTATAAGATTGTAAAAGACGAATCTGAAAGTTGGGGTGAGCCTGTGAACCTGGGTCCTGATATCAACTCTATCTATGACGAAGATTTTCCATTTATCCATCCTGATAAAAAAACACTTTATTTTAGTTCAGAAGGACATAATACAATTGGGGGATATGACATTTTTAAAACAACCTTAAATGATAGTGCCCAATGGTCAGAACCCGAAAATATCGGCTTCCCTATAAATACTACAAAAGATGATATTTATTTTGTTTTATCTGCTGATGGTAAAAAAGGTTATTTTTCGTCCTCACGTGATAATAATTATAGTATTCCTGATATTTTTGAAGCTTCTTTTGATAATAATATCCCTTTAACAATGGTAAAAGGTACTATTTTAGCAGGAAAAAATTTAAAACCTGTTAATGCAAAAATAAAAGTTATTGATAATGAAACAAATGAAAGAGTAAAATATATTTATAATCCCAATCCCCAAACCGGCAAATATTTAATGATTTTTCCTCCTGGAAAAAATTATAGTATGATAATTGATGCACAGGGGTATTTGCCCAATATGGTTAATATTTATATTCCCGACCAGACAAGTTTTTTTGAATTGTTCCAGGAAATACATTTAAAACCTGTGAAATTATTAGGTGAGGTTGTTGGTGAAAAAATTACTATAAAAAATACTTTTTATGACATTTATAAAACCATTGACACACTGGTTTCTGAGGATAAAGATTATGGAAACGTTTTAAAATTAATTACTGACCTTGTTCAAACAACCGACTCATTAAGCTTTGAAGAATTTGATAGTATGTGGGAGCAGCAAATAAACGTAACTTCTGATGAAGATACTATTATAGAAAATAAATATTTTGACAATTTATTAAACTTAATTGAAGATGCAATTGAAACTACTGATTCTGTTGCATTATCTGTATTAGCTGAAAAAACTATATATGATGAAAAAGGTTCTCAAACATATTTCTATGCGGAAGCAGGAAAATTAGATAATATGAATATGACCATAGTTGGACAGGATACTATTTATACTATTCCACCTATAGATATGAGCACAATTTTAGCTGAAAAAGAACAGATTGATACTAAAGATACAAAAAAAAGTGAAAGAAAGATTATTTTAACATATCAGGTATTTTTTGATTCCGAAAATGCAATAATAGAAGAGAAATATTTTGATGATATGAAACAAATATCATACTTATTAATAAACAATTCAGAACTTGGGATTGAAATTAATAGTTATGCTGATTCAAAGCAGGATGCAGAACAAAATATGATTTTATCCGGGCAACGGGCAAAATCAGTATTAGATGTTTTTATTAATAATGAAATTGATACTAATAAAATAATTCTAATCCCATACATAAATTATATGCAGGAGGATATAGAGGAAATAAATAACAGGGTTGATATTAAAATTTTTGAAGTAACACACTATACAGATACAATGGTTAAAACTTTTATATCACATTTAACAGACGAAGATAATTTAACATATCTTGAATTTACCACCATAGAAAATTTAGATATTGACGAGGTTGAGATAGGAGAAGAAATTAAATTGAATTATATTTTATTTGAAACAGGAAAGGCAACATTAACGCCTGTATCTTATCCTGAATTAGACCTTGTTGTTCAATTTTTATCTAAAAACAAAAATGTAAAAATTGAAATAGCCGGTCATACTGATAATATTGGTTCTGATAAGGACAATTTAAATCTTTCCCAGGCAAGAGCACAGACTGTTGCTGATTATTTTATATTACAGGGTATCAATAAAAAAAGGATGATTGTTAAAGGTTATGGTAAAACAAAGCCAATTGCATCTAACGATACCGAAGAAGGAAGACAACATAACAGAAGGGTTATGTTTACTATACTGAAGAAGTAAATATTATTAATAAATTATGGCTATGTTCTAATTAGTGTCTGTCTTTAAAGTCAAAGATTTTCAAAAATGAAAGACCCAATCCCCAAATCTCAAGATCCAAGTCCCAAAATAAAATGCCATTATTCATTGTCTATTGCTCATTTGTAGTTTGTTGTGTTTTTTCTTTTTTTCTTGGAATTTGAGATTTGGGGCTTGGGGCTTGGGACTTGAGACTTGGGGCTTGGGATTTTGTAAAATTAAATATATTCCTGACATTATGAACGGACTATATATATCCTTCATCAACAAGCAAATTACTGCTATTTGATGCCTTTACAGCTAATTTATCGCATATTTCATTTTCCTTATTATTATCGTGTCCTTTTATCCATATAAATTTTATCTGATGTTTGCGATATATTATCAGGAAACGTTTCCAAAAATCAATATTTTTTTTGCGTTTAAAATTTTTCTGTTCCCATTGAAATACCCATTTTTTTTCAACAGCATCAGCTACATACTTTGAGTCGGTATATATAGTAACTGAACAATTTTCAGATTTTAATGCTTCAAGACCGACAATTACTGCCAGCAACTCCATTCTGTTATTTGTAGTAAGCTTATATCCCTTTGAGAGCTCTTTACGATGACTGCCTGAAATCAGAACAATGCCATAACCCCCCGGTCCGGGATTTCCTCTTGAAGAGCCGTCGGTATAAATTATTATTTTACTGTTCATTCCTTTTTTACTAGTCATAGTCATTGTTATTGTCATTTACTCGCTATCGCTCGTGTCATTCAGTTGTCATTAATTGTCATTCAATTGTTATTCAGCCATTAACCATTGAGCCATTGTTTACCGATAACCGATCACTGATTACTGATAACCGATTACTGATTACCGATTACAGATTACTGATAAATAAAGCTCTTTTAATTGTTCTTCAGAAATTGTTGAAGGAGAATCTATCATTACATCTCTTCCTGCGTTATTTTTGGGAAATGCAATAACATCTCTTATAGTTTCAGCCGGGCTAAATAATGCTACCCATCTGTCTAATCCAAATGCAATGCCACCGTGAGGTGGTGCTCCATATTTAAAAGCATTCATTAAAAAGCCGAATTGCTTTTCTGCTTCTTCTTTTGTAAATCCCAAATGTGTAAACATTTTTTGCTGTAATTCGCAGTTATGAATACGAATAGAGCCACCGCCAATTTCCACGCCATTAATCACAAAATCGTAAGCATTAGCACGAACTTTTTCCGGATTTGTATCTAACAAACCTGTATCTTCTTCTTTAGGTGAAGTAAACGGATGGTGAGAAGGATGATAACGTTGTGATTTTTCATCCCATTCAAATAAAGGAAAGTCAACCACCCAGAGCGGTGCAAATATATCTTTACGCAATCCCAATCGTGCACCCATTTCCAATCGCAGTTCAGAAAGTGCCGTTAATGTTCTATTCTTATCTCCGGCAAGGATTAATAATAGAGCACCTTTTTTTGCATCAAATGCTTGTGCCAGTTTTTTCAACTCTTCCTGCGAAAAGAATTTGTCTATTGATGATTTAAGACTGCCGTCTTTGTTAAACTTAACATATATCAATCCTTTTGCACCAATTTGAGGTTTTTTAACAAAATCAGTTAGTTCATCTAATTGTTTTCGGGAATAATCAGCAGAACCTTCAGCATTTATGCCTCCAATATATTCAGCTTGGTCAAAAATTTGAAAGCCCTTTCCTTTGGTCAAATCATTGAGTTCAACCAATTTCATTTCAAAACGAATATCAGGTTTATCTGTGCCGTAATATTTCATTGCATCAGCGTAAGAAATTTTTGGGAAATTTTCGTTAAACTCAAGCCCTTTTATTGTTTTGAACAGATGCTTTGCAAGTCCTTCAAAAGTATTCAGCACATCATTCTGTTCAACGAATGACATTTCGCAATCAATTTGAGTAAACTCTGGCTGGCGGTCAGCTCTGAAATCTTCATCCCTGAAACATTTTACGAGCTGGTAATAACGGTCAAATCCTGAAATCATCAACAGTTGCTTAAAAAGCTGGGGAGACTGAGGCAGAGCATAAAACTCACCGCTACTCATTCTTGAAGGCACAACAAAATCTCTTGCTCCTTCGGGTGTTGATTTTATCAAAACAGGTGTTTCTATTTCAATAAAATTCAGAGAATCAAGATAATTTCTTACTTCGCGTGTCATTTTATGCCTTAACTCCAAATTATTACGAACAGGAGTTCTTCTCAAATCAAGATAACGATATTTCATTCTCAGTTCTTCACCACCGTCGGTTTTGTCTTCAATGGTAAAAGGAGGGATTTCCGATTCATTTAAAACAGTCAGCCGGTTAACAATAATTTCTATATCGCCTGTTGGCAGAGCAGGATTTTTATTGCTTCGCTCAATAACTTTTCCTGTGGCAGAAATAACATATTCCCTTCCGAGCTTACGTGCCTGTTCGCACAATTCAGAATTAGTTTCCATATTAAAAACCAACTGTATAATACCGTATCTGTCGCGTAAATCAATAAAGGTCATTCCGCCAAGGTTACGGATTTTTTGCACCCAACCGCAAAGTGTAGCAGTTTGGTTAATATGAGCAATTCTTAATTCTCCGCATGTATGTGTTCTGTACATTATTTTTAATATTTTAATTATCTTGCGAAAATAATAATAAATCTCAAAAAAATAAAATAGCCACTAAATCACTAAAACACTAAATTACACTAAATTTATTTTTTGTGTTTCAATAACCGTCAGCCCCCAGTCAGCAGTCCTCAGTCGGCAAAAAACAATTGCCGACTGCCGATTGGAGACTGCCGACTGAAAGAATGATTAATAATTTAAAACGAAATTTTAAATGTATAAGAAAAAGGAGGAAACATTAAACAATTGCAGACTGCCGATTGGAGTGGAGCGGAAATCCCGTCTTTGCGGGACTGAGGACTGCCGACTGGTTCACAAATCGGGTTTTGTAAATATAATTGGCAACACAAACGTTGGCAAATCAACAATAATGAATGCCCTTGTTGGCGAAAAGCTATCTATAATTACATCAAAAGCACAGACCACACGCCATAGAATAATGGGAATTGTTAATGGAAAAGATTTTCAGATTGTTTATTCAGATACACCCGGGGTTTTAAAACCTAATTACCAGCTTCACAAAGCAATGATGAAGTCTGTAAGCTCGGCACTTGTTGACGCTGATGTAATACTCTATGTTACTGATGTTATAGAAAAGTTAGATAAAAACGAAGAATTTTTAAGAAAGATCCAGCAAACTTCCATACCGGTTCTTTTGCTCATAAACAAAATTGATATATCAACGCAGGAAAAAGTAAACATTCTTTGTGAACAATGGAAGCAGGTTTTACCTTCGGCAGAAATAATTTGTTTATCAGCACTAAGAAATTTTAATCTCAATACTTTGCTTGACAGGATAATTGAATTATTACCTGAATCTCCACCTTATTTTCCGAAAGATGAATTAACCGACAAGTCAGAACGGTTTATTGCTTCTGAAATCATAAGAGAAAAAATTTTAATATATTATCAAAAAGAGGTGCCTTACTCTGTTGAAGTTGTTGTTGATGAGTTTTTAGAAGACGAAAAATTAATTAAAATTCGAGCATTGATTTATGTTTCAAGAGATTCGCAGAAGGGAATAATCATCGGTCATAAAGGGCAGGCATTAAAAAAGGTAGGAACCCAGGCAAGAAAAGATATTGAGCAGTTTTTCGGAAAGAAAGTCTTTTTAGAATTGAAAGTTAAAGTAAATAAAGACTGGCGCGATAAACCCAGGCAGTTAAGGGATTTTGGATATAACAGGTAGGGATTTTAGATTTGACTTGTTCACCTATTTCAGGACAAGACATTCACTCTTATTGCAAGGAACGGTTTAAATATGGTGCGTTTGGCATTTCAAAGCTCACCTTTTTCAAACCATTATATATTTTATTTATTCTACTCCTTTTTAAATTAGCACTATCCTCCAAATGCTCTATATTTAATGTTAGGCAGTGTTATCTTAGTTTATATCCTACTGGCAAAGTAATTATTCGTCTATCACAATTTAATTTTTTTTCTCTCTCAATTCTATTAAGTACATTTTTCCCTGCATTTAAAGCTGATTCATTAAATATAGTATCTGTAGTATTCACAATTTTCAAGTTTGAACAGTTACATGTAGAATCAACTTCAAAAGACAAAATAACTTCACCCTCTATCTGGTTTTCTTTTGCAATATTCGGATAATCAACAGAATTAAAACTTAAATGATAATTGTCCAAAGTAATAGGAATATCTTTATTTATTCCAAAATCATGAATTTTAGTTATTAAACCTTTACTATCAAAATAGTACCATTTCTCAATTTTTTTATCGTCTTTATAACTACCAAATTCCATAGTTTTTCCATTTGAATATAAATAAACCCATTTTCCGTCCTTTTTCCCATTTGAATAATTGCCTTGTTCAGCTATTTTTCCATTTGGCCAGTATTTATTGTATGTTCCATGTTTAATAGCCTTTTTATTTTTCAAGACATAGAAATATTCCTTAATCTGGTTTTTATTATAATAAGTCTGTACATCTTTAAGTTCTTGTCCTAATGCCAGAATAGGAAATAATAATCCGCTATATATAATAAATTTCATATAATAATGTTGCCTAACGTTCTGCCGCTATGTTTCGTGCCCCGTAGGGCATGGAATATAGCGGCTGTTAGCTGTGGTTATTCTTTCAACATTATCAATGCTTCATTAATAAGCTGATTTTCATCTTTAGTTTTACTTA
>SDBV01007428.1_pt1 | contig 14989 bp, 11 predicted proteins | sample 2277081 | NCBI WGS metagenome assembly SDBV01 (sample SAMN10402039, study PRJNA504765) | marine sediment metagenome | isolation source: marine sediment core GS10_PC15, 223 cmbsf | place: Arctic Ocean: Southern Knipovich Ridge | collected 2010
AATACGAGGTTTTCCAGACCGATTTCGCGCCGATAGCCATTTCCACCTGCTGGGAGATAACCTATCCGGAAATCCATCGGCTTTACGCCCTTGGCGGTGCACGGCTGATTTTCCACCCCACCATGGGCAGGGAAAACAGAGACGGTACTCTTGCCAGCGCTCATCGCTACCTGACCCGCGCCACCGACGACCGTGTGTGGCTGGCCCCGGTGATAACCGGCACGGATGGCAACGGAATAATCTCTCCCAAAGGCAAGGTTCTGGCCGAGGCGGTGGGAGCCAGAGACACGGTTATTATCGCCGAGATTGATTTCAGCGAACAGTTTCTCTCCAGCAGCAGTTGGTGGAACACGATCAACGGCACCGACAATGATCGTGCGGTTCACTTTCTCAGCCGCCGTCCGGAAATCTGGGGCAACCTGGCCGGGAAGAGTTGCCCACTGGACTCCGAGATTGCCGATACCAAGCTTACAACCGGGGACAAAAAAGCTCAATTGGAGGCCGTACGCGCTGTAAATTACGGTCCTTAAGAGAAAATTTGCGCTCAGTGGATTTTACGGCGGGATTTTTGTTTAAAAACACTTGACACTTAACTGTCACTCAGGCATGTTAAATGGCGTTGAGAGCCGGGCAATGATGGTCGTCGGACCTTATACCCGGCCGTACAAAAACAGGCCCGGCCTGTGTGGGCGAAGCCTGTTTGATACATTTATTAATCATTCTGGAGTAATAAAAGATGGAACTCAAGGAACTGTTCAATTCCTCCAATGTCAAACTGGAGCTGGAGTCCGAGGAAAAGGACGAGGTACTGATGGAGTTGATCAGTCTGCTCAAGCTTGACGAGAAGTCCAAGGAAATGCTGTTCAAGATGCTCAAGAAGCGTGAGAATCTTGGCTCAACCGGTATCGGTAAAGGGTTTGCCATCCCTCACTGCCGGTCGCTGGTGGTCGATAAGCTTAACGTGGCGTTCTGCAGACATACCAGGGGTGTCGATTTCAATTCAATCGATGGTAAACCGGCCAACTATTTCTTTCTGATCGTGGCGCCGCCGGTGGAGATCTCCAATTATTACCTTCCGGTACTGGGAAAAGTGGCCCAGTTTTGTAAATCTACGGATATCACGGCCAGGCTGGCAAAGCTGGAAAAGGTTGAGGATTTCCTGGTGTTGCTGGATGAAGCAGGTAGTTGACGAATTTTTCCGGGGGCTTGTTAGATGCAGGACAACCAGCTCAGATTGCTGATGTTCCTCCAGGACCTGCTGATGTTGAAGAGGGAAATGGAGGATTTCCAAGTAGTTGAGAAATACGAAGAGATGGGATTCGACCTTAAAAAAAAGGAGAAGATAGAGGAGGCAATCAAGGAGGTAACCGAAGAGCTGGACCCGGAACTTCACCATCGATTCCAGATGATTGCCAATAAATACGACCGGCCGCTGGCGCCCGTGAAGAACGGGGTCTGCTACGGCTGTTTCGTTTCCGCGCCCACCGGCAGCAAGCTGGTCACCCAGAAGAAGGACGTGATCGAATTCTGTAACCATTGTGGACGGATTCTCTATCAGCCCGGAACGTTTTAGGCGGCTTGCCAGATCGCAATCAAAAGCCCGGCACTCCACTTGGGAGTTCCGGGCTTTTTTATATTCTCACGGCCTGGTATTGGCCAGCTCAGCGCTTGGGTGCAAACTTAAGCCGCCTGGCGGCCTTGCGCTGCATCTGGTAAATAAAGCGCATTATCGCATCCTGCGAGGTTTCGTTGATATTAAAGAACTTGGCTCTGACAGTATAGCATTTGAGCTCTTCGTCAAAACTCTGGTAGACAACCTCGCAAAGCACCGGCTCGTTGTGCTCCTCGCTGAGCTGCTGGAAATTCAGAAACAGGAAGTCGCTATTTTTAACGTAGCGCCGGGTAGAAAACGCTATGCCGCCGCCACTGATGTCGACAGATTCGGCCATAAAAACGGGCGTACTCTGGCAGCGCTCCAGGTTCATATCTATCTCAATCGAATTGAAATTGGCTTTGAGGATATGGTAGTAACTGAAGCCGAAATGGACTTCCATCCGGCTGAAACTGCGGGCCTGAGTTCTGCTCAGCATTTTAGGATGCCGGAGGTAGAGTTCCTTCTTTTCTTTATCGGGAGCCTCGGAAAGCGATGTAGTAAAATTATAGCCGGCGTCGTTTTCCCTGTAAAACTGGACATCAACCGTCGTTCCGCCCGGCTTGATTTTCTCCAACTCAATCACACCGGAATCGAACGTCATCCGCTTATCCGCGTTGAACAGCAAAGTTGAGAGATACTGGTACTCCTGTCCATCATGAGTAAGAGTCAGACAAACTTGCTGCCCCTTGCGGATTTCTTCGCTTGTCTCGAGTTGGACCGTTTCCTCGATTTTGTTATAACCCAGCACTTCCTTGATTTCATCAACCTGCTGATGAAAAAACTTATGCTCATGTTCGTTGAAGTTTTGATTCTCATGGAAGGTTTCAGTCACGTGCTGGAAAACATCGTACGACTCCAACACACGGTATGGCGACTGGATAGATACCTGTTTGACCATTTGGGTCAATAATTCGATTTGCCGTCGGTCCAGTTCCTTGTCCACTGCCTTGCGGGCGAAATAGATTTGCTCACGCTCACGGCGTTTTTTTTTCTCGCGGCGGCTTTGCAGAAGAGCGAACAACAATCCCGCCACCACAACTATCCCCAGGCCCCATGCCACGTAGGAAGAAGAGCTGCTGGTTGATTCCGACCAGCCACCCTGGATTTCTTTCCAGCGCTGGGCGCGCGGCAGCAAGTTTTCATACATACCATCCCTGAGCCGGGACAACAACCAGGTGGCAAGCTGCTGCAATATGTCCATCGCGGCCTCCTGAAATCGTTCGGTGGCCTGCCGGCCGTCACTGCGGAAAAATGCTGTTGCTAAGGTTGCAGAGTCTGTGTTGAAAATGACTCCTTACGCTGCACCCTGTCAATGCCCTTGATTTTTTTCAGCGCTGTGATAACGCGCTTAAGCTGTTTGAGGTCGATCACTTCCACAACGAACATGGCTGAGAAATCGAATTCACCGCTTTTTGTGCTGGCTCCGCGGATGTTCGTGCCCGTATCCGTAATGGCGCTTGTCATCTCGGCCAGTACGCCCTTGCGATCCATACCGGAGACCAGCAACCTGACAATAAAATGATCACCCTTGTCCGATTCCCATTCGATTGGCACGCGGCGGTCAGGGTCATCGGCCATGCGCAACAGGTTCGTGCAGTCGGTGCGGTGGATCGTAATTCCCCGGCCACGGGTGACATAGCCCTCCACCTTATCTCCCGGCACGGGCTGGCAACAACCGGCGTAAGTGACCATCAGGTTGCCGATACCCTGGAGCTTTATTCCCGTGTCCCTGCCCTTGCGCAACCGGTCGATCAGGCGGTCCATGGTGGAGCCGGGATCAAGGTCTTTGTCCTTATCCACGTCCTCGGGATAGAGGATATGTATCACCTGCGCCGGCGACACGTTGCCCTGGCCCAGGGCTTCGTACAACTTATCCACGGAGGGACTGACATTGAGCTTCTGAGCCGCATGGATCAACTTGGCCCCATCCACCTTGACTTTGCGCTGCTTTTTCAACTCGCGAGCCAGCATTTCCCTGCCAAGCTTGACGCTGTCCTCGTACTCCTGTGCCCGGACCCACGAGCGGATTTTACTGCGCGCCTTCGCGGTGCGCACAAACTTCAGCCAGTCCTTGCTGGGTTTGGCGTTGGCTTTAGTCATTATTTCCACCGTCTGTCCGCTTTTAATGCGGGTAAGCAACGGCATTATTTTCCCGCCGATTTTGCCTCCCGAGCACTGCAAGCCTACCTCTGTGTGCACCGCAAACGCAAAATCGACCAAGGTGGACCCGGCCGGCAGTTTTATCAGCTTACCGCCGGGAGTAAACACGAACACCTCGTCTTGAAACAGATCGACCTTGAGGAACTCCATGAACTCCCTGGGGTCCTTGGCCTCATCCTGCCACTCCAGAACTTCGCTCAACCATGTAATCCTGTTATCACTTTCATCGGCACGAGTCTTATTTTCCTTATATTTCCAATGAGCCGCTATCCCATATTCAGCGGTTCTGTGCATTTCTTTTGTTCTAATCTGGATTTCTATTTTATTGCCGTCCTGGCTGTTTACTTTTGTATGTAATGATTGGTACATATTGGATTTAGGAGTTGCAATATAGTCCGCGAACAGTTCGGGAATAGGTACCCAGAGCCAATGCACCAACCCCAGAATCCGATAACAATCACTAACTGAATCACAGAGAACTCTTATTCCAATCAAGTCATAAATTTCCGAAAACTGTTTTGAGAACCGCATCATTTTTTTATAAATACTGTGGAGATGTTTCGGCCTTCCCTTAACCTCCACTTTAATTCCGGACTCGTCGATTTTTTCCTGTAGCATCTTACAGTATTTTATAACTATCTTTTCTCTTTCTCTCCGTTTCAAACTTACATTTTTCGCCAGGTCGTGATACTCTTTCGGCTCAAGATATTTGAATGAAAGGTCTTCCAGCTCCCATTTAATGAAAGCTATTCCAAACCGATGAGCCAGGGGAGCATAAATTTCCAGAGTCTCTTTTGCTATTTTCTTCTGCCGCTCCCCGGTAAGGGCGTCCAGGGTGCGCATATTATGAAGACGATCCGCCAGTTTTATTATTACGATACGAATGTCCTTGGACATCGAGAGTATCAGCTTGCGCAGGTTTTCTGATTGTTTTTCCTCTATCGATTTGAAATAGAAGCCATCTATTTTGCCAATTTTCGTAAGGCCATCGACTACTTGTGCAATCTCCTCCCCGAATTCGTCCCTGATTTCATCGATGGTTGTACTGGTGTCTTCAACCACATCGTGTATCAGGGCGCTGGATATTGAAACCGTATCTATCAATCTCAAACCCGTGAGAATTTTAACCACCTCAATGGCATGGGTAATGAACGCCTCGCCGCTGTGGCGTTTCTGGTTCTCATGAGCTTTTGCACTGAGATCGTAAGCACGCTCAACCACGTCCATATCAAGGCCATCGTACTGCTTGATAATCTTGAATAACCCTGCTCGCAACTCCGGCATCTATATCCTCGTACCTGTATTGTTATTATTCATACCATGCAAAATAAAACCAGCTATGGGTACCACCCCTTACAGATTTCCGATCAAATCCAACGACTAAACCCCCGGCCGCTTTTGTTCAGAGTCCGGCCCGGGGGTTCGTGTCCGCTCCCGCGGCGGAAACATACGGGATTACTGCTTTTTGATAAAGATAAGCTCGCGTTTGCCGTTGCAGGCAAGCATCAATTGACCACCTTCTCCGGGGTCGACCAGATTCAGAACAACCAGCAGTTGCCGGATCGAATCCGAGAGAAAAATCGATGTCAGATCACCAAGCACATCATCGACCGTCCGGTTTTTGCCGAACACCAGCGAGCTCTTGCTGTAACCGATCAGCTTACGCTCGTAGAGCAGCTTGCGAAGAGCGCTGCTGATCTGGTTGAGCGTCTCCGCGTTGGCTGGATCTGTCAGGCACAGGCCCTCGAACATCAGCCGCAGTGATATCTCTCCTCCGGCCTGGGAGCCATCAGTCAGCTTCGCTCCCCCGCCGCCTATCAGTACATGCTTTAAGGCCGCACCACCTTTAGCGGAAGCTTTAGCCTTCGGGGCAGGTTTTTCATCCTTCACCGGTTTGGCGACAGTTGCGGCGGGCGAATGTTTTTCAGGCCCGTGCGCTCCGGTTTTTTTCTGCAACTCGCGTTGAAGTTCCAGCATCCGGGTTTTAAGCTCGATAGCTCCGGTGGTCATGTTACCCGCCATGGCTTCCAGCTTGCTCTGGATCGTCACTATCTCGCGAAGGTTCGCCGCCTGCTCGTCCAGATAACCGTTCTCACGGTTGAAATAGTGCCGGTTAATTACGCTCAGGAACTCGTCCACACATTTGTGCAACTGGCGTTCCAGTTCAACAAACGTGGCCTGAAACCGCTCCACTTCGCGCAGTTGATCCCTGTTTAGCAGGGTTTCCGGCTGATTTAATTTCACTTCCACCATGGGGCATCACTCCCCTGAATCCGTTCCGGGATTCAGGCGTTTCGTCCGTGGCAGTGTTTGTACTTTTTACCGCTGCCGCAAGTACAGGGATCATTACGCCCGATTTTAGGGGCATCGTGACGGACAGTCTGCTGGCGCGAGGGCTGCTGCTGGGGCGCCAGCGCAGCCTCGCCGGCACCGCTGAATGCGGAGACAGTCGCGTGGTGCACCGCCATCTGCGAGGGTTTCGGGCCGCGCCTTCGGCGATCCATCTCGTCCTCATCGATAAACTGGGCCTTGAAAAACAGGCTGGCCACATCCTCCTTGATCTTTTCCAGCAGCACCACGAACTGCTGGAACGCCTCTTTCTTGTACTCGACCAGCGGGTCTTTCTGGCCATAGGCCCGGAAATTGATTCCGCTCTTGAGATGATCCAGCATATGGAGATGCTCTCGCCAGCTCTCGTCGATCACACGCATCATCACGTGTTGCATCAAAAAGGCGCGACGTTCCTCACCCAGCTCTTCGCATTTGATAGTAAACAACTGGTCCACCAGCTTCATTATCTTCTCCCGGATATCATCGGCCCGCAACTCTTCCGGCTTGCTCTGGTCGAAACTGATATTGAGCAGGAAACTGCGCAGCAGGTCCTCGCTCAGCCCCTCCAGGTTCCAGTTCTCGGGCGGCGTACCTTCAACCACGTAAAGGTTGAGCTTGCCCTCCACCGCCTCATCGAGCATGATCTTGAAATCCTCGTCCATGTCCTTGCCCTCCAGGGCAAACAGGCGCATGTCGTAGATCACCTCGCGCTGCTGGTTCATCACGTCGTCGTATTCCAGCAGATGTTTACGAATCTGGAAGTTGTTGCCCTCCACTTTCTTCTGCGCCCGCTCGATTGAGCGCGAAACCATCGGGTGGGCAATCACCTCACCATCCTCCAGGCCCAGACGATCCATCACACCGGCCACGCGGTCACTGAGGAACAGCCGCATCAGTGAGTCCTCGAGCGAGAGGAAGAACTCGCTGCTGCCGGGGTCGCCCTGACGGCCGCTTCGTCCGCGCAACTGCCTGTCGATCCGGCGCGCCTCGTGGCGCTCCGTGCCGATAATGGCCAGGCCACCCATCTCACACACACCCTCGCCAAGCTTGATATCCGTACCACGGCCGGCCATGTTGGTGGCAATTGTCACCGAGCCCGCATGGCCTGCGTGGGCTACAATTTCGGCTTCATGCTGATGGTACTTGGCGTTAAGCACGTGATGGCGGACTCCGGCGCGTTTGAGCATCCGTGAGAGTGTTTCGGAGATTTCCACGCTGACCGTACCGACCAGCACGGGACGCCCTTCCTTGAACAGCCGGGCAATCTCTTCGATAATCGCGTTGAATTTCTCGCGGCGTGTACGGTAGATCCTGTCGTCAATGTCATCGCGCACAATCGTCTCGTTGGTGGGGATCACCACCACGTCCAGCTTGTAAATCTCGAAAAACTCATCGCTCTCGGTCTCGGCTGTACCGGTCATACCTGCCAGCTTGGAGTAGAGGCGGAAATAGTTCTGCAACGTAATCGTGGCCAGGGTCTGGGTCTCGTTTTCAATCTTGACCCCCTCCTTGGCCTCCAGCGACTGATGAAGCCCCTCGCTGAATCGCCTGCCGGGCATCAGCCGGCCGGTGAACTCATCGACAATCATCACCTTGTCATCCTGCACCACGTACTCCACATCCTTCTCAAACAGGATATAGGCCTTGAGCAACTGCTGGATGGTGTGGATCTTGTCGCTCTTGTCCAGGTATTCGCGTTCCAGCTTTTGTACTTTTTCCTGCTTACTGTCGGTGGTGAGCGAGGGATCGCTCTCGATATCGTTGATCCCGGTGGAGAGGTCGGGAATGACAAACATATACGGGTCCGTGGGACTTAGCTGGTCGTGACCTTTCTCGGTAAACTGCACCTGGTTGCCCCGCTCATCCATCGAGAAATACATATCCTCGTCCAACTCCGGCAGCTTCTTCTCGCGCATGAAGTCGGCCTCGACCCGCTGAATCAGTTTCTTGATTCCCTGCTCCTGCAGCAGCTTCATCAGGCGCTTGTTCCTGGGCATTCCACGCTGGCCCTGAAGCAGCCTTTTACCGGCCTGGTAATTGAACTCCAAGGCCTTTTTCTCGTCCTTTTCCTCATCGGCCTTGCGGATCAGATCGGCGGCCTCTCCCACAATGGAATTGACCTTTTTGACCTGAACCCGCACCAGGTCTTCCACCATCGATTTGTACTCCTTGAACTTGCCCTCGCTGCCCTGCACCGGCCCTGAGATAATCAGCGGCGTGCGGGCCTCGTCGATCAGTACGCTGTCCACCTCGTCGATAATCGCAAAGTGGTGCGTGCGCTGAACACGGTCCTCGATGCGCATCGCCATGTTGTCGCGAAGGTAGTCGAAACCGAACTCGTTGTTGGTGCCGTAGGTGATATCGCAGTTGTAGGCTTCCTTGCGTTGAGGCGGGTCCATATCGTGCTGGATACAACCTACAGTCAGACCGAGAAACTTGAAAATCGTACCCATCCACTCGGCGTCACGATTGGCCAGATAATCGTTGACAGTCACCAGGTGGACGCCCTTGCCCTTGAGCGCATTGAGATACATCGGCAGAACCGCCACCAGGGTCTTGCCCTCACCGGTGGCCATTTCTGTAATCTTGCCCCTGTGCAGCACCACTCCACCTATTAACTGCACATCGTAGGGGATCATGTCCCAGGCCGCCTTCTGTCCGCTGACCGTTATCTCGCGGCCCAGGCAACGGCGGCAGGCATCCTTGACTATGGCGAACGCCTCGGGCAGCGCCTGATCGCAGGCCCGCTCCTGCTCGTCGGAGTTCTCGATTGAGCTCAGACGTTCCCCCAGCGCAGCGCTCTTATCCTGCAACTGCTCGTCGGTAAGCTTTTCCAGTCCCTTGTTAATCTGGTTGATCTGCTCCACCAGCGGCCTGACAGTCTTGATTTCACGCTTGTGCTTATCACCGAGAAACAGTTTGAGTATCTTGTTTATCATGTCTGGTTCCAGTGCCTTTCATGCTGGCGTATTATGCGGAACTATATAGCTTTATTGAATTTAAGCCCGCGCAGACGAGAAATCAACTCGTGGCGGAGGTGTAAAGACCGTGGTTTTCGATATAGCGCTCCACCGCCTCGCCAACCAGCCAGCGAATAGAACCGCCGTCAACGCGGGAGCGCCGAATCTGGGTGGCGGAAACGCCGATCAGCGGCATGTCTATCCAGCACACATCGAGCTCCGGAAATTGCCGCTCGAACTCTGCCGGATCGGTGTCGTAGCCCTGACGGTTGAGTGCTGCTATCCGGGCCAGCCCGCAGATTTCCCGCCAGTCCTTCCAGGTGTTAAACTCAGCCAGGTTATCGGTGCCCATGATAAAGAACAACTCGTCGCCCTCGGCCAGTTTTCTGTTGCGGTAATCTTTAAGAGTATCCACCGTAAATGAGTGGCCCGGGCGCTCCAGCTCATCGAGATACAACTCGAAACGTGGATCGTCGCCAACAGCCAGTTCCAGCATCGCCACCCTGTGCCGCGCCTCACTGATAGAGCGCTTCATCTTATGCGGAGGGCTGGCGGCGGGCACCAGCAGCACCTTGTCCAGCTTAAGCTGTTCCCAGGCGGCCTGCGCCCCGATCAGGTGCCCGATATGCACCGGATCGAACGTCCCGCCCAACATCGCTACCCGCACCGCGCCTCCTGCACCGGAAGCCAACAATAACCGGTTACGCTCATTGTGGCGTACTCTCCTGCTGAACGGACCCACCGCTAAGCGACTCTTCCACGTCACTTTCCCCGCCGCACAACTCCTTTGCCTCCAAGCTTTCCGGGTAGTCCTTGCAGAGCCATGCCAGCGCATCATCCGCATCGTCGGGGTACCCCATGCTGCGGCTGGCCTTGCAGAGATAGTACAGCGTTGCCGGCATCGCTGTGGATTCCGAATAATTACTGATCACGCTCTTGAGGTAAATAATCGCCGAATCGTACATCTGGGCCTCGAAATAGAACAGGGCGGCCTTGTACTCCTTTTGCGCCAGCTTGTCCTTGAGAAGGTTCAGATGATCCCGCACGGTATCGGCGTACTCGGTGTTCGGATACTTGGTCAACAGGTTCTGGAACGTATCCATCGCCTTTTTTGTCTCCGTCTGGTCGCGCTCTACCCGGCGGCTCATTGAGGCGTATGCCAGTCCGGCCTTGAACAGTGATATATCGGCGAACCGTCCCTGAGGAAACTCGCGGTTGAGCAGCTCGAACTCACTGGAGGCCAGGATGTTGTCTTTTCTCAGGTAATAGGAATCGGCCAGGTAATAGCGCGCCTGCTCCACCAGTTCACTGCCTGGATATTTATAGATCAAGTCCTTGAACTTTTCGATAGCCTTGGCGTATTCCGACTTTTCGTAATAGTAGAACGCCTCCTCGAACTCTCCCTCGGGAGTAGGATCGAACCGCCGCGCACTGCCGCATCCCGCGCCGCCCAGTACGATCAGCACGGTGCAAAGAACCAGCAAGGTTTTTATTGTCCTCTGAAAATGATTCAACTTTCCTCCATGTCCGGCTTACCCGTCAGAGAGCCTGTTTGCCACTGAACTCGATTTCTTCAATTCGTTTACGGGCCTGCTCGGCGATTTTTTCTCTGTAATAATAACGATTCAGTTTCAATACCCGCTCAAAAGCCTGCTTGGCCTCGGAGGGCCGTTTGTCATCCAGCAGAAGTTCTCCGCGCAGAAACCACGCATCGTCCACCAGATGCTGCGGCTGCTTGCTGGAGATAATCTGTTCGAGATAGAAAAAAGCCTGCTCCAGATCGCCTTCCTGGCGCATCTGCACGGCCAGTGGATAGCAACTGCTCCCGCGGTGCCAACGCGCCTGCTCGGCACTGGCCTGTTCTGGGAAAAGGTTGATGAACTGGTCGTAGTACAAATAGGCGTTAAAAAAATCATTGAGCTTCTCGTAGCTCTCCGCAAGGTTGAACATGCAGTTAGCAACGCGCTGCTCGTCCTCTGCCACGGGCAGGCCACGCAGGTAGAACGCAATCGCCTGGGGGTAGTCGGGAAGCGCGAAATAGTAATTGCCCAGCACGAAATAGTACGAACCCAGACTGAACGAAGGGTCGATGGCCAGGATTTCCTCCAGCGCATTGACCATCGTCGTGGTATCCCCCGACCTGCCACGCTCAACCGCTATCTGCAGATAATCGAGCAGAACTCCCTCGTCGGGCACGGAGTCGCGCGCGCTGAAATAACGGTCGAAATAGCTTTTGGCCTGGAAAAAATCGTCCTGCATCACGTAGACCTTGCCGATCTTGCGCAACAGATCGGCACTGGCCCCGCTGTTTTTTTCGGCCATCAGGTACTCGGCCAGCGAATCATCGTACTGGCCGTTGCGGTAATAGCGGTCACCGCGTTGCTCGTAAGCCGTGCTCTGATCTGTACATCCGGCTGCCAGAGCAGCCAAAATCACAAGTGAGGCCAGCGCTGGTGCTATTTTCCACACTCTGTCCATCCACAGTTTCTGTCCACGCACCCGGCACCTTTGAGCAACCGGCCCGGGCTGTGGCCGGTAATTAAATCTTGCGTTTCAGGTATTGAAATAAATTAGACCGGGAGCGTCCAACTGTCAACGATTTCGGCATTTGCCGCCGGTGGGCATGGCCCGGTAGCAACTATTGGCCCAGCGTTTTTGTCCGCTTGACAAGGGAGGCATTATCGTCCATAATTAGTCCGTCCCATCCCCAGGCCGGTCCCTCCCCGCCGGCTCTCATCCGTGGAGAATATCTTGGATTGCCCGGAACTGAAAACTATTCTCGACCCGCTTGAGGACGATCTTATCCCCGGCCACGCTCACTGCCGGCTCGAACAGCATTTTGCCGAATGCCGCTCCTGCCAGGCCGGGCTGTCCAATTTTCTTAAGATCGGCAAAATCATCAACAAAACAGTTTACGGCGCCGGCAGCAAGGACGACCTGCTGCTTTATATTTGCCATCTCGGCGGCCGCGATTATCGCTGGGCAGGCCCGGATGATCAGCCGCGCCACCGGAAAAAAACAAACTGGCTGAGGCTGCTGATCAAGGTTGCCGCCGGGTTTATGGCTGCCGCCGCACTGGGGGCCAGCCTGGCGCTGATCCTGGGCTATTTCGGCCTGATCGGCGGCAGGGGCGGACAGCCGGTTGAAGTTGTATTCGACCCAACTGCCAGCGAGCCGGTCCTCTCAGGCAGAGTATCCGCGGCCGGGAACACAATGGCCGCGGGCGAGGACCAAAGCGTGGCCGTTATAGTACCAGAGGGTGGAATGAACCCCGACGCTGTTTACGAATACATCAACGGCATCCCGCCTTCGCGGCAGCTGAGCCAAACCGCATCGCCCTCGCTGACCCCGGAGGACAGCTCCCGCCTTCGGAATATGGAAACCGAGCTGGCCGCACTTCGCGACGCCCTGGCGCGGGACCCCGGCGACACTTCCATGCGCCGCAGGATGATGAACAAATACCGCCAGGTAATCGACGAGCGCAAGCGGCTGCAAAGGATGCTGCGAGTGCAGGACTACTACAACCTGGCCTACCTTCACTACACCGCCGGTGAGTACCCCCAGACCGCCATCATCACCGGTGAGGGCCTGCAGTTGGTGAGAATGGGACCAAAGCAGTACCTGCACTATCTTAAGGCGATGAGCCATTATCAGATCGCCCTGCGCACCTCGGCTCCCCTGCCGGCTGATACCACCGCGGACAGCACCGCCCGGGTGCGGGGTGCGCAATTCCGCGCCGAACTCGATAATGCGGGCCGGCGACGGGCTGTTATGGAACTGCGCAAGGCAATAACCGAGTTCAGCCACATGCTCTCCAGCCCGGAGTTGGCACCCTCGGCCCGTGAGTGGATCCTGCGCTGCAACCAGCAGATCGGCACTCTGGCGGCAGGAAACTGACACGCCGGCGGCAAACCCCGCCGCCCTTTATCCCTACCTTGCACTTGCGCAAAATGTTCCTCTCCACTTATCTTATTGTCCTTCGATAACCTAATATTATTCAGGCTCAGGACTTTTCATGGCTGACGACAAAATATTTATTCGCTGGCAGAACCGTATCGAGCGCGGGCTGGCCCGCTTGATTTCCTCCGACCGCTCCACCGCCGGGGCGGGACGTTACGCTGAGGCGCTGGAGCACAGCAGAAGCCTGGGCAAGCTCAACGCTCCTGCTTCCCGGCTGTTCAACGCGCTGGCCGAGCTGAGCCTGCGCACCGGCTTCTCGCTGCTGGCGCTGGTTCTATTGCGCCGGGCCTGCCGGATAGACCATCGCGACCCGCTGCTGAAATTGAATATGAGCCGCGCCCAGCTCAGCCTGGCAACGCGTTTTCTGCTGAGATCTCCGTTAAGCGGCGGAGCGGCCTACAACCTCGGCGATGGCCGGAAGAGACTCCAGGAGCTTATCGCCACGGACAAGCTGCCCGATGCCCGTAAGACCGAGGCCACACTGCTGCTCCGGCGGATTGAGGACAGACAGGAGATGTGGCTTGATATTCGCAGTGGAAAGCTGGACCCCATGAGGGTCAGGAAATTGGTTGCCGAGGAGGACCGGCAGGTGCGTGAACTCCGCAGTAAGAAAATTCCCACGCTGGAAGAACTGGAAAAATACGAGCCGAAGCGTACCGGGTTTTATTACCGTGAATACCGGGAACAGCAGCGCGCACAAAACAGGCGCAACCGCTGATTGTCATTTGATCCATGCACGTTTACCAGGCTAGCTTAATAATGCTCCGCTGTTGTTCTCCCCAGTGCTCCAAACCCGCGGATATTGATCAAAACTCCCGCCCGCATCCACTTTTAATGCTGAAACCCTTGAATCCTATTGAAAAATTTTATATTATAGTAGGCTTCTTAATAAAACGAGAAAAATTGCTCGGAACCCATATTGATCTGCTGCGGGCTGCGGGCTTCATCCCGAACATCACCCTGAGTGTTGCCATGAGCAAAATCAGGTAACAGTTCATCTTAAGATTCAGCTGGCACCAGTACTTTTCACTTCAACATTGAATGACTCAAAAAGATATTGCAGGCGCTGAACGAAAAAGACGCTGCCGTACGAGTGCGCCCGGATGTTTGGTAAGAGTGGAATAACATCGATTACGAGTTAGGATAATTTATAAAATTAGCCAGGAGGCTCCATTATGAACCCACCCGCTGGTCCAAAAAAGCTGCTTGACTGGGTTGACGAGGTTGCAGCCCTTACCAGGCCGGACACCGTGGAATGGTGCGATGGCACCAAGGAAGAATACAACCGTCTGATGCAGTTGATGATCGACGACGGTATCGCTATCAAGCTCAATGAGAAAAAACGCCCGAACAGTGTCCTGTTCCGCTCCGATCCCTCGGATGTGGCGCGCGTGGAGAATCGCACCTATATCGCCTCGCGCACCAAGGAGGCCGCCGGCCCCACCAACAACTGGATCGATCCGGACGAGTTGAAGGAAACGATGAAGGGTTTCTACGACGGTTGCATGAAGGGCCGTACCATGTACGTTATCCCCTTCTCAATGGGCCCTGTGGGCTCGAATATCTCCAAGATCGGGATCGAAATCACCGACTCTCCCTACGTGGTTGTCAACATGCATATCATGACCCGCGTGGGCAAAAAAGTGCTGGATGTGCTGGCCCGGGACGAAGAGTTCATTCCCACCCTGCATTCGGTGGGCAAACCCCTGGCCGAGGGCGAGAAGGATAACGGGGTCTGGCCCTGTGCGCCTATCGAGGAAAAGTACATTTCCCACTTTCCGGAGGAGAGGATGATCTGGTCCTACGGCTCCGGGTACGGCGGCAACGCCCTGCTGGGGAAAAAGTGCCTGGCGCTGCGGATCGCCTCGGTGGCCGCCCACGAGGAGGGCTGGCTGGCTGAGCACATGCTGATCCTGGGGATCAC
>SDBV01007430.1_pt1 | contig 14987 bp, 13 predicted proteins | sample 2277081 | NCBI WGS metagenome assembly SDBV01 (sample SAMN10402039, study PRJNA504765) | marine sediment metagenome | isolation source: marine sediment core GS10_PC15, 223 cmbsf | place: Arctic Ocean: Southern Knipovich Ridge | collected 2010
TGCAAGAGTTTGCTATAAAACTACATGGGAACATATCGAAGAAGAAAAATCTCCCTTTCCCTCGTGCTTTCGCAAACTTACCCTCGCTTTTTGGGGGAGCTGCGCGGGAACTTCTGTCTAATCCGAGTAGTGCCACACCTCCAGCCGACACCCCGGTCTTGTTGAACACGTCGACGAAGGGCTTTGCCCTCTCGATCTTGTCCTTGTCGATGACGTTCACGGAGATCCCGGCTCCGAGACCGATATAGGGTGTGATGAACGCGTCCGGAAGGAACAAATAGTGGACGAGCGCCCGGATCTGGTAACTCTCGACGTCGACGTCCTTCACACCGAAGAACTCGGACGAGTAGTCCCGGTACTCAAACTCACCGCCGAAGCGCCAGTGCCCCGACTTGGTTGAGCCCATCAGTTGGCCGATTACGCTGAAGCCGTCTTCACCCTTCCAGGGGCTGCTAACACCACCGCCTAGCCCCATCTCGATGGCTCTGGCACTCGGTATTACAACGCCGCAGGTCAGGATACCCACTGTTACGATCAAGGTGCGGATTGTGTGTTTCATCTGCGCTCCCTCCCCTGGACCAAGTTCACCGTCAAGAACGTCGGTGAAAATAGGCGACCGAATCCGCATTTTCGGCAACATCCGATAAGAAGCATTCCGTGAGCGAAGCCGGCGATTGCGCATCAGCCGCGACGCAACATCGAGTAGAGGTCCGTGCGGCGGACAATTCCCAGGAGTTGGCCGTCTTTGACGACGGGCCAGCTTTGGACGCGATGGCGGTCGAGAACTTCGAGGGCCTTGGCGAGCGAAGCACCGGGATCCAGTGCGTCGTCGACGCTACTCGTCAGGTCCTCGGCGATGACCAGACCGCGAAGCACGGGGTCGTACAGAGTACTCTTGACTTCCTCGTAGGAGATGACGCCCTTGAAGTGGGCGTCGTGATCGATCACCGGAAGCAGATCGGCACCGGTCTCCCCCAGAGCCTTGAGCACTCGCTCGAAGGAGAGCGATTCAGACACGAAGCGGGGTCGTCGACGCATGGCGTGCTCGACGGTAGTCTTGCTATCGCCATCGATAGGGTCGCCCTTCAACAAACCGAGATTGCGCCGAAATTCCAGGTACACCCAGCGCAGAGCTTCTGTGCCCTTGGCCTCTTCGTGCGGAAGAAGATTTGCAAGCGTAACCTCACCCGCGCGCACGACGACGTGACGAACGAGGAATGGGCCGATGAGTTCAAAGAAGACCACCGACGCCACGACGACCTGGCGCAGATGAGCGGTTTCCGCGGGCGCGATCGCCTCGAGGCTCGCCACCAACCCCAAGGCAATGCCGGCTTGACAGAGCAATCCCGAACCCAGCGATCGCGGCAGCGAATCGGCCAAGCCCGTCAGCCGCAAGCCGATGCGAACACCATATAGTTTACCAGCCGTTCGCGCCGCGATGAACAGCGCTGCAAGCAGGCCTCCGTGCACGAGCGCATCGAGGTGGAGGTCGCGTCCTGCAGCGATGAAGAAGAGCACGTAGATCGGGTAGACGGTGTTCTCGAGGTAGCGAAACAATTCGCCGGAGTGGGGGGATCCGTTCGCGAGCGCCAGGCCCGCCGCAAAGCAAGCCAGCATTCCAAAACCGGTTCCACCGGCCTCGCCCCAGTGCGCGATACCGAGCGCTGCCAGAACCACGAGGATCCCGAGCAACACCAACTCGCGCCGCCCCGTGATCGATTCGAGCCAGATCGCCGCGCCAAAGCCGATCACGCCGCCGCCAACCAGTGCGATCAGCGCCGAAAGAGTGGCGTCCCCCGCGCCGCCAACACCGAAAGCGAGGCTGGCCAGGACCGGGTAGGCGAGAAGCGCGGCGAGATTATTGTGTCCCACGCAAAGCATCAGGCAGCGAGAAACGGGGCCCTCGGCTTCGACCTCGCGAAGCGTCACGAGAGTCGCGCTGGGTGCGCTCGCAACAGCGAGTGCCGGAGCGATGACACCCAGCCGCCAGTCGCCGGTCGCCACGTAGACGCCAGCACCCACCAACACGCTCGTGAGCCCGATCTCGATCGCAGAAATTCCCAAGACGCGGGGGCCGACCTCTCGAAATATCGGGAAGCGAAACGCCGCGCCGATGCTGAAGAGGATGAACCCGATGCCGAGTTCCTGGAGCACTCGCAGCGGTTGCTCGGTGTCGACGCCCAACAGAAATTGAGCCAAGACGCCATCCGAGTCGACAAATGCCAAACCGACCTGGGGCCCGAGAATAAAACCCACCAACAAATACACGGTGACCCGGGGGATCCCGTGGCGCGAGGCCACCCGACCGATGGCCAGACTCAGCAGCAGCGCCACCGCGAGCGGAACGAAGGTGGAAAAGAATGAAGTCAGTGCCAAACCGTCCTTGAGCGTCTCAATCGTCGTGCGTTTTGTTGAACTCGCCTTGCGCCCGGAGCCTCCGCACGACCGGCCGCAGACTCCAAGGCCCTCTCGCGCACTGTACACCAGGCGAGACCCACCAAAGACTCGGAGATTGGTGTGGAGGTGCGGGTCACGGGCGGGGAGGGCTTCGTGGGGCCCCATTCCGCCCGATGGTGGGGGTGCTGCGAGACACAATCCGGTGGCTATACAAAACGGGCGAAATCAGCGCGAAGATCGCGGGCCGGATCGCAAACGACCGCGACAATGCTCGAGATCACTCGACGATTCAACAACGTCCCCGCTTGCCCCCGTTTAGGGGCCGATCTGCTAGCATGAATTTCATCCGCTTCGCTCGTTTTCGGTCCATCTGGCTCCCTACTCGCTCACGCATTGCGTGGGCGGGCGCGGTCCGCGGACCCTGGAGATCCAGAGCCCCACGTGAAATTCGAGAACGTCTCCATCGCCAGCGTCCGACACCTTGACGCACCCCTACGCATCACTTCGGCGGAGCTGGACGTGCAGCTCAAGCGCACCATGGAGCGCCTCGACATCAAGCCGGGCCTGCTCGAAGAATTGGCCGGCATTACCGCCCGCCGCTTCTGGAACCCGGGCGTGCAGCCCAGCGAGGTGGCCAGCGAGGCGGCCGAGCTCGCCATCGAGGAGGCCGGCATCGACCGCGATCGTCTCGGCGTCCTCATCAACACCTCCGTGTGCCGTGACTACATCGAGCCCTCCACCGCTTGCCTCGTGCACGGCAATCTCGGGCTCTCGCACCGCTGCATGAACTTTGACGTCGGCAACGCCTGCATCGCGTTCGTCAACGGCATGGACGTCGTCGGCAACATGATCGAGCTCGGCCAGATCGAGTACGGCATCGTGGTGAACGGCGAGAGCAGCCGCTACGTGGTGGAGAGCACCGTCGAGCGCCTGCAGGCCGACTCCACCGACAAGCTGACCTTCCGCGACCATTTCGCGGCCTTGACCCTGGGCTCGGGAGCGGTAGCCATGGTGCTGGCGCGCCGCGACCGCGCCCCCGACGCGCCCCGCTACCTGGGCGGGACCATGCTGGCCGACACCGAGCACAATCGCCTGTGCTTGGGCCAGGTCAACTACATGAAGACGGACACCCGGCGCCTGCTGCTCGCCGGGCTGGAGGTGTCATCCCAAACCTGGGAAGTGGGCAAGAAACACCTGGGCTGGAGCAACGACGACGTGAACGAGTTCGCCATGCACCAGATCAGCCGGGTGCACACCACCCAACTGCTCAAGACCCTGGGCATCGAGCCCGAGAAGGCGTATCTCGTCTTTCCCGAATTCGGGAACATCGGCCCCGCCGGGGTCCCCACCGTGCTCTCCAAGGCCCGCGACGAGGGCCGCATACAGCGGGGCGACCGCGTGGTCCTGGCCGCCATCGGCAGCGGTATCAACTGCGCCGCCGCCGGCGTACTTTGGTGAGGGCTAGTTGAGCGATCCGCGTTTCGCGTTCGACGCTGCCGCAGTCGTGGTCTGAGTCGAAACCCAACATTTCTTCCATGAGAAGGCCAACCGTGTCAATGTTTCGTCGTCTTTTTCTCCACGATATTCCCATGTCGTCATTCATCCTGTGCTCAAGGCCCCCACCACGCTTCCATCCGCACTCTTGGTGATCTCTTGTTGAGATCGGTGACCTTGTTCCTGAAAAGTAGACACCCTGCTTAAGCGGCGTTGGCCTCCCTGGCCCCTTTATGCGCGAAGGTGGGCGCTATGGTCATCGGCGACTCAGGGAGCAACAACGTTGACGGAAAAGTGGATGATCTATTGGAAGGCGAGGAGATGACGGGCGTTCTAGCTCAGGTCGAAGCCACCTTCTCGAACTCCATGATTGCGGCCTTCTGGCCAGCCCGAAAGCGCTCGTGGCCCCATCTAAACACCCTCGACAATTTCACTGCTCTCGGTCGTTTCATCGAGTTCTATATTGCGGCCTACAAGGAAGCGGCGCCGCACTCGGCATTCCGTTCGAGGGACAGACTTCCGACGAGACGTACTTTGGGACGGGTGATGCATTTGCTCTTGAGCTTGTCACCGCGCGCAAGACAGCTCGCGAGGATCGAGTCAAGGCAAATTGGGCACCGCCCTGCGGCGTATACGTCGGAGGAATGGATTCCAGGGCATCGCTATTGCAACGGCCAGGGTCCTGAATGTCATGAGACGCAGTTGGTCTGGATCGCGGTTGCCGCGATTTTCGCGCGCTGTGCCGCCGTCGTGTTCTGAGATGGCGACCGACGCGACGAGCCCGAAGCCGCTGGACTCTTCACTGCGTTCTCGCCTTGTCAGACCCGCGGTGTTGGCCTTTCAGATCGCGTTCGTGGTCCCCTTCACGGTCCTGTACTTTAACATGCGGGAGGTCAGTCTCGAGCTGAGGTACCTCCTTGCGCAATCGACCCAAGTTTTTCTGGCACTCCTCGCGTTGCTCGCGATCCTCGCCTGGCCGAGCGTTCTCAGGGCACGTCTTGCTGCGCTCTACCTGACGCTGTCCGCGTACGCGCTCCTGTTCAACTTCTTCCTCCCCATCGATGCCGCTCTCATCGATGGTCGCGCCGATCCCGCCGACGCCCCATTCGCCATCGACGGCACGCTCCTTCTGAGTGGCGCAGTCTTACTCTGTCTTCTCTTCGTCTCGGCCCGGGAGCGATTCCGAAAGGTGGTCTACGCCCTTGCGGCGGTCTCGGTTCTCTGGGTCGGCTTCGTAACCTGGGCGAAGCTCGCGGAGGAGTGGCGTAGTGGCGGCGCTAGTGAGGCGGAAATCGCTGACTTCCTGGACCTGTCGACGGAGAAGAACGTCCTGGTCTTCAGCTTCGACGGCATTCAGGGCAACACGGTGACCGCGCTCCTGGCCCAGGAGCACGCCCTTGCGCGAGAGTTCGATGGCTTCCTCTATTTCAAGGACGCGGCCGCGGTGTCGCCACACACGCAACACTCGATCCCGATCTCGATGATGGGAAGGATCCTGACCCAAGACGCGCACGGGGAGGACTTCGCGGAGAACAACATCATGGCGACCCTGAAGCGCCATGGGTACGAGACGTTCACGAGCGGTCAGCGACACTACATGCAGGTTCCAGGGGCGAGCTTCGTCCCAACGACGTCGAAGGTCGAGATCCGGGATCTGGATCGCAGCGCAGGCGTAGAGAGCCGGCTCGCTGCACGGGTGCTCCAGAACCTCAGGCGAATCTCGGCGCGCCGCGTCATACCCATCCAGATCCTGGGGCTGCTGGACCCAGGCCCGGGCGATCTCGACGTAGACGAGCCGGATGCCTTCATCGCGACGATTCTCGCAGACCCCCACTTCCTCTCGAAGACTCGGATCGGGTACAGGAATCTCCAGTACTTCCTCGAGAACTTGCGTCGGACGAAGCCGAACAAGGTGGCGATCTACAGCCACTTCGTCTTTACCCACAACCCCATGGTCTTCGACCGCCACTGCGGGCTGCACCGCTCCAACTCGCTCAAGCAGAACTCGCACTCGGCCGCCGAGCAGACTCGCTGCGTGTTGCAGACGATGCGCTCGATCGTCCGAACCCTGAAGGAAGCGGGTGCCTACGACAACTCGGTGATCCTCTTCTTGTCCGACCACGGATCGGCCGGTGGCCTCTATCCACCCCCCGTCGCGGGGGCGAACTACTTCCCCAACCACAGAGGGGCCTCGCGGTGGAACGTCGGTCGTTACGTTCCTTTCATGATGGTGAAGGATTTCGGCGCATCCGGTCCACTGCGAATCTCGTCAGTACCCGCCAGCTTGATGGACGTCGCTCCGACGATCTGCGCGGCCGCGCTCGACGAGGCGTCGTGCGGGGGCAGGGGATACGAGGGGGTCGACCTGCTTCGTTTGAAGGACGTCGGGAGAACCCGAGAAGCCCTCCTGCGTCTCGTGCCGGGGAATGAGAGGACGTACTCCCATTTCGAACGCTTCACCATCGCTCCTAATGTCGGCCCCTCGATTCAGGAGATCTACTCGAGCCACCTAGAACTCGTGCACATTGGCGAGCCGATCCGGCTCTTGGCGAAAGAGCACCATCGCCAGAGACTTCTCGTCGCCGGCTTGTCGCCGGCGCGAGGCGCAGGCTGGTGGATCGACTCCTCGGGGGCGACGGTGGAGTTCAGGCTCGGATCGGAGGCGTGCACGCCCTGCACCCTCGACTTGAGAATCAATGCTCAGGTTGCGAAGGACGCCTCGATCCCTGTCTTCTTCAACGGGCAACCGCTCGGGACTCCTCTTCGCTTTAAAGGGGATCCTGGCGGCATGCGGGTGCAGGTGGGGAACCTTCGCTACGAGATTCCTCCCGACCTGCTGGCGCCGGGTGGGATCAACACGATCGAGTTCGGCGCGAGCGAGGGCGGTCTGGCCGACCATCGCTTACGTCTGATGAGCTTCGCCATCTGTGCCACATCAAAATCAGAGCGAGGATCGGGGAGCCTCTGCCCCGGAGTCTGATCGGGAGGAGCTGAACCTCGTGGATCCGTAAGCCGCCATCCCTCGGCGGTCTTGTGATCCTCTACTGGTTGTGACGTCGTTCAAAATTACGCTGATGCGCGGTAGATCGCGGGCCGCTGAGGCAGGGCTCGATCAGCGAAGACTCGGCATGATGTGGTCGCTCATGCGTGCCATGTGGCCCTTCATGAACTCCTCCGCCATGCAGCCAAGACGCGTCCAATCCAATAGGTGGTCAATGCCGGTCGCTTCCTCGAGTTCACTCAAGCGTTCAGTGACGTAGTCCGTCTCGCCACAGATCACCGTGCCGCGCTCAACGAGCTGCTCCCACTCGACGGCGTTGACCGCGTCGCGCATCGACGCGTACCACCCGTAGCCTCTGACCGGCGGTTGGCCCACTTGGCGAGCGACATGGGGTTTGATCGAGTAGCTCTTGCGCCCCGGCCCCCAAGAAAAGTCTTCACCCGAGACTCGGGGCAGGCGACGCCACAAGTGAATCCGAAGGATTCGCCCGCTAGACGGGACCGAACAGGTCCCAGCGCCGCAAAGGGAAGTCGAAGACTTCCCCAGCTAGTTGAGCGATCCGCGTTTCGCGTTCGACGCTGCCGCAGTCGTGGTCTGAGTCGAAACCCAACGAGCCGCGAACTCGGGGCGACATTTGCGGCCCTCGCAGAAGACACCCTGGAGTACCTCCGCGGCGATCTGCGAAGCACTGCGCCACCACTGGTCGCTCTGGACCAGCAGCACAGCCACCGCAATCTCCGGATGGTCGGCCGGCGCGACGCCCACGAACCACTCGTAGCGGCCCTTGGGATCCGTACCCGACAAACTCCCGGTCTTGCCCGCGACCTTGACGGGACCCAACAGTGGCTTTCCATTGCGCTTGCGGAAGGCCGACCGCGCCGTCCCTTTGACGGTCGTATCGGTCAGCATCGCGCGAAGCTCGTCGGCGAGTTCCGGGGTCATGACCTGGCGCGGAGTGGGGTTGGCGGGCAACAGCATTTCGCGGCCATCGGTGTCGTGTACACCCTCGATCCAATGGGGAGCCACCAACTCGCCACGCACGAGCGTGACGGCGAGTTGGGCGGCGTGCATCGGCGTGATCTGAGAGCCCGCGAGTCCGCAGCCCAGCCGCCCCACGTCGTAAAGGTCCTCACGCGGATCCACGCTGCCCGCCGGATGGGCGGGTGCTGGCTCCGACAACCAGCCAAAACGCGAGATCGCATCCAGCAGTGGCGCTTCGCCCACCGCGTGAACCGCCAACTGTGCGAAGCATTGGTTGTTGGAACTCGCGAGGGCTTTGCGGAGCGAAATCTCGTGGCCCGAGCGGGGCGGATCGATCGATTTGCGCGTCAGCTTGTAGGGGCTGCCGCTGTAGCGGCAGGGAATTTTCGCAAGGCCGGGATCGCGATCCAACGCGGCCGCCGCGGTGATGATCTTCACGAGCGAGGCGGCCGGATAGAGTTTGTTGGGCGGGAAGTGGGCGACGTCAGTGGACGCGTAGGTGAGGACCCGGCCGGTGTCGGGATCGAGCAAGATGACGTGGCCGAGAGCGACCTTGCCGCCGTGCAGGATCTTGAAGACGTTCCGGGTGAGTTGGGTATCGAGGGTGTAGCGAACGCGGAGTGGCTCAATCTGGCCCGCAGATCCGCGCAAGATTGGCATCGATTCGACAAAGCGCTCTGCGCCCAGTTCATTGACGGCGGTGTCGAGACTCAAAACCCGCTCGGTGACCGGCGGGTGCTCGAAGAGATGGCGCGGCGGATTTTCGAGCGGGTCGCTGGCCACCGCACCCCGCGCGACGACCGCACCCTTCTCGTCCGGTTCAGCAGGAGTTTGCGGCTCCCAGACGAGCGCGAGCACACCCACCGCGACGAGCGCAAAACAACTCGTGAGCGTCGCCAGGCCGCGCCGGGACCACCGGTGCCGCCTCTTCTGCTGGGCATCGCGCCAGCGACAATCCGCACTGCCGCCCCGCCGTCCGCCGTGGTCCTTTATCAAATCGCTGCCGTCCTCTTGTTCAGCATCTGATCAAATCAGCCGAGACGAGGCCAAACAGGTCTCGTCGCCGCAATGCGAATCCAATGGATTCGCCAGTCGGCGGGGCATCGATTGGCGGCCTCGCCGCGTACCCGCTTCTGCTCCACTGAATCCGCTATACGGCCACCACCTCGCGAACCTCCGGTATCTCCTCGCGGAGCCGCGACTCGACGACCATCTTCAATGTCGCGGTCGCACTTGGACAACCGCTGCAGGCGCCGCGCAGCTGTAGCTCGACGACTCCCTCGCGAAAGCCCACAAAAAGAATGTCTCCGCCGTCCCGAGCCACGGCGGGCCGAATCTCAGCATCGAGGACGCGGCAGATCCGCTGCACCAGGGCGCCGCTCGCTTCCGCGGCCACCGCTTGGTAGCCGGGGCCGAGTGCGGGCTCGCCCGAAGCCAGGTGGTTCTTCAGCACCTCGACGATGGGCTGCGCGATGTCCACCCACTCGGCTTCTTCGCGTTTGGAGACGGTCGCAAAATCCGCCGCAAGAAAGACGGCGACCACCCCATCGACCGAAAAGAGCTGGTGGGCGAGCGGAGAGACCTCTCTCGCAGGCGGCGCATCGAAACTCGCACTCACACTGTCCTCGACGATGGGTTTGCCCATCACCCATTTGATGCTGTTGGGGTTGGGAGTGCGCTCGGCGTGCATTCGAAAGCCGAGATCCATCGATAAACCTCACTTCGTTGGGGGCTTCGGCCCGACCAGACCGAGCCCGTAGCGTAGCCAAGATCCCACACCGCCGTCTAGAGGGGCGAAGAGTTGCTGCTCGGCGTTTTCGAGCGTGCAGACCCGATGACCGCGCTGACGGGCCCGCTCGATCTCGCGCTCGCCGTTGTACCCCCAGGTCGCGAGCGCACAGCGGACGCCCAGCCCAGCCACCCGGTCGAGGTGGTTGACCTTGTCATCGACGAAGACCATTTCTTCGTAAGCCACTCCGGCCGTCTCGTGCAGCTGTCGCAAGTGAGCGTCTTTGTGGACGCCCGTCTCTTTGTCGAGCACCCGTTCCCGGGGAAAGAGGGCCTCGATTCCGTAATCGCGCATCAACGCAGCGACGGTCTCCGCGTCCTTCGAAGTGGCGATCGCGAACAATGCGTCACCGGCTCTGCGGTGCAGGATCTCCAGAAACGGCGGATAGGGGGCCATCATTCGCCTCCAGCCCGCGGAATCACGGCGCGAGAGCGCAGCCCGATTCTCGTAGAAACGGTGGTGAAATTCCTGCAACCAGCTCTCGTCGAGTTCGGATCGGAAGGCATCGTAGTCGTCCTGATTGGCGATCGGCCTGCTGGCCTCGAGCGCGGAGAGGCTGATCGCGAAATCCTCTGCGCGATTGCCGAGCGGCATCAGGCCGAGAAAGCAGGCGTAGAGGGGGTCTTGGGCCAGCCGGCTCGGGGTGGGCAGGGAGCCACTCTCGAGCGCCGCGCGGCGATCGTCGAATCGCGAGCGATCCATCATTTGTGTGTAAGTCAGGAGCGCAACCGCAAACGACTCGGGAGCACTGTCCGAGATCACTCCGTCAAAATCCAGGGCGAGCAGGCGAAGCAAGGTGAGGCGAGCCTAGCTGGTGAATCCTTCGGATTCACTATGCGGCGCCGGGACCTATTCGGTCCCGTCTGGCTGGTGAATCCTTCGGATTCACTATGCGGCACCGGGACCTATTCGGTCCCGTCTGGCTGGTGAATCCTTCGGATTCACTATGCGGCACCGGGACCTATTCGGTCCCGTCTGGCCAAATCCAATCCGCGTGATCAGAATCGCGAAGACGGTTCGGTTTCGAGCGCTGCCCGTGCCGCTTCGCAATGAAGCTGGAGACGCCTCACGAGCTCGGCTTGTTCGAGGTCGAGCCGGCCGACGATTTCGGCGAGCTCGAAAATCTGATCCAACGCAGAGCCATCGGGGACCGGCTGATCGATTCGCGCGTAGGCGTTGCGGAGCGACTCGCACGCCCTCTCTGCGTCGCCGCGCAGCAGCGACTTCAGGGCGGCGACAGCGTTCGCGAGCGCGCTGTGGGTGAGCGACCAGTGATCGCCCCGAGCGTCGAAGTTGTCGAGATCGTAGGCATCGTCTCTTCCAATCGACGCCGCGAATACTTCGATGTCCACGCGCCAGTAGAGTGGAACCTCGGCAAATTGGACGAAGATGAGCCGACGCTTGTCGGAGTTCTGGAGCAGGGGATCTGCGCGGATCGATTCGATCGGACCCACCGAGGCCAGGATCTCGGGAAGATCATCGATGGCACCGTGAAACAGCGAGTCGGGCAGTTCCCAGAAGACGTCGATGTCGCTGTAGGGGTCGCTCGTCCCAGCCGCGAGTGAGCCGCGAAGCCCGGCAGAAGAACCCACGACCGCCTCCTCCAACGCGTGCGTCAGCGCATTTGCGAGCGAGCGGCGGACTGACGGGTCGAGGTTCATGGCGGCACGGGCTTCAAATTCGCGGGTGCGAAATCCCCAACCCCTCGCGCAGCCGGTCGAAGAGTCGGTGCACATCGGGGTGCAGTTCTTCCACGCGGGTGGCGCGCGCCACTCGCCGGACGGAAATCGGCTGACCGACGACGCGGGGCAGCTCGCCATTGGGGCCGAGCAACCGCTTCGCGTCGACCTGGCCGTAGGCGGCCTCGTCGACCGAACCCGTCAGCGCCGCGTCGATCGCGCGGCGAATCCGTCGGTCACCATCGGGAAGCAGCCGCAGGGTGCGCGCAATTGCGGCCGGGACGAGGAGGTAGCTTTCGATGTGCCGGCGCCCCCAAGTGAAGAACTCGAGACCGGCCATGCCCGAATCGGTAAGCGGCGGCTGCCTGCCGTCGTCTCTATCCAGAACGCAGACACCAACCAGACCCGCTTCCGAGCCCCCGGCGCTGCGAAAATGCTCGACGGCTCGAGCGGGGCGGCGACCCCCGAGAATCACCGAAGCGCCGAAGAGCCAGCGGCCCACCGATGGCAGCAATCGATACGCCCAGGCCCTCAAGATCGCGCGGTCCTGGGGACCCTCCACGTAGAGGATCAGGCGGCGGTGAACCTGACGGGAGGGTTCGACGACGGGGTCTGTTCGCAACATCTGTGCGGCCCCCTGGGGACAACTCGGCTTCGCTCCTATTAGATCACATTCGGCCCGTGGGTTCAGGGCATACGAGCCTCTTTAGGCCAAATTCTTTGCGCGGCTGTCTATTGAGAGTGTACTGTGATGAGATGATTTCCGTTCTGATCGCCGACGATCACAGCGTGGTGCGAGAGGGTGTGCGCCACCTGATCGAAACGGAAACCGACATCAGCGTCTGCGCCGAGGCCTCAGATGGTCGGGAGGTCCTCGAGCAGGTCGAGAAACACAAACCGGATCTCGTGATCCTCGACATCTCCATGCCCCGGCTGAGCGGTCTCGAGACCCTCGAGCGCATCCGCTCGAAACATCCGGGCACCAAGACGATCCTGCTCTCCGTGCACGCAGATCCTCCCATGATCCAGAGTGCGGTCGCTCTGGGTGTGGATGGTTACGTGCTCAAGAACGCGAGAAAGAGCGAGATCCTCTCCGCGATTCGCGCGGTGATCCGGGGCGGCAGCTACTTCAGCCCGACCGTTGCCCGCGAAATCGTCGCCCAGATTCGCGACCCGCGGTCCGCCGACAAGCAGCCGTTCTCGGTTCTTTCCACTCGAGAGCGGGAAGTCCTGCACCTGATCGCCGAGGGCCTCGCCGCCAAGGAGATCGCGGTGCAGCTCGGCATCAGCACCAAGACCGTCGAAGCGCACCGCACCAGCCTGATGCGCAAACTCGGCGTCCGAAAGGCGACCGAACTCGTGCGCTACGCGGTTCGCCACGGCCTCATCGAAGCCTGAGCGCCGGATCCGCGTTCGACGCATTCGCCGCCACCGGCCTGGCACCGCGCACCTGCCCCCCCGACTACTCCCGACTGACAACAGCCAGTATCTCGACGTGCGGAGTCTGGGGAAAGAGGTCGAAGCACTCGGTAGCCATCAGCCGATATCCGCAGTGGTCGAATACCGAAAGATCCCGGGCGAGCGTGGCGGGATCGCACGAGAGGTAGATGATCCGTTCGGGCTCGAAACCGGCGATGCGCTCGGCGACGGCTTCGCCGAGACCGCCGCGCGGGGGGTCTACCACCACTCGGTCGGGATGCAGACGCGCGAAGCCAGCGTCGTCCATCGCAGCCTCTACGGAGCTCGCCCGCACGCAAACGTTGTCGAGCCCCGCTTCTCGAAGATTCACTTCCAGATCTCCAGCGGCAACCGGGTTGGATTCGACCGCCACAACCTCGTCGAAGTTCCGGGCCAGCCCGAGCGTGAAGAAACCCGCTCCGCAAAAGAGGTCGAATGCTCGTCGACCCGAGCCGGCGGCCTTTGCAACGGCTCGCGAGAGCGCGTCGAGGAGCCCCCCGTTGGATTGAACGAAGACACCCGGCGACACGCCGATGCGATCTTCTCCAACGGGTAGCCACAACCGCGAGCCGCCAGCCGCAGCCATTGGCACCGCGCGCGTGACGGGCTCGTCGAGGTCGGCGCTGCGGCCCGCGACCAACTCCCATTCGCCATCGGTTCCCGGCGGATCGTCGGCCAGCTCCGAAAGGCGCGCTTCGAGATCCTCGACCAGAACCGGGCAGCGGCGAGTGGCGGCAAGAACGTGCGAGTGGCGGCGGCGATATCCCACCTTTCCCGCCGAAACCATTACCCGGCTGCGGCTGCGGTAGCGGTAGGGCGACGCCGATGGGGTGATGGACAGCGCTGCGTCATCCGGTGGTGAGAGGCCACCGATTCGCTGCAATGCCGCGCACACGATCTTTCGCTTCGCTTCGAGTTGGGCCGCGTAGTCGACGTGCTGCCACGCACAACCACCACAGGATCCGAAGACGGCACAAACGGGATCTACGCGCTGCGGACCGGGCTCGAGTAGCGCCTCGACAACGCCGCGCGCGTAGTTGGATCGACACGCCGTGATGCGAACGCGAACGCGGTCGCCCGGCGCCGTGAAGGGAACGAAGATGACCCGGCCATCGGGTGCGTGACCGACACCGTCCCCACCCGCAGCGAGTTCCTCGACTTCAAACTCGATTCGCGTTTCGGAGTCAGATACCGAAGGCGATCTGCTCGGCTGGCGACGATTCGGACGTCTGTTTCGGCGGGCTATGGGTTGACTCCCAGCACGCGATTGCGGCGGTTTGTTGTGGGGCGGGATCGAAATCGAGTCGCCCCGATCTCGGAACAACATACGACACGATCGAGCCTTGCGTACTTCTGCGCCATCACCGGGTTCACGGCGTCGCGGGCCTCAGCGAGCCGGCATGTACGAGCCCGCGCGGGGCTCCCGACGGCCGCACCAGGGACAAAAGCGCATGAACGCACACGAAGTCGGCCAGCGACAGCGCGGGCAGCGGTCGGGCAACGCAGAATGCGACCAGACGCGCTTGACCTTGCGTTTACACAGCGGGCAGTAGCGCATGAAGGGTCGCAGCTGCCCTTCGCAATGCCGAGCTGCGCAGGTTCGGGTGGCCTTGGGGTCTTCGGGCGGCGTCTTTCCGTTGCCCTCGAAGCGTCCGGGGTAGCACCAGGGGCAAGCATCCCAATCGGGACGCACACCTCGTTCGCAATCTCCACAGACCAACGGAAAACGGGTGACGTCTCGGTAGGAGTTGTCGGAAGTTCCGCACCAGGGACAAAACAGCATTGCTTCGGCGACCGGACTGTCGCAGCGCCGACACGAAAAGCGCATTTCGAGACCCTTGCCGTGGGCGCGGCGAAAGGCGTTGGCCTGCACGGCGAGCGGAGACGGCGGCGTTTTGCGTTTTCGACGCGCCTTCTTCACGACCATTGGGCGCGACGCCTGACTGAACGCGCGCTCGAGTGCGGTGTAGAGTTCACCCGCGTCCGCGTAGCGCCGTCGCGGGTCGAAGCGGGCGGCTTTGCGCAACACCGGCTGTATCGCCTCCGGAACCTTGGCGAGAAACCGCTCGTGCCCCTCGGGCGGCCATTCGAAGGGCCACGTCGGCAGCACGCCGGTCAAGATCTCATAGGCGATCGCCCCGAGCGAGAATACGTCGGACGTCAAGCGACCCCGGCCGTAGGCTTGCTC
>SDBV01007431.1_pt1 | contig 14986 bp, 10 predicted proteins | sample 2277081 | NCBI WGS metagenome assembly SDBV01 (sample SAMN10402039, study PRJNA504765) | marine sediment metagenome | isolation source: marine sediment core GS10_PC15, 223 cmbsf | place: Arctic Ocean: Southern Knipovich Ridge | collected 2010
CTGGCGAAGTACTGCCAGGATTTCCGGGAGTTTCTTGCCGGGCGGACCTGGACGCCCCACCAGCTGCGGCATTCGTTCGCCACGCGGTGCGGCGATACCTTCAACGGCGAACATGACAAGGTAGCTGCCGCCCTGGGCCATGCCAATATCGACGTGACAAAACTCTACGCCCACATCAACAGAAAGAAGGCTTCAGACGTCGCGAGAAAGATTGGGTAGGCGAGAATGATTAACCGGGATCGCCCTCGTCGACGACGACTGCTGGGCTCGCCAGTCGGCGTTGGCCCGGTTCTGCACTGCGGCGTCGTATGCTCGGGAAGTGGTCGAGTTGCGTGCCGAACAGGTTTGATCGAGACGACCGGTTGCTCTGACGGGGAGGTTTATATAATCCTCGTGGCGATCTTGTCGAGCAGGCGGCCCATTATCGGCTCTCCCCGTATTCGACCACGGGTGAGTATCCGCCTGTCCCGGCGGCTGCCGATGCCGCCTTGATGAGGTCCCGCTCTTTCCCTTCCAGCCAGTCGATATGCCGCTGCATTTCGCCGAGGCTGTGATATTGGGTGGTCCGCCCTTGGACGGTAAATGAAAGTTCACCGGCGTTGATGGCGTCCCATGCGGCCTGGAGTTGGGTTTGGACTTGTGAAAGCGTAAGTGCCATTACGCTTATTTTCGCAACGCGAGCTTGCCGGCGGTAGAGGGTCGTTACCAGCGGCTGGTAAGAATTTTTATTTGGCTGCGGAGATCAAATCGATAGAATCGACATCGAATTATCGATACACGAACGTCGCTTGGTGGATTTCCGGTTGCGATTTCTCTCGCATGGGCATCAATCTCGCTGCGAACTAAAGTTGCTCCACTATGGCTTCAAGTCTGTCAACAACTTTGCTTCGATCCAAGTACTCCGCATATGCCTGCTGGGCATTATTAATCATCTCGTCGTAATAGACGATACGAGCATTCAAAGGTCGAAGTGTCTCTTGGACGTAGGTTGTGCCGCCGAGATGTACTTCTTCAGACTCGGCTACTGGGCGGCCGAGGATGAAGACCACTCTGATATCCGGATTCTCGAAACCAGCTTTCTCCAGGCATTTCGACAGTCCAGCACGGTATTTTTGCCCCTGTTCCACCAGCTCAGGAAGGCTCATTTTCCGTCCGGCTCGTTTTAGCTCGACTATGATGTGAGTTCCAGCATTGGTCTTATAACGAATATCCAGCCGACCTTTGCTTTCTGTGTCGGTCAGATTTGGAGCGAACACCTTGAACTCAGTCTTGAGGGCCTGCTCAATCCGTTCACTTCCTGTCGCCCTTTCCCAAGCTGGGTCCAGTAACCAAAGGTGGTCGAAAAGATATTTCTGAAGAACTTTTTCCTTGTCGTCATCATCGACGATCTTCCCAAAGTCCCTGATGGCGTCAAGGCGTGAACTGACAATGTCGCGGTAGAGTGACGCTTCAAGGGAGTCGCGGTCAGCCAGGAGTTTCATCAAGGCATCAGTGCTGTCGAATCCTTGAGCAAATTCTTCAGCGGACCCTCGCAGCTTCATTCGCTCGAAGGCGAAAATGCCGTACTTGTACATCAGCTTCTGGTCCTCTTCTTTGTCGATAGGGAGGGCGCTAATCTTCGCAATTAGCGTTTCCGCACTCTTTCTGTATCCTTTAGGTAAACCAGCAAGCCACTTCGCCAGCGCCGGGTTGTCCTTCTTGGCTTTCTCTACCTCATGCTTCTTTCTCCATTCTGTCCAGCGTTTTTCGATCTGGGTCATTTGCTGTCGGAGAAAATCCATCATTCCGACGTAGCGAGGATCGTCTTCCTGAACACGTTGACGGTCACTGGTGGCGATGTCAGGCTCTTTGTCTGTGTCCAGGAAGTCTGCCTCTATCTGACCGGTAAGATACTTGGTGTATAGCCGTCCATCATTTATTTTGCCCAAAATGTTCTCATGAAATAGCCGGCCACGAGCAAAGACAACGATACTGTTCAGATTGCCGGCATCATCGTCATCAAGCTGTTTAGGAAGCCGTGCCGTTCCAATCCAACCTCGTACTCTCCAGCCATCACCCCACCCCTCAAGTTGGTCGGGCAGCTGTTCGCACTCTTTTAGATCTTTGACCGCAGTAAGGTCGGGCTTCTCTTCTCCAAAATGCCATATAAATTGCGATACAGACAAATCACCACGATCATCAGGCGAAAGGCGGATGCCATCAATAAGGACTTCAAATCCATGAGCTTGGCCCACCACCGAGAAACGTCGCGATAGTCTTTTCCTCAGAGCAGCAATGCTGTTTCCCAACCGTTGTCGCTTGATTTCGGTTAGTCGGATAAGAGTTCCCGTGGAGATTTTAACATTATTCTGGGGCAATTGGTCAGGAATATATGATGACTGATTTTTAGTAACCGACTTCCTGATCCCCTCAACAGTCATCATCAAGCCATGGGCATAACCTTCCTTGGCCGATTGGACTTCAATTGTATTGGCGACGGAGAACAGAGAAAGTTTCCCCAAGCCTTTTCGCCCCATTACTGATCGCCCTTTAGCGGTAATGCTTCCAAACTTGCCGCCATCATCTCGTCTTCGATAGCCAACACGAAGGTATTTTTCGTTCATGTCTGCAACGGTCATGCCGATTCCGTCATCTTGGATCTCAATGGTCTTTCTGCCCTTGTCAACGCGTATCTCGACTTTCGTGGCATCTGCATCCCAGGCATTGGCGACTGCCTCGGTCAGGACGGCAGCCATATTGCTGTAGAGGTTGATGCCAAGGTGATCCAAGACATTCAGGTCAACGGTCATTTCATATGGTGATGACATTGCTGTTCTCCTTGTTGCATCCGTAGAATGTGAGCCAGCTTATTGTCGGGTCGATTGTGGGGCGAGTCGCCCACTCGTTTTTCATTTGCTGGGCGACTCATTGCTCGGAAACATGTTTGATTATTGCTTGGCCGATCACCCTTGCCAGTTTTGGGGGGACGGCATTTCCGATCATTCTGCTGATTGCGCCCTTGTTCAGTTTACCTTTTCTGGGCCAGAACTCGTAGGAGCGTGGAAAACTTTGGAATAGTGCAGCTTCCCTCAATGTGATGGAGCGGTCTTGCTCGGGATGTCCGAATCTACCATTTCCGATTCCGGTGCAGAGTGTGGTCATGGTGGGGGCTGGTTTGTCCCACCACATCCTTCCATAAATTGAGTAGTACCTCTCTCCGGATTTCTTCTTGTGGCAATTAAGTACGAGCTCTTCGGGCCAATCGTGGCGAGTTCCTCCATCACGTCTTGTCGCTTTGATGCGCTGTAGATTTAGGTCTGACAACTGCGATGCGACGTGCAATGGATCTTTGGGATCGGCTTCACCTGATTTCAGGGTAGGAAGGTCAGCGATTGTTTTTCTTACCGTCTTCCATTTACTGGGAAGGTGGTGTGTTGGCTCTGGGATGCAAATTTCACCTAGTTGGGAAGCGAGAAGAACAAGACGACGGCGACTCTGGGGAATTCCGTACTCTTCGCATCGGACAATTCGCCAGTCGACAAAGTAACCATTATCTTCAAGGGTGCTTACGAAATGGGTGAACACATCCCTGCCGCGTTCAGCGAGCTCTGGAACATTCTCCATCGTTACCAGTTCAGGACGGATCCCGACAACGAATCTCGCGAAGTTATTTAAGATATCCCAGGAGCTGTGGCGTTCAATGGCCTGAGTGAGTTTCGAGAAAGGTTGGCAGGGGGCACATCCGGCCAAAAGACGGAATTTCGACTGCTCGAATAGTTTGCCGATAGAAGCGAATTTAATTTTACCAACATCCCACTCATAAAATTCAGCGTCAGGATTGTTTGAAACGTAAGCATGGCGGGCAGTTGGGTCAATGTCGATGCCGGCTTCAACCTTGATTCCGGCGTGCATTAGACCATGGGTTAAGCCTCCGGCGCCACAGAATAAGTCTACGGCACTGACGGGGCTGTTAGCCGTTATCTCAGAGAGTCTGTTTTTGATGGCATAGCTGGCCACGTCTAGGATCTCACTTTTTCTTGATTTTCATTCGAATTGATATCAGCAGCGGCTTTGCCGCTACTTATATAATCGTCAATTTCGCTGATCTTGAATAGCCTTGGCCAACGACCATCGCGGCCTGCTCGATAAGTATATTGCGTATTCTCGATATCGGCAAGCTCTACCCGGCCGCCGGCGTCAGCGATTGCCAGTCGCAGCCTTCACCGTGAACTAACTCGGCCCAACGTTTACGGATCACGTCGGCATATCGCGGATCCATCTCGACCGCTCGCCCTCGCCGGCCGATCAAAGGCCAGCACTGACGTGCCACGAGACGTCATCGGGAAATACGATCAGAGTGTGACCCCATAATGGATTGGTGGCTGCGACAATCTAAGCGTGTAGGTTTATCAAGGCCACCATCGCCCAACGTCCTTAATGCTCTCGGCTATCTCGACTAGTGTCCCGGGTTCGCCAATCGCGGCGAACGAGGCAACGGTTTGTATTACCCACTCTAGTGATTGCTTGCGATCAGTCTCCTGAAAGACATCCGGTAAGTCCAGCCAGACATTGGGTGTTACTTCTGGTAGGCGAGAAGAGTTCAGGTCGATGCAATGGTTTGCCACGGTGGTCAGTACAATCGTCCGGGAGTGGGCTTCTTTAATCGATCTGGCAACTTTAAAGGCTTCCAGCAAAACTTCCTTACGATTATCAGCTTGCACCATATTCTCAGCCACAGCAGCCAGAGCCTTTGCCCGAGAGAGGGGTATTGTAATCGATCTTGCAACTAAAAGGGCCTGGTGTAAAACTTCTTTACGATCATTCTCTTTCGCCAGATACTTTGCCACAGTGGCCAGAGCCATCGCCCGAGATAGGGCTCCTATAATCGACCTAGCGGTTTCAAGGGCTTCCTGCAGAACTTCCTTGCGACCATTCTCTTTCGCCAGATACTTCGCCACGGCGGCCAGAGCCTTCGCCCGAGAGGGGGCTTCCCCAATCGATCTGGCAGCTTCAAGGGCTTCCTGCAGAACTTCATTTCGTTCATCGGCTTCGACTATACGCTCTGCCACGGCGATCAGTGCACTCGCCCGAAAGAGGGGTTCCCCAATCGATCTGGCAACTTTAAGGGCCTCATGTAGAATTTTCTTACGCTCATAGCTTTCCATCATACACTCTGCCACGGCGGCCAGAGCCTTCGCCCGAGAGGGGGCTTTCCTCATCGATCTGGCAGCTTCAAGGGCCTCCTGCAGGACTTCATTACGTTCATCGCCTTCCATCATATGGCCCGCCACGGCAGCCAGAGGGTTCGCCCGAGATGGGACTTGCTTAATGGATATGGAAGCTTTATGGGCCTCCCACAGTACTTCCTTACGTTCATCCCTTTCTATAATACGCTCTGCCACGGCGATTAGAGCCTTCGCCCGAGAGGGGGCTTCCCCAATCGATCTGGCGGCTTCAAGGGCTTCCTGCAGAACTTCATTACGTTCATCGGCTTCGACTATACGCTCTGCCACGGCGATCAGTGCACTCGCCCGATAGAAGGCTTCTTTAATCGACTTGGCGACTTCAAGGGCCTCCTGTAGAACTTCCTTACGTTCGTCGCCTTCCATCATAAGCTCCGCTACGGCAGCCAGAGTCTTTGCCCGAGAGAGGGCTCCTGTTATCGATCTGCCGGCTTCAACGGCATGGTTCCAAGATCCGGACTTGCCCAGATGCTCTGCCAGATTGGCCAATATCTTAGTCCGAGAGTAGGCATCTTCAATCGATCTGACAGTTTCAAGGGTCTCCTGCAGTACCTTTTGACGCATATTTCCAGACGGCGTAACGTAACTAAGACTCAGCAGACGTTCATATCGATCGCTAGGCGATGGGAATTGTCGTGTGAAGGCAAGTCCCTGCGCTACCGTCCAGACTTCGTTCACTACCAACTTGGTGACCATTTTCGAATCAATTCTTTTGCCAATCGTATGGACGCTAGAGCAAATCAGCGCACTGCGCACGGCTACACCAAGATGGGGCAGTCTGTCCTCCCCTCTCTTGGCCGCGGCCAGAATCTCATCTCGAGCCGAAGACCGGACATAAGCGATGTCCGCGAGGTAGCCGCCGTAGGCTCCCTCGATTTTGTACCATGCGTCAGCCCATGCTCTAGTGCTCAATAACGGCAAGAGATCCGCAACAGGGGCTTTGAGGCGATGTAGATGGGATCTGAGAAACCGCACGGCATACCTGTATTGTTGTGGATCGGATAGCTGTGAATCCTGATGTTTCAGGACCTCCAGCCAATTTAGGCCCAAGCCAACAAACTTGTTATCCCACTTCCTCCTATCGCGTTGAGTCAGTTTGTCGAAGACGAATTCACGGAATTTAGGGTGGCAAAAATCGCAACCCGCCAGGTCCCAGTCTCCAACTAGAAAACGCTTGATCGGACCAATGGCATCCCGAATCTGTTGTCCACTCAGCTCGCCTTGACTCTCCAAAAGAGCCTGAAGATCTTCGAGTCTGAGTGGACCAAATGCGCAGGCCAAGACATCGAAGACCCACTGTACGTGACGCCTTAAATCATCGCTGCTAGTTTTCGACAGGCCTGCCGTCCGCTCTTTTTCGAGGGCATCCATCCACCTTTTGAAGAACCCATCCAAGCCGGGCTTGAGGTTGTCGAGGTATTTGGGCTTCATCAGGAGGCTGTCGGAAGAATTTGCCTTGTCCCACAATTCGTCAACATAGAGGCCCACAAGAAATGGATCACCGTAATCCGTCAGTCGGTGCAAAGCGGAGACGATTTTATCTTGGTTGGCCAGAGTGTCTAAAGGCAAGCCCATGCCCCGGAGAACATCTGCTAGGCCCGGCTTGTCCAGCAACGCAAGCGGTAACATTTTGGACCGGTCCGAATCTTTCCAGTTCAGTCGATCTAGCCACATCTGTTCATCGGCTTCTGCGTGTAGTCGGGCAGAAACAAGCACGCGAATGCCACTGCCCGGTTCCAAAGGAAACAGGCCGGCGCCAGTATTACCCCAATCCGGCGACTCGTCGATACCATCGATAACGACCACTAGTTTTGTGTCAGGGCCGAGACTGCGTGTCAGGTACTGGGCAATCGTTTCGCGGTAAGCATCAACCGAAAGCTCGCTACGGGGCGGAGGTTCGTTAAAAACCCCAGCTAGTTGGCCAGTGACTCCCTCCAGAATCTGATGCCTGAGATTGATGTCGAATCGACTGCTGACAGGGAAGAATACGACCTCGATGCCGTCGCGATCCTCAATGCTTTCGAGCCACCTGACAATGAGAGCCGACTTGCCTCGGCCGGCGGGGGCACACAGTAACCGGTATGGAAGGAGATCATCGTCAAGCCATTCATTAAGTAACTTTAGCTCGTGGTCTCTGCCACCAAAGGGAACGGGTTGCCCGTTATTTTCCAGATATTGTTCCCTGAACTGCCAAATCGGCTCGGGGTACTTGGGGGCAGCCTGCGACAAGTTACGTTCCAGTTTTCCGATTCTTTTGCCGATACCGTCCCCCAAGCCTACAAGCAACCTCTTCATATCAGCGTCGTGGTCCGCCAGTTGTTCCGAAAGCGACTGAAGCAGTTCGGTGTCCTTCCGGACTTCAGACAGGACGTCGTCCAGCTTGGGCTCAATTTCATGAGACAGCTCTTTATGGACCCCCTTGATCCACTTCGCAAGTTCTTGCCGGTCCTTATCCGCATCGAACTCGATTTGTACCAGTTGCTCGGAGAGTTTTTCGACAGTGATATTGGACTTAGCCGCTTCGTCCAAAAGACGCTGCAGATTCTGGTCCATCAGGCGTTGTTGCTTCGCATCTAAATTCGACTCAATGCGTGCGACCCCAAGACGGATGCATAGGGCTGCGATGAACATGATTGGCAATACGATCGGCCCTGCGGCACTAGTTGCGAATGCGGCGGGGACAGGGCTGATCATCCATTGAAAAAGAGCAGTTGCCCCTAGCGAGTCCAAGAGTCCGGCAAGGCTTTTCCGCTCCGCAGCTGTCGTATTTTTAAATCGCATCTTCCGTCTCCGCAATTAACTACAGCAGATAGTAACGGACAGGGATTCTTGGTGCAATGGCATAGCTGATGCATGCCTCGTAATGGGCTAGACAAGCTCTTTCCGCATGCCGGCGGGGTTAGCGATTGCCAGTCGCAGCCCTCGCCGTGGACCATTTCGGCCCAGCGTTTGCGGATCACGTCTGCGTAACGCGGATCCATCTCGACCGCTCGCCCTCTCCGGCCGGTAAGTTCGGCGGCGATCACCGTCGTCCAGGATCCGGAGAATGGGTCCAGTACAATCCCGCCGCGGCGGGCGGAGTTGCGGATCTGATATGCGAACAGTTCGACCGGTTTCATGGTTGGGTGCTCGGCACAATGCCGCTTTGGCTGAGCCTTGGGCACCCCTTGCACGCAAGGGGGGCCTTGTCTTTCTTCTTTTGCCACCGAGGGTGGGATTTGCCTGTGCAGCACAACAAGAACAGGGCAAATTGCCGGGCAATCCATGGATCCTTCCGCCGATTAGAGCGAAACCATCGAATGCATACTTGCTTAAGATTGTATTCAAGTCTGCCATCGTCTGAACGAAGCCATGTATGGAGAACGTATACTGCTCTTTTCTCACTACCCCAGAGATCTAACCACCTCATCGTTGCTTGCTCGACCATCTTGAAATCCGACGTAAACAACATCCAATTCGAGACCACGTACCCCGCACCTAGCTCAGTGCCGTTCGCCTTTAGCCAGCGACGGACGTCTTCTCTAATCCACTGAGGATCGCCCGAGTGCTTCAGCCACGCATTTATGACGTAGTCGGCATCCGGTTCAGAGCTGTGTGCATTCAGCCAGCGACGGACGGCTTCTTTGACCCACTGAGGGTCTTTCGAGCATTTCAGCCACAACTTCAGGACATAGTCAGCTTCCGGTTCAGATCTGTGCGCATCCAGCCAGCGACGGACGGCTTCTCTAATCCACTGAGGATCGCCCGAGTGCTTCAGCCATGCCTTCAGGACATAGTCGGCCACCGGTTCAGTGCCATGCGCATCCAGCCAGCGACGGACGTCATCTCGGACGCACTGCGGATCGCCCGAGTGAGTTACCCATGCAGCCAGGACATAGTCGGCCACCGGTTCAGTGCCATTCGCATCCAGCCAGCGACGAACGTAATCTCGGGCCCACTGAGGATCACCCGAGTTCGTCAGCCACGCAGCCAGGACGAAGTTGGCTTCTGATTCAGTGCCATTCGCATCCAGCCAGCGACGAACGTAATCTCGGGCCCACTGAGGATCACCCGAGTTCGTCAGCCACGCGTTCAGGACGAAGTTGGCTTCTGATTCATCGCTGTGCGCATCCAGCCAGCGACGGACGTCATCTCGGACGCACTGCGGATCGCCCGAGTGAGTTACCCATTCAGCCAGGACATGAGAGGCCCCCGGTTCAGTGGCATTCGCATCCAGCCAGCGACGGACGTCATCTCGGACGCACTGCGGATCGCCCGAGTTCGTCAGCCACGCGTTCAGGACATGAGAGGCCACCGGTTCAGTGGCATTCGCATCCAGCCAGCGACGAACGTAATCTCGGGCCCACTGAGGATCACCCGAGTTCGTCAGCCACGCGTTCAGGACGAAATTGGCTTCTGATTCAGTGCCATGCGCATCCAGCCAGCAACGGACGTCATCTCGGACCCACTGAGGATCGTCCGAGTGAATTAGCCACGCCTTCAGGACAAAGTCGGATTCTGATTCAGTGCCGTGCGCATCCAGCCAGCAACGGATGTCAGGCTTCACCGCTGTGTTTTTCCCTGTTCCGGCAAGCCAAGCAGCTATTAGGGATCTTGAATGCCAGTTTGGGATTCCAGGCTCTCTAATGCACTCCAAAACCTGGCGTTGAAGAGTCTCCGAATTTGGTACAGCCTGAAGCCCCCAATTCAATAAAAACTTGTTCGTCATGGTGTTGGCGCATTTCTCAAGCCAACACTGAAGAACTGGGAATAAGTCATCCGGAAGAGAACTATCTGCTTTGACTATGGCCTTGGCAGTGAGTCCCAAATGTAGCTGGAACAGCCCCTCAGTTTCCGCCCCAATCCAGAGATCATGTACGTCACGCAGCCAACACAACCGGTCCGTTGCGGAGAATAAAGCGGACTGAAACAGATGAATGCGAACGTCCTTCCAATCCTGCACGCAGGACAGTGATATTCGCATAAGGAGTGAATACCACTCGAAATCTTCTAATCCCTTTTCTCCGCTGATTCGCTGCAACGCGATAAGAGCTGATCGCAAGCATCCTGCATCCACCGCGCCCTTCACCAAATCCCGCAGTAATGTTTCGATATCTCCGGTCGCTCTGCACTGGGCAAGAAGCAGTTCGTCAGGAATGACGTCGTGCACGCTCCTCCATGGTAATTCGCCAATTTTCTCAGCTTCGTGGTCGCACAGAATCCATTGGTCGTCGCTCAGCACCTCAACGGTCTGTTTAGCTTCGTTCTGTCTGAGGCAATCGTACGACTCCCTAGAGGCGGGTAGACACATCATGATCTGAGCAACCTGTTTTGGATCGTAGGCGTCCCTAAGATTTACTCGCATTCGCCGTTGCAGCCATTCACCGAACTGACGATCTTGCGTCAATCCCGAGAGTAGATCGGCAATATCGGCCTTCGCCGTCATTACAGGATCTTGTTCAATGAGATAGCCCAGAAGGGCCGCCAAAACAGGCCGATCCCTACAGACATCAAACGCCTCACCCTCCGGGTTAATTGAGAAATGCTTGAGAATATGCTTCACTGTCTGTCTGCGATATTCGAGCAACCAATCGTGCTCGTCTCTGTTCAATGTGGAAGGTGTTATCTCGATAATGCGTGCATTCTCGAAGGTACCCCTCAAGGTCTGAGTGAAGTAGTGCTTGCGGCAATTGGCTATGTAGCGGACCTTGATCGCTGTTTCGTCAGAGATTGTGGTTACCCAATCGTGAATCTCGTGGAAATGAGGCATCAATTCCACGTAGTCAAGAACTAGCAGAACCCCAGGTCCGTTGTCTTCGATAGACATACCTCTTAGCTGGAGGTCGAGCTCCTCATGGGTCGCGCCCTCATCGACTCGCCCGACAGTCCATCCCTCTTTCCAGCAAATCTCGGCAATTTCAAGAACGGTCCTAGTTTTTCCCATACCGCCGGCGCCCGTTACCATTAAGGCTGGCTCTCGGCCACAGGTGATCAATTCTGCTATCTGAGCCTCGTTATGAAGAATGCCTGAGCCGGTGAACGGCGTATGCTCCATGTGTTCAGAGCGACTGTAGTATGGAATGGTTTTCAGGTATGATTGAAAAGAGCCGCTTCTGACTATGGGACGTAGTGGTTTAATTCGAGGGTTGAACTGGGATATGCACAGCGACCGACGCAGTTGATCTCTGAACTGTTCGCTCTCTGCTGCTTGCTTTTGAACCCCGTGGAGGATCTCATCCAGGGTATCAGGCTGTCCGTCAAGACACTTCAGTATTCCCTCTGTGACCAACTGATGACGCTCCAGGCAATTTACAAGCTCAGCCTGCCCGAGTTTCTGACAATCAGAAAGCTCCTGAATGAGACCCACCACCTTGTCGTGGTCGATACGCGCCTCAAACTCATGATGAAACTGTGAGGTCTCATTACTATCTAGCTGCTTCCAGAGAGATTCTTGTTCACGAAATATGAGGTCAAGGGTACGTTGGTTCTTCGCCTCGTTGTGAGCTTCGCTTCGGCCTTGAAGTATCCTTAGGATGAAAAAGGCGGCCAACGCCCCGACCGAAACCGGTAATGCAACGCTTGCTCCTGCAACAGCAGCCGTTGCCCCCGTCGTGGTTGTCACAGCAACCGCTGCTGCCCTCGCAGAAATGATGTCCTTCAGAACCGGAGTCGCCGCACTCACGAAATCCGCAAGTGTTTTAAATATCACCTGTCGTTTCTTACCGGACACCATTTAAGTGCTCCCCGTCTATGCGAATTGGCACTGAATAGAATATGTCTCGAAAGGCATTTTTTTCTTGCCCGCTTGGCAGATCATCCCAGGCGCGCAGGATACCGATGCTTGATAACAAATGTGTGGCACGGGGGATCCCAGAAAGCCGTTGACCCACAGTCATCGTGGGCCTTTTCGATGATTTTACGGCAATTCTGGACTATTACAAGCTCTTTCCGGGTGCTGCCGGCGTCAGCGATTGCCAGTCGCAGCCTTCGCCGTGGACCATTTCGGCCCAGCGTTTGCGAATCACGTCGGCGTAATGCTCGCCCCATTCACTCGGCAGCATCGGTTCGAGCGGTTTCCACGCGGCTCGCTCTGCGGCGTTCCAAAGCTCATCCGCCGTCGGCGGTTTTTTTGCGTTACTAGCTACCATCAGCGGCGAAGTCCTCCAGGATGGCGGTGACCTGCTCGGTGATGATCCGCTCGATCTCCGCGGCCGGCTGGCCGACCAGCGTATTGGCGAGCACGCGTGGCAATTCGGTAAGGCGGCCCTTGACGGCGTGGATCTGCCGGAGGTGACGCTGCTGACATTCCTTGACATTGTGCAGAAGACCGGCCTCTTTTTCTCGCTTTTGGCGAGATGTCAAAGCCCGCTCGATTACCCACTGCAGCTTGGCTTTATTGAGCGGGGTCATTTGGCGAAAATCGCCGGTGCCGGCGGCGGCGGCTTTGGCCTTGCTGCGATATGCAGCGGCCGGGTCGGCCTTCAGGTGGATTTCCGCCCAGGCCTTGACCTATTCGACGTCCCACGGGCCGTTCTGAGAAAAGGCCCACGCTTGGTGGCTTTTCCATTTGCGCACCGCCGACTCGGACTTACTGACGAGCTTGGCCAGAGCCCGAATCGACTTGGCTGCGACGCGGGGGGCCTTAGATGCCATGGCCAAACCTCACCATTGACCGGCCAAACCAGCCCACGGGGCCTGTATCTGACTTGCCTTTTTTGCTAACTGTATTCATCATTTTTACTTGCGAACCTGCGATACTGTTTTTTTGAAACTCATTTTCTTGCAAGACCCGGGCCTCTCCCTTACCCGCACCCCCGCCCCCGTCGGGAGGACCCGAACGCTCTTCGTGCCTGCGTCGGTGGTCGGCCATGTGCTTGCCAAACCAGTAGCACCAATACCGCCCGCGAGTCGTCCGGGGTTTGATCCGGTGCGACCGCTCGGCCTCCTGCAGTGACCGCTGCAGAAGCTTCACCGCATCGACCTGGCCCATTCCCTTCAGTGCCTTATCGAATGCCGATGCGAAGCTGGCGAGCTCCCTGGCTGTGAATTCCTCGGCGGTCTGCAGCTCCTTTGCTCGCCTGGCCTGCAGGACGATCTGCTCGCGGTCGGGGTAGGGCTTCTCGAATATCTGCCGGGCGTATGCCTCGGCGTGCCAATGCATATCTGCCCTGCCTGAGGGGTCGGCTTCCGTCGGCTCAATCGGCTCGGCTTGAGCCCCGGGGCCGGGCTGTTGGCCGTCTGAGGCCAGCTGGCCGGCCGGGGCGATCTCTGTCCCGCCTGCCTGTGGATCGTCACCTGGTGGGCAATCGTCTGCGGTCTGTTCGGCTGTCTCCAGTCTGTCAGGCCGAGGCGAAGCCGAGGCCGTCTGTTCGTCTGATTCTGTCTCGCCGTTGCCGTCAGCCGAAGATGGCTGAGGCGCAGCCGCAGCCGTCTTCGGCGTCTGACCGTCTGAAGTCTCCCTGTCTGTAGTCTCTTGTCTTAACGTGCTCCTGTGACGCTCCGGAAGGATCCGGTGGTTGTTCCGGAACCGTTCCGGAACGTCGGAAGCCTGCGGCGTCGCCTCGCCCTCGACCGCGTCCTCTTGCTCTTTCGAGCCGTCGTCAGTGCGGTTGTCGTCAGGGTCGTCGGCGATCGGTGGCCCGGAGGCCTTGACCGGGCAGGTTGTTTTATCCTTGAAATCACCTTCGGCCAGGTCAGGTCGGCCGTGAGATTGTAAGGATAGGACAATATCTCGCGCCCAGCGTGGAGCATCTGCCCGTCAACAGATTCATTCCACCCGAACAATTCGGTGCCTGGGAAAAAGAAGGCCTGGATATGGGCATATCTGCCGTTGTCGCCGGCCCGTTCGTCCGAAGCAGCTACCACGCGAAGGATGCCCTAAAACCATCCGGAGGATTTTACACTGAGAAAGCCCAGCATGCAATAGAGACTTAACTGAAAAGGATTAGAAGAGTTGATACAATAGGCCGCACGACCTATTAAAACTTTTGGAGCCCTTCGTGAAGATCCCGACACATCTGCTTGCCATACTACTGTTCTGTGCCTCTGCAATAACCCTCTGTCTTCTGTCACCAGAAGTTAATGCGGCTGGGACGTCGAGCGGAGGGCAGGACTCGGATCGGCTTAGGGTCGTATTCTTCTTCTCCCCTACCTGTGACAACTGTCAGGATGCCAAGGTCGCTCTGGCTGAGGCGAAGAGCCGTTGGGGAGATCGAATTGCCATTGAGCAAAAAGATATCTCGGAGCTGGAAGTGTTCACCGAGATGTTCGACTATGAAGATCACTACGGCTCGGATGAACCCGACCCGCCAAAAATATTCATCGGCAGTCAATACATCGCAGGTGGAAAGGTAGATAAGAACCTTCTCTTCGGTGTTATTGAGGCTGAGCTGGCTGCGGGAGCGATTACATTCGTTCCATTGGCTGAGGTGGAATCCCAACCCAGTGATGATTCAGCCTTAAGTGAAGTGCTAGCTCGTTTTGAAAGCTTCAGCGCAGGTGCAGTGGCTGTGGCTGGGTTGGTAGATGGCATCAACCCGTGTGCGTTTACGACGATCATCTTCCTGATCTCGATGCTGGCGTATCTGGGCAAGACGAGACGTCAACTGGCGGTTGTGGGAGTCGGCTTCACGGCTGCAGTCTTTGCAACGTACCTTCTGCTAGGGTTGGGGATGCTTGGAGCGATCAAGGTCTTTTCAGTCAGCCACGGCATATCGAAGGTATTTGCTTATGTCGTTGCGGGGCTTACTTTCTTCCTTGCCGGCTGGAGCTTTCTGGACTTTGTT
>SDBV01007432.1_pt1 | contig 14986 bp, 18 predicted proteins | sample 2277081 | NCBI WGS metagenome assembly SDBV01 (sample SAMN10402039, study PRJNA504765) | marine sediment metagenome | isolation source: marine sediment core GS10_PC15, 223 cmbsf | place: Arctic Ocean: Southern Knipovich Ridge | collected 2010
TGAAGCTGAAGGGCCGAGACGCCTTTTTTGTGGGCCGCCATTGAGTGAAACGCCTGGACCCACTGGCGTAAAGTGATATGGGAACCGTGCATTACCGTTTTTGTGGTGACGGTGAACTGCTTCTTACAAGCGCGGCACTGACACAGGCCATCGCGGACCTTTTTAGACTTGCCCTTGATGCGTGTGATCTCCATCTCACCACAGTGCGGACAGACCGGACCTTCAGGCCAGCGAACTTGCTCTAGCATCGTCCGGGCTTCAGCTTCAGATAGGCGCGCAACGTCTATCGCGGCCATCTCAGCTAGGCGGCTGAACTTCGGCGGGTCGTATCGCATTGTGGCTCCTTTTCCCGTGCTTCCTGTCTAAATTATACGATTGAGAAGCCACTTTGTCAAGTAGATAATTCCGAAAGGGTCAAAATATCTTGTGCGGCTTGCGATGAGAGAGCGCGGGCGGATTGTGCGCGCTTTTGTTCCCGGCGACTTCCCGCCCAAATAATATCTCGAATTATTACAGTTTTTCATAACCTCCACCTAGACAAGCACTTGTGCGAGTGGTTTATCGCCCGTTTCCTTGACATACTGCGGGCTTTCAAGTATTATATAGGCATGAACATGGGAACCACAACCAAGGAGACTGAGATGAAAAATGAAAAAACTGAAATCAATAGCCGCTGGATCAAGGCCCTGCTTGAGGGATTCAAATGGCGTCGATTCGATGGACCGCACCATCGTGATCGCCTAAAGGTTGAGCTACGGAAAGCCAGGCAGCGTCGGGACGCCCTGGCAATCGCTGGGTAGGGCAGAAAAAATGGCTAAAAAACTGGCAGGGAAGACGCGAAAGGAAAAGGCTAGATTCCAAGTGGTAGAGCCGGGAAGCAATATCACATCGAAAGTTCATGGCCGCTTTCCGATTAAGGAAATGCGAAAACACTGGTGCAGAATCGAGGATCGAGACGGGTCAACTGTAGCGTACATTCCAGACCACGTGACCGCCGAACATATTGCGGAGTTTCTTAACAATGACCCAATCGACTGAAAGGAAAAAGGGCTCCATGAACCCCCTGCGCGAATGGATCGAGGAGCAGCGAGATAAACCGCCAGACGGCACGCCCGAATTCGTATTTGATGCTTCGTCACCATTTCGTACTGGATGGAGATGGGCAATGAATCACGTGCTCAAGGAACTCAAGGCGCATGAAGAGACTGAAGGCGAATCAATAAAGCACTACTATAGCAAACAGGGACTTCCGCTCTCTTACTGGCATGAAACAAACGAGGGCATTCAAGGCTCTCTACCGAGGCCCGTGCTATGTGTAGGGCTATATGACAAGTGGTATGAGCTATTCCTCGTTCATCCTGACGGCCGCGTAGAGGAAGTTTGGTTCTCTGAGATGGAAAAAGATGCCGCTGAATTGCATATTGTGGCTTGCCCTAACCATTGCCCGAATCCGATGGTTGTTCAGAAGTTCGCTGAACGCAAAGGCTATATTCTCAACAACGAAGCTAAAGAGATGATCGACGGTCGCTGGTTCCTGGACTGCAAAGAACTTTGTTCAGATGAATTAGAGCTGATAATCAAAAAAGCGTATGGACGGGGAATTCCTCAAGAGGTATTTGAAGAAATGCGGGATGAGGCATTTGATGGCGAGAAGACAGGCGTGGTAGACGGTATTGCTCGATGATGGATACGAAAAAGAAAACAACCTGGGGCGGTCGCCGTAAAGGCGCTGGCCGCAAGCAACTCGTCAAGGACGGCTGTAGCCTAACGCTTTGGCTTCCGGGTCAAGTTCGCAAGCGGCTAGATGCTGAAGCGAAAAAGAATGGCGAGCCGGTGACGAGTCTTGTTCGCCGTGTACTTGAAAGTGCGCGGCCTGAGTTGCCGTGGTAAACAGACGGCATGAGTTGCCGTGTATCTAGGAGAAAGCTTATGACCGTAAAAGATCTACGTGAGAAACTAGAAGGCATGCCCGATGGAACGCCCATTGCCCTTCGGGAAAATAGTGGAACCTTTGCGGGCTGCGAAATGGAAATAGAAGAGTTGTACGATACGACTAAGCTCCATCCTAGAGATTACGTTGGCGTCGATGATTACACAGCAAACTTGAGGTCGGATGTGAAGAATAGAGAAAAAAAGATAAGCGTGCTAGTAATTCAATAGCCCCGGAGTCCCCATGGCCGACGCCATAACCATATCAGCAACCGACTCCCTCTTCACGGGAGAGGTAGCTATTACCACATTCATCATTCGCCAGGAATCAGGCGGCACTACTGAAGTCACTAAGCATCGCAAGTGGGCCGTGTGCCTTTACCGCGATGTCGATGAACCGGGACCGTGGCTGACCGCTGACGTGATTGGCTTATCCGGCGTCACGTCACAGGGCGCCTCAAGAAACGAGGCGATTAGCAATGTGGCAGAAGCGATCGCTCTCCGTTTCGAGGGGGAAGATAAAAGCGAAGTGATGAAAGATTTGCGCCGCGACTACATGATGCCAGCGGGAAGTGAATTGGTTTACGTTGAGTAATATTGAATTCCCCAAAATGTTTCCCGTCCATTTCACGCCCGAAATCGTGAAAAAAGTTGACTGCATTTTCGGCCTGAATTCGTATGTGGGATAGATCATAGCCTGCAAACGCGGCATGGCAACTTTCCGGGATCTATAGTCTCGCAGTCTTCCGCGAATAGATTCATTTGATTCGTCGCACCGCGCGGGACACGCCCGGACTCGAACTCCCGGCGTAAATCCTTTAGCGCCGCCGGCCAAGTGTCCCGTTGCGGGGACCGGAACGTATAGCCCGTCCGCTCCTCCCACACCTCATACTTCGACCAGCGGTCGGGATATTCGCGCCAGAGAGTCCACCACTCGTTCAGCCTCTGTCCATAGCAGCAACCGCAGTCCGTCCGCTTGGGCACGGAGACGTTTTTCGACTTCAGGTAATTCCAGACTTCTTTCAGCCCCCAGCCCCATTCATTTAGCGGCCTTCGGTACGTTACGAGGTCGGTGTAAATCCCTTGACGGTCTTCCTCGTCGGCGCGGAGAGCGACGGCCAGAGTTGAGCCGGGATGCTCCTTCAGGAAGTCAAGGCAAGGCTCGATCTTAATTTGGCGGGTACACCATCGCTGTCTCCAGTTCGGTAGAGCGTTATAACCATCGATGAGTCCCTCTAGCTGCGGCCCCTTCGGGACATTCAGCGGACAGCCGACCATCTCGACGATACGATTTATGTGCTCCAAAACGTCGGGCAGCTCGTCGCCGGTCGGCGTAAAGATGCACTCGAAGTCCTCGCCGAGTTCCGCGAGACGCAGGACCATCGCCGTCGAATCCTTGCCGCCGCTGAATCCAGTGTAGAGCATGGTGTTTTTCGGCTCGAAATCGGAAAAAAAGTTTGTCGTTTTTTCGGCCCGAATCCGCCCACGCGGACCGATTTTTCGGAAAGCGGCGCGTTCGCTATTGGACTCCAAACCGCAATCCGATGCACTTGACAACAGTTTACGCCAACGAACCCCGCGCGTCCAGAAATTTCTGGAGAAAACACGACATTCTATGTCCACGACACAAGATGTCGTACTCAAAAGATTTTTCTTGCGCTCGCATATGCGCGCAGAATAACCTCACAGTCATGAAAGATTTACTGCGCGAAGCACATTCCACAAGACTTCTGGGCTCCGACGAGAAGGGCCTGATTTGGGATGTCGTCATCATCCGCGAGGGCCTCTCGAAAAACGGGAACAACTATCGCGCCGAAGTCCTCAAGGCGGCGGCGCACCTTTTCGAGAACCTGCGGGCGTGCGCGTATCGCTTCGGCAAGTCGCTCAACACGAACGAGGACCACTTCAATCACCTTCCCGAACTGCCGGCCCGGAATATGCCGGGCGGCTTCATCGAGAATGTGGTCGGCTGGTTCGACCAAGTGCACTTCGGCGAGTTCCAGGAAGCCGACGGTACGACCTCGAACGGCCTGCTCGCTAAATTCCACGTGCTTCCTGCTGCGGACTGGCTACGCAAAAATATGCTTGAGGCGTTCAGCAAGGGACGCTCGGATCTCTACGAATTCAGCATCGACGCGAAGGGCCCAGCGGTCGCCGCCATGATCGGCGGCAAGCAAGTCAGGGATGTCCAGAAAATCGAATCCGTCAACTCGACGGATGTGGTATCCGATGGCGCTGCTGGCGGACAGGTGCTCCGATTGGTCGCGAGCATGCAGGAGGCGTCGAGACTAGGCGACTTCCTACAAGCGCAGATGGAAGAAAAAGAGGTTTCGGTAGCGCAAATGGCCAGCGCCGCCGGGATTTCCGAGGGCACGGTCAGCCAAATTCTCAGGGGCGACATCGCAAGGCCCCCCGACCGCCGACTGCGAGGCTTCGCGAGGCGGCTGAGGGTTCCGCTCGCGCGCCTTCTGGATCTGATACCGGAGGACATCCGCGAGGCTGCGAGAACGGCGGACGATCTGATCTGCTTGATTGAAGATCACCGCCCGAAATGGCTGCAAGGCTTTGAGGTGCCGGGTGACGGCGTCGATCTTTCGGAATACGCGGTCTTGGTGCTTGAGCACAACCTTGGAGAAGCCGAGAAGCTCCTGCGCGAAACGCCGACCCACGCGACCCAGTACTTGACCGAGGTCGTCCGCGGCGTCAAGACGCTTGAGTCGGCCATCGAGATGATCCGTACGGGCAATGTGCCCGAGGCCATGAATCTCTTGCGTAGCTGGATCGCCGAGTTTGGCGAGCCGGAGCAAGGCTCGCAGGAGTCGCAGCGTCGCGGCCTTTACAGCTTTCCGTGCAAAAATCATGAATCGGGCGCCCCTGGATTGGGTGGCCTGAAGTCCAACGAGACGATTCCATTACAAGCGCGGGAAAGCGCACAGGAGACCCCAACAGTGAGCACCCCAGCAACCAGCCCGGCCGACGCCGGCACGACCGCCAGCGATGCCAACGGAGACGCCATGAAGGTGAAAGAACAGGACCTCTCTAAGCGCGAAGCCGCCTTGCGGGTCAAAGAGGCCACGCTGAATATCGAGGTGGCGCTCAACGGGGCCGAGCTGCACGAGGCCGCTAAGACCCGCCTGCGCAGCGAGCTGATCAAGGTCGCGGAGAGTTCGGAGCTCACCGTCGACGCGATCACCGAGCGCGTCAAAACCGAGGTGGCCTACCTCGCGGAAGTCGGTGCCAAGCAGGAGACCGCGCCCGCGCCGGCAGTCGCGCCGGTAGTCGCAGCCGCGCCCGTGCCGGTCGTGGTGAGGCCGAAAAACATGGGCGGAGCACACACCGAACCGAACGTTGTGGCCATCGGCATGACCGAAGGCGACAAGTGGGAGAAGGCCTGGGACGGCTTTTTCGAGGGCGGCAAGATGATCGATGGCATCGCGCCCATCAGCAGCCTGCACCGGGCGTTCGGCGAAATGCTCGGCGGACGGCTTGGGTACGTCGATCCCGAGGAAATGACCGACTATATCTTCGAGTCGATCAAGATGGCCGTGCCGAAAAGCCCGCGGATTCTGCCCGAGAAGCACTTCGCTCGTCTGCGGGAAAACTTTCAGGGCATGGGTGCGACGGCCGAACTGAAGGAGGCAATCAGCACGGGCGACTTCCCGGTTGCCTTCGGACAGGCTTTGTTCCGCAAGCTCCAGAAGGAGTACAGGGCCGACGCGCACAACGACTGGCGCCAGATCGTGTCCAGCTTCGAGACCCTGCAGGACGCGACGAACGTCTTCAGCATCGCCCGTATAGGCGGCGTGGAGGTCATGCCGATCGTGGCCCAGGGCGCGCCCTACGAGGAGTTCACCGACCCGACCGAAAACGAGGAGCAGATCACGCCCGAGAAGCGCGGAAAGCTCCTAAAGTTCACGTGGGAGGACGCGCTCGCCGACCGTATCGGCGTGCTGCGCCGCGTCCCGGTCATTCTGGGCCGCTCGGCGGCTCGGACTGTCCAGCAGAAAGTCTGGGATCAGATCGACCTGAACCTGAACACGGCCGATGCCGTCGCGCTCATCAATGCGGCGCACAACAACTTGGTCTCGGGCAACCCGGCGCTCAGCTACACGGCGGTCACCGACGCGATGGAGCTGCTGCAGGTCATGCCGGAGCAGGACTCGAATGAAAGGCTTGGCCTGGAGGCCAAGCTCCTGTTGGTCGGACCGAAGAAGAGGAACGAGGCGTTCGAGATCACCGATTCGGAAGCGAAGGTGACCAGCGCCGAGGACGCGACTGTCAAGTCGATCGTCAACGCTCTTGGGATCCGGTCGCTCTCGACCATCGGCTTGGGCCGAGACACCGCGGTGGACACCGATTTCCGCTGGTACCTGATGATCGACCCGGCGGATGGCGAGACCATTGCGGTCGGCTTCCTGGGTGGCCGGGATCGCCCGGACATCTTCGTGCAGTCGCCGATGGACACGCCGACCGCAGGCGCGTCCTTTGAGGCTGACGCACTTACGTTCAAGTCCAGACTTGTGTTCGGGTCCGTCGCTGCGGACCATAGAGGTATCGTGGGCTCGCTCGCCACCACGTAGGGCTGACAAACTGACTGGCTAACGGAACCGATTCACCGTACTGACCCTTTCGCAGGAGAACGACATGGCCGAGAGACCAAGAAGGACCCAAATGGGCGGCACGGATAGCGTTCAAGTGTCCATCCCCGCAGTTGCCATTACGGTCGATGACGATCAAGCGGTCTGGTTGAACAAGACCGGCGTCAAAGTGCGCCTCACGGCCGTGACCTACACGCCGGAGACCTCAGTGACGGGCAACGACACGAACACCCTCAAGCTCCAGTTGCGCAACAAGGGACTGTTGGGCGTGGGCACGACCGCCGTGACGCCGGTCAAGAAGTACGGCACCGGCGTCGACCTCGTTGCGTTCAAGCCGGACGACATCCCGCTTTCGGCGACCTTGGCCGACCGCGATATTGACGTCGGCGAGGTGGTCGCGCTGAACAAGACTGAGGATGGCACGGGCCTGGCGTTGCCGGAGGGCGTGGTGACGCTGGAGTTCCAGTACCAGTAAAGACAGGGGTCCGAACAACCTGACTGACTGAGCTTCTTGGTCCCCTTCTTCGATTGGCGCCGGTCCGGGCTATCCGGCCCGGTGCCTTTCTTTTCGGGAGAGGTTTGTTGAGTGGTTGCATTCACGTTCAGCCAAGTTCGGACCGAAGTCAATATCAGGCTGCAGGACCGGGCGAAGTTCCTCCAGCCGTCCGAAGTGGACGAGTTGATTCGGAGTGCGGTCCGGCATACGAGCCACGACCGCAAGCGGTACGTCACCACGGACATTCCGGGGGACGGGACGCGCGACTATGCGCTGCCGGCCGACTTCATCAAGCGCTTCTCCGAAGTCTTGGAGGTCGAGACTCCGGCGGGCGAGGACTTTCCCGTATTCCGCGACAAGGACGACGACTGGTTCATCTACGAGGATCCGACGAAGGCCGCGGGATCCCAGCTTCGTCTGCGATTCCGGGAGACGACGACCAAGGTGGGCGACGACATCCGTGTGAGAATCGCGACGGACTGGACGTTGGAGCCGACGTCAGACGTGGACGACTCGGACACTTTTCTGGCGATCGTCTTCAAGACGCTCCACAATGCTTATCGAGCGATCGCCGCGCGTTTCGCGCAGAGCGCGGATTCGTCGATTCAAGCGGACGCGGTGGACTACGGGGGACAGGGACAGAACTTCCTGTTCCTAGCCGAGGAAGCGAAAAAGGAATATCGGGCGCTTGTCGGACTGTCCGGCGATGTGAAGGCGGCCGCTGTCCTCAACGACGTGGATATCATCTTCGCGCACGGCGAGGACTTCCTGAACCATCCAGTGCGGACGAGGTAGACATGGCGTTTCAAGTATCACTTGACTTCGAGGGGCTGCCGGACGCGCTGGAGCCAGGATCGCCGGCGGCTATTATCCGCGAGGAATCGAAGCGAGCGGTGGACGAGGGTTTAATCGTGCTGAAAAACGGTTTAGTGAAGGCCTCGCCGTTCGGCGGGACGAACACGCTGCGGACCGGCTGGCAGATACAGCCCGCTGTCCCGCAGCCGAAACGGACCGCGGGCTCGGTTACGAATGCGACGGTACAAGCGAGCGTCATTGAGAAGGGCGCGAAGCGGCATCGCCCGCCGAGCGGCCCCACAGGCGAGCCGGCGCTCGGCGTGTGGATACGCCGCAAGCTCGGCATCTCCGAGCCGAAAGAGGTCAGGAAGGCGGCGTTCCTGATCGGACGTGCGATAAAGAAACGCGGTCTGCCCAGCGTGCAAGGTCTTCCCAAGCGGTTCTTCTCAAAAATCGTCCGCATCCTGGAGCCGCGGGTCGATGCGATCATGGAAACCATGTCACAGCGCATTACCGAGCGCCTGAGCGAGGAATAACGTGTGGCGTTCAAGGAAGTCAGGAATGAAATCGAGACGATCCTCAAGGCCGTCGCGGACATTGGAGAGGTGCACGCCTATCTGCGGCACAGCACGTTCTGGGACGAGTATTTTCGGGATCACGTCAAAGCGGGACAGATTAACACTTGGGAGATCACCCGAACCGCAAGCGAGCAGGAACTTATCAATGTCCAGGGATCGGTCGGAACGGAGCCGTACTTTCACGACACGCACTCGGTTCTCATTACCGGGCGCATGTCGCTCAAGGACGACGAGAAGTCCGAGCAGGACTTCCAGGCGCTGGTTGACGCCGTTGTGGCGGCGTTCCGCGTGAAGAACTTGCTAAACGGCGCGGTTCTTTTGCCGAAGCAGGCGCAGGTGCCGGTGATCGAACACCGAACATTCGGCGGGATACTGGTCCACTACTGCGAGATAACCTTCGAGGCAGTCGAGCGAGTAGGAGGATAGTAAAATGGCTGAAGAACGAAAAGTACCGCGCGTTGGTGGTAGTCGGACGCTGAACCGGGATGGCATGGAGATCGAGCCTATTCCTGCGCCCAAATCCGAACCGAAAGTGGAGCCTAAACCAGAAGTGGAGGTGGAAACGAAGCCGGCGACAAACGCGGCCCCCACCAAGTCCACGAAAAGGAAACCCAGACAGGAGTAGACCATGCCCCCATTTCTAGTTTCACGCCGACACATAGCGATGAAGGTCGAGGCGGTCGAGGGAACGCCGGAGGCGCTGGCCGATGCCGACGTGATCGCGCCTGCGTTCGGGATCGAGTACGCCGCTGTCATTGAGTCTTTCGAGCGCGAGGTCGTGCAAGCGAGCTTCAGTCGAATCACCCAAATCTCCGGCGAGCAGTCCGTGACAGTCAGTTTTTCGACGGAACTGAAGGGCGCCTCTGCGCTGGGCGTCGCGCCGGCCAATCTCTCCGTGCCTCTCTTGGGATGCGGAATGGCCGAGACGATCGTCGCGGTTACGAGCGTTGCTTATGACCCTGCCTCGTCAGGCCACAAGTCGTTGACAATCGAGATACGCGAGAGCGATGGGGTGACCGGCGTCAGAAGCATGAAGATCGCCGGCGCGCGCGGCACGTTCACAATTGAGGCGACAAAGGGCGACATCGTGCTCGTGTCATTTGAGTTCACCGGGAAATACATCGAGCCGACCGATGGCGCCACTCAGTTCGTATCGCCTTCGCTGGGCGTGCTTCCTGAGCCATTCCTCAGCGCGGGTTTTTCGTTCCACGGCGTCGGTACGCTCAAGGCGCAGGCCGTTTCGCTGGATATTGCGAACAATGTCATTCTGCGAAACGACGTGAATGACGCAACGGGGAACCTCGCCGCCTTCATCGTCGGTCGCTCGCCCACGGCGTCGATCGACCCGGAGGTCGAGGCGCTCGCTACGATCAACTTCTACAACAAAGTGACCACGAATGCCGAAGGGGTTTTGGTTTACGTGATCGGCACCGCGGGCGGGAATCGCGTGAAGGTCACTGCGCCAAAGGCCCAAATCATCGGACCTCCCAGCGAGGCCGACCGCGACAACTTGCGCACGGTGGGCCTAGACTTGCAACTGAATCAGAGCCTTGTGGCTGGCGACGACGAGTTCCAAATCTTCATAGACTAGGAGGTAAACATGGACATTGGCAACATTCTCAACGGCGGGCCGGAGCCGGAGTGGTACACAGTGCCGGGGACCGAGGCGAAGGTCCAGATCAGGAACCCGAAGCCGAGCCGTCGGCGCGAGATCGTGCGCCAGGCGACTCGTACTCGCATGACGCGGGGCCAGCGCGTTGAAATCCTGGACAGCGATAAGCTGAACCTTCTCCTGCTTGACGAATGCGTGCGAGGCTGGAAAAACATCGAGCAGGATGGCAAAGAGCTTGAATGCACGACGGAGAATAAGCGCCTCCTGGACGAGAACTGGGACAAGTTCAACGCGCTCTGGAATGCGGTCGTCGGCAGCCTTGGCGTAATGGAAGACGCGCTCGAGGAGGCGGAAAGGGGAAACTCATAGAGTGGGCGGAGTTTCGATTTGCCCAACATATTCAGGCTCGCGTGCAGCATTGTCAAACCTGCCAGTCCGGCGTGGAGACGATCACTTGTATGCGCGACGAACCGAAAAACAAGGGCCGCTGCCCAATCGAGGACGACGGTCCAGTGCTTTTCTCCTCCAACCAGATCGCAGTCGATATATTCCAGGAGTGCCGACCTTCAGCGAAACAGGTCGGCGCTGAAGACAAGACGTATTTCTACCTGCATCCTGCCGACATCGAGGCACTTTTCCGCGTCCACGCAATTCCGCTTGACGAGCAGCCCAGACTTTTGAGCAAGGTGTTCTTGCTTCAGGACGAAGCCAATGGCCGGTCACCACGGCGGCCGCGCAAGCCCGCTAAGTCGCGATCTCGGAGGCTACGATAAATGCCCCCGATAACATTCACAATCGAGGTCGAAGACGACGGCACGGTCGTCGTCAACAAGTTCACGAAAAACGTGGAGGACTCCGCGAAAAAGGCTGGGAAATCTGCGGGCAAAATGACCAAAGCCTTCACGGGGGTTCGCAAGGGGATTGGGGGCGTCTCCAAGGCGGTGTTCAGCCTGCGCGGCTTGCTCGTAGGGCTTGGGGCCGCGGCGGTCGTGAGGTCAGTCCTGCGCGCGTCATTCGCCCAGGAGGAGGCGGTGACGCGGCTGAATGCCTCGCTGCGGGCTTCCGGGCAGTTCAGCGATGCGGCGAGCAAGTCGCTTCAGAATTTCGCCTCGCAGATGCAGGCGACTACGATCTTTGGCGACGAGGTGATCCTGAATCAGATCGCGCTCGCCCAGGCGTTCGGTTTCACGACGGAGAATGTGCAAGAGGCGGTTGAGGCGGCGGTAGAATTGAGCGCGGCGGCGGGGATCCAGCTTGAGGAGGCGGTCAGGCGCCTTGGACGCTCGATCTCCGGATCGGTTGAGGATATTGCGAAATTCGCCCCGGAAATCCGTAATCTCACAAAGGAGCAACTGGCCGCCGGTGAGGCCGCGAAGGTTTTGGGCGACGCGCTCCGGGGATCGGCGGCGGCGCAAGCGGACACCGCACGCGGACGGATGATTCAGCTCGGCAATGCGCTGGGAGATGTGGTCGAGAAGATAGGCCAATCCATTACATCGTCCAATAAGTTCGTCGAAGCCCTCAAGGGCTTGGCTCAAGGAATAACCGATGCCAATAACTCCGTGTCCGGCAGCGGCCAGTTTGGCGACGCGCTCGCGCAGCTGATTCCGTCGGCTCAGACGATGGTCCTCACGATGGAGATCCTGACCAAGATATTCCAGACGTTTGCTGCAGTAGCCAGCCTATCGGCCCTTGGCATACAGGAATTTATCTTTCAGATTATCAATTTGGAACTTGTGGCGGAAAAAGCGATTCGGTCCGTGCTTGGCAATGCCGAGGCCGTCCAGGCCCTGACAGACCAGCAGAAATTCCTGCGATTAGAGTCCGACAAGAGCGCACAAAATGCCGAGCGTAATATACGGGCGCTTTTGGGCTTAACGAACGAACAAAATAAAGCGGCTGCGGCAGCAGACAAGCACGCCAATGCCCAGAAGAAGTTGGGTGCAGAAATTGCAAAGGCAACCAAAGAGACCGCAGCGGCGGCAGAAAGTACGCGGAAATTTGAGGCTGATCTTAAGAGGATAGAGGAACTTGGCCCTGTGGCTTTTGCGGTGATTAGAAGTGCGTCTCGTAAGCTGGCAGTGGAGATTGCCTTACTTCCTCCCGCTCTCGCTAGAGAAGGAGATGCTCTGCTTGATCAACTTAGCGGATTTGGTTTCTTGACAAGAGGGCTCGTAGATCAGGTAGCCGCCGAACTTGACCGCTTGAAAAATAGATTTACGGGATTGCCACTTGGCCTTCAGGTTGCTTTTCAGCAAACGGCTGCTAGCCTTTCGGCCTTTTTTGTTACATTTCAAACTGAGACGGGAAAAATCTTTGGCGAGCAAGTCTCACAGAATCAAGCATCAATTACTGCTCTTCTTGATGTCTCGACCCGAACAGGTGAAGTTTTTACGGCAGCTCAGATTCAAGCTACACAGGTCGCTGCCGCCGAAGCGGCGAACCGCGCGGCGATTAACGCCAGTCAAGTATTGAACGAAAAGCAAAAAAACGACGCGATAATCGCCAGCCAAAAGCGGGAGGCGGCCGCTGCGAAAGCCATCAGTGCCGCCAAAGGCCAGGCTCTACTCTCGGGTGCTCTTGCCTTGGCAGGATCTATTCTCACACTGGCCGACAGTGGTAGCCGTAGCGCCTTCGAGGCGGCAAAGGCTCTTGCGATTGCCGAAGCTATCGTGTCCGGCATTTCGGCGACCAACCAAGCGCTTGCTGCTCCGCCCGGTCCGCCGTTCACGATCCCGCTTGCGGCTTCGATAGCCATACAAACGATAGGAAACGTGAAGAAAATCCAGGCCACACAGTTTGGGGGAGGGGGGACAGCGGCGCCTTCCGCCACAGGAACTTTTGCGGTAGCCGCCGCAGGGGCCGCGACTGGCGCAGAGAGGCCGCCTGAGGCGGCTGGAATACCTGAAGTGTTTGGAGGGCCTGCGGCACCTGTCGCTGGCGATCTCCCTGTTGCGCCGACACAAATCACCATATCCGTGTCGGGCTTCATTGGCGACGAGGCCGAGCTGGCGTCTGCGCTTGGAGAGATCATCTCTGAGGCGGAAGGCGACGACGTGGAGTTTCAACTTTCGTAGGAATCTGTCATGGGCAACGTAATCTTCGGCGCTGATAGTCGGCTAGACCAGGATACGCTCACCGCGTCTGTGGCTGCCGATGCGGACTTCCCGACGACGAACCTGAACGACGATCGCTCGTTCACGTTATACAAAATGGGAGCGGCTGCTACGGAGTTGCTGGTCAAGACTGAGGCCGCTACGACCGGAGGAGTAGATTACTTCATGTTAGTGGGCCATGATTTGTCCGACCCTGACAGCGACGGACTCGGAGCGATATTCGTAGAGTTTCAGGAATCGGATGACGACGGTGGCGGGGATCCCTATACGACGATCTTCTCCGTTACGCCGACTGACGATACGATTATCGCGCGCTCGTTTACGCTAAACACAAAAAAGTTCTTCCGCCTAAAGCTCACGCGGGGCAGCGCGTTTAAGGCATCACTGGGCGAGCTTCAGTGGGGCCAAGCTATCCGGCCCGGCATTGGCGTGGAAGTTGGATTTGACCCGACTGACGAGACAATAGAGGGGCAGTTCAATCGCTCGCGCACGGGACAGATCCTCGGTGCGGTCCGGGCCTTCTCCATGAGGCGCGCGCGCGTGCGGCTTGAGCTTTTGGACGGTAGCTTTGTGAACGATGAGACCGATCCGACGGGCTTCAAGTTCTTCTGGGATACGCACGCCAGCAAGCTCAAGCCATTTCTGTTTCACTGGAACGACGGGAACCCCGGCTCGTTCGAGAAGGATGCCTTTTTCGCGATAATCGACCCCAAGGCAGGAATTAGCCGACCGCTCCGCACGCAGCTTGACGTAGGACGTAAGGACTTGAGGTTTTCGGTTATTGGCGTGAAGGAGTAGATCGTGGCGGCCCTTGACGACGTATCCAGGCAATTCGCGCGCGTGCCGCTCTACCTCGTCGAGTTGGTCGTGGCGGGGACGATAACGGGCAGCGTCACCTTCCGATTCAGCCTCAAGGAAGGCCCGGCGCTTGCGCTAGAGTTCGGCGAAGACATCCGGCCCTATCTGCTCTCGTTCAAGGGTCGCCCGACACGCCTGCGCTCTGATAAGGCGCTGACCGAGCGCGCGAGTCAAACTCTCACCTTCCGCGACGATCCTAACGCGCCGGACTTCCCCAGCGCGAACTTCACGATCACGAAGGGCGGCACGTTTTTCAAGCGTCTGCTCGTAGCGCAGCCAGACCTGCGCGGTTCGGATGTGAACGTAAAGATCGGATTCGCTGAGGGCGGGCTAACGCTTTCGGATTTCCGCACAGTCTTCCAGGGCCGGGTCGAGGACTTCAATTTACAGGCCAACGGTAACTTCCAGATCGTCGCCAAGGATCGGTTGCCGTTTTTCGATAGACAAGTGCCGTCGGAGATCAGCGACACGAATCTGATCAATGATCAAACTGACATCGGTATCTCAGAGACGGCGATCACAGTAGACGACGGCGACGAGGTTACGGACCCCGCCAGTCTGCCTTCCAAGGATTTGTATCCGGTTATAATTCGACTAGAACCGGACGATCCGACAGATGAAGAGGATGTAATTTTGGCGTCAAAAAGCGGGAACGTATTGACGGTCCAGGGCAATCACCTCGACAAGTCTGAGAAGTTTGACGATGCGGCGTGGGTGAAGTCGGGCGTCACAGTGACGGCGAATCGGAACGTGGGACCGTTCGGTGGTGACCCGGCGGCCGATCTACTGACTTTTCCCATAGTCGGGGATCTAATCAAGCAGGACTCGGCGGTAGCTGCCGCGAGCGAGCTTGCCGTTTTCTCCGTTTGGCTTCGACGGCCTTTTGACGAGACGGTGGATGGAACGATGGTGTTGGACATTTTACGAAGTGATGGGACCGAGAGAACTACCAACCAGATTTCGTTCACTAATCGCTGGCAACGGTTCGAGGTGAGCGCCACTTT
>SDBV01007433.1_pt1 | contig 14985 bp, 26 predicted proteins | sample 2277081 | NCBI WGS metagenome assembly SDBV01 (sample SAMN10402039, study PRJNA504765) | marine sediment metagenome | isolation source: marine sediment core GS10_PC15, 223 cmbsf | place: Arctic Ocean: Southern Knipovich Ridge | collected 2010
GGAAAATTGTTATGGTAGTACAACAAGAGATTGATAGGATAAGAGGTCGTGTATAGGTTTTGTTGAGTTAGAGATATCAGGTAGAAGCTCACCTGGAGATAGTAGGCTTCACAAGCCAGAGCTATCAGGGTGGCCGATACTGGAGATTATCAGGCTCTGTTCGTGGTAACTCTCTAAGTGTTGGAGGTGAGCAGTAATGCAAATCACACTAATAAAAGACTGGACGGATAAGAATAGCGGCGAAAGCTACAAGGCCGGGACTGTCCTTGAGGTCGATGATGCTGTAGCCAAGGATTTGACTTGGGACGATACAGCGAAGAAGTACAAGGGCACTGAGATGGTCAATAAGAGCGATACGGACGATAAGGAGGCTAATACCGAAGGCTACATGCTGAAGCTCTCAGATGAGCAGATGCGGCTGATGATTCAAGAATCCGTAGCCGCTGGTATTGAGGGCGCAACCGGCAAGTCTAAGGAAGTACACCAGGCCGAGAACGATACCGAGTTTGCGAAGAAGGGCGGCTTTGAGAACTTCGGGCATTTCCTGCACGAGCTGTGGAAATCCGGCCGTGGCGGGACAAGTATGCCGGAGACGATGACCGAGTGGACCAAGTTCTACCATACCAAACCAACGATGCAAGAGGGCGATGACGAGCAAGGTGGCTACCTTGTGCCTACTGAGTTCATGGCCACACTGCTGGAGAAACAGCAGGAAGAGGCTATAATTCGTAGCCGAGCTACTTACATCCCCATGCAGACCAATTCGATCCAAATCCCCTACGTTGCGGAATCAAGCAGAGCGTCCACCCTGTTCGGCGGGATCACGATCTATCGACCGGGTGAGGCTGCGCAAAAGACGGCCTCTAAGCCCAAGTTCGGGCGACTGCAACTGACGCTCAAGAAGCTGGTGGGCCTGGTAGATATAACCGACGAGCTGCTTGAAGATAGCCCGATCTCGATTGCCCCGATGATCACGCGAATGTTCGGCACGGCTATCAACTTCACCGAAGAGGAAGATTTTATCAATGGTACTGGCGTAGGCCAAGCTCTTGGTATTCTTCCTGCTCCCTGTTTGGTTACGGTGGCTAAGGAAGGCGCTCAGGCAGCGGCTACGATTGTCTATGCTAACATCGTCAAGATGTTCAGTAGACTACATCCACCCAGCGTCGGTAACGCTATCTGGATGGCCAACATGGGATGCTTCCCGCAATTAGCTTCGCTGAATCTGGCTGTAGGTACGGGCGGCTCTGCGGTATGGCTACCGTCTACTGGCTTAGCTGGAGCACCTAACGGGACTCTTATGGGGCTCCCCTTGGTTCTTACCGAGCATTGTCAGGCTCTTGGTACTGTCGGTGATATTGTCCTGGCCGATTGGAGTCAGTATCTCATCGGCGGCAAAGCCGGTGGCGGAATCCAGACGGCCAGCTCGATGCACCTGTACTTCGATTACGATAAGACGGTCTATCGCTTCGTGCTTCGTTACGATGGTCAGCCTTGGTGGGCGACTACTCTGACTCCCAAGCATGGCGGCGCTGGTGCAACGATGTCGCCGTTTGTGGCCTTGGCAACAAGAGCATAATCTAACGGGTGATAATACCCAGGAGGATTTCAAATGGCTAACATACAAGACTTGCAGAAGAGTGTTAATATCACTTTTGCTCTTGGTGCGATTGATGTTGGTGGTGCTGAGAAGACCTGCGACTATATCAACATGTCTCTCTATGACAACATAGACTACATCTTCAACTGCGGCGTGATTACCAATACCACGGTATTCACTTTCACGCAATGTACCGAGGATGCAGACGCAGGTGGCGACATCAAAGCCTTAGAGACTGCTACGACTCAGACCATCACTCAGGTTACGGATAGTGGCTCTGTGAAGATTACCACGATTACTCCGGCTTTGTTGGATATAGTAAATGGTTTCAAATGGGTCTATTGCACTACAACTACTCACGGCGCTGCAGCACTTATCTCAGTAACTGCGATTGGGTACAGAGCGCGATATGCCGGAGCAACTATGCCCAGCATGATTACCTAACGGGCGATAATGCCCAGGAGGAATAACGTATGGCTACTTTACAACAACTGCAAAAGAGTATAGCGATAGTTCAGGTACTCAGTCCCGTGGATGTGAATGGCGGGGCCCTAACCGGCGACTATATTCACATGAAGAACTACGATGGCGTAGTTTTTGTCTGTGAAGGTGGCGAGTTGGCGGCTAATCTCGTAATTACTATCAACCAATGTACTGAGGATGCAGACGGCGGCGGCGATGTCAAGGCTATGACCAATGCCAAGGCTACCACTTTCACCAACGGTACGGACGAAAATACGGTGCGGGTAATTCAGATTGATGTGGCTCAAGATATGGATTGCGACAACGACTTTACATGGTTGCGGATTCAGACCAACAATGCAGCCAGCCCGACTTTCGCCAGCATAACGGCTCTCTGTTATCGGGCACGATGGGCTGAGGCAACGATGCCAAGTGCAATCGCCTAATAGGTGAGCAATGGCTACTCCGCAACTGCATACTCGTCATGTGGTACTCAAGCCGTGTATCCACCCTATCGACCTAACGGGTGGGCCATTCACGGGCGATTATGTGCACATGAAGTATTACGACGCGGTTTTGGTTTGCTGTTACATGGCAACTATGACGCAGCCAGAAACTATAACTGTTGAGCAATGTACTGAGGATGCGGACGCAAATGGAGACGCCAAAGCTATCGGAACGGGTAAGACCATAACAGCCGTGAGTAACAGCATAGAGACTGTAGATGTAACAGCACCAGAGTTAGACGTGGACGGCGGTTTTGAATGGCTCAAGATTACTACTTCGGTCAATGTAGGGCAAAGCGCTCTGGGTAGTGTATTCATAGCCGCCTACAGATTCAGGTTTGCGGAGCAACCGATGATAGACCCGATGACTTAGGAGGCACGATCATGCAAACGAACACGCGCAACAAGATGATAGTGATATCGAAGAATAAGGCAGACGCTTCGGCTAGGCGAAAGAAAAGGCTTCGCAAGAAACGAGCCTACTTCGCTGAGTCGGACCTAACTACGAAAGGAGGTTCGGAGCTATGCCAGGACAAACTAGCGTAACCAGAACCAAGTGTCGATGGGAGCACGGAGTACAAATCTTTTACAATGGCGTTACCAATGAAACGGTACACGCTATGGCCCCTTACTGGTTCAAGGATGATTTTACCGGGGTTGTAGGTCAGGTAATCGCCGCCGATGTTAGCCTAACCTGGACTCCGATTGACGTGAGTGCAGCGGGCAATACCACGCCGCTTATACTGCCTGGAACCGCCGCAACCGGGGCAACCGGCATAGTCAATCTACTAATGGACAACGGCCAGAATGAGGCTCAGGATTCGGGTATCTACTGGAACGATCAAACCCCGCTCAATCCCTACAACGATTTGCAGATAGAGTTCAGGCTGGCTTTAGTTGACGCTATCGGTGGCAACACCACGGCTATGTGGGGTGTCGAGGGTGCGCACAATGCTGACGGTGACACCGTGGCCGAGTCCGCATGGTTCAGGGTAACTGGCGATCAGGTGCTACTCACAGAGTCAGACGATACAACGAATGACGAAAGCAACACCTCGACTATTACTTTGGTTGCCAGTGCGTTTCATATCTTCCGTATCGACTTCGGGGATATGTCGGATGTGAAGTTCTTCATGGACGGCACAAGAGTAAACGCTGGCTCGACCCATGATATGACCAATTTGACTGCAGCCGAGGCTATGTTCCAGCCCATTATCAAAATGGACCACGGAGCGGTGCAGGAAGCTGGAAGTCTCTATCTGGATTATGTAGCTATCTGGGGTACTCGTACCAGTTACAGAGATAACGCATAATGGAGGATGAATAATGCGTAATATCAAACTTCTAAAAGCATGGGGTCCACACGTCAAGGGCGCTTGGGCAGCGGTGGAAGATAACGTTGCCGAGAATCTTATCGCGCAGGGCATAGCTATTGACCCGACACGCCCCGCACCTGAGCCGGTAGCTGCGCCTAAAGTGGCTAAGCCCAAGGCAGCTAAGAAGAAGGTCAAGAAACATCCTAAGACACGGAGGCTCTAGCTATGAAAGTAAAACTATTGGTGGACTGGGCTGGCAGGAAAGCCGGAGAGGTTATGGAACTAACCGATACTAAGGCTAAGCGTGTAATTGGCTCTGGCCTGGTAGAGCGTGTAAAAGTGGCTAAGAAGTCTAAACCCAAAGCGGATAAACCAAAGGAGTATAATGATGTCAGGACTAAAGAAACTATTGGAAAGTAAGAGAGCGTGGGCGGCTATCGTAGCGATAGTGGTCAGCGTAGCGGTAGAAGTATTCAACGTGCCTGAAGAAACAGCTCAGATGATTACCGAGAAGGTGGTCATGTTGGCTTTGGCTCTTATCGGTGGTATATCGGTAAGCGATCTAGGCATGGCCCTCAAGGGTAAGAAAACCGAGTAAGACCTTTCCATTGTGAGAGGGGTAGGGTTTTAGTAGTTTTTGCCCTGCCCCTTAGGGAGTTCGTAGATGTGGGCAGCGATAGCAGAGTTTATTGGTCGGGTATTGAGACATATACTCCCTGCGTTGTTTGAGGAAATGAAGAAACCGAAAGACGTTACAATGGCTGGAGGCGGTGATGAAACGACTACTGCTCTCGATAACGATATTATTGATTCTTTGTAGCGGTTGCTTCGGGCCGAGAATAGTAAAGCACCCTGACGCTCCTATGCTAATTGAAGAAGTAAGTTGGGGCAAAGCATCTGTGGCAATCTATAGCAAGAAGAGCAACAGTCTTATTCACTACGGATGGATTAAGATTCCTGTGGGATGGACATTGCACAAGTTTGATTGGGAAAGGCATATAGAAAGCAATGATTAATAATGAAACCGTGCCCACACAGCTTAGAAGCTTGGCAGTGTACGAACTATTCGCACTACATTTATTCAGGTGTGATGTGCCAGGACAAACGCAGGGATAAATTGAATACGCTTGAAGATGAAGTGTTCTGCGGAATCTCAGCCGCTGATTGCAAAGGTCATGAAATAGATAAACGATTCAAAAGGAGCGGATAATGATAAGTCTAATATACAACGGCGGCGGGGCAACAAATGCTCTTCAGGTTGCTACTGACCTTGACGCGGTTATAGCTCTAGGCACTCAGCCTACGGCAATCCGCACGGGCAATCATACGGGTATCGAATTGTTCTTATCCGGTGCTGCTAACGATGCTACCGCTGTAGTGGTTATGCTGAATCACGAAGTGGAGTTGGTAGCTCTGGGTACACTAATTTCTGCGCAAGAGGCTTCTATAAGTACACCAGACATGGCCTTTCAGGTAGACCGTTCGGTATGGGGTTTGGCGGCTACGACAGATCACGAGCCTAAGCATCTAATCCATTTTCCATGTGCCAAAGATACTTGGGTTACCTTCTGCTTACAGGATGCCGGAGCAACGGCGTGGTATATGAAATATAGGTTTATGCAGTTGAATCCTCTGCCTACCTTCGCCGGAGCGTCCACAGCCGCTGGTGGGGCCGCTACTGAGGCCAAGCAGGACGATAACATTGCCCAGGTAGCCGCTGCCGCCGCCGACTTGAATGAGCTAACCGCTGCTCCGATAGAGAAGCTGCCGGTGCTGGTGAGTCAGTTTGTGGCTGTAGCGTCTACCGCCGAGGCTCTTGCTGTTGGCGGCACTGAGGTACGAAAGCTGATGCTCCAGGCCAAGAAGGTAGCCGGTGATAATACGGGCAATGTTCATATCGGCCTAGCGGCTCTCGATATGGGTGTAGCTGAGATGTTCGAGCTTACCCCCGGAGCTACTTTTGAACTTGAGATGCCAGCGGGCACTATGGTTGACTTGAATGATATTTATATTGATGCCGACAATGCTACTGACGGCGTGATTGGCTGGTACATACCTGTATAGGAGATAACAATATGAGTTTTATAGAACCAGGACATGGCCCTCCTGCGGCTGATAGCGCAGCTAATGCAACAATGAACGATGTAATCGGGAACAAATCCGATACCCATTCTGGTACTTCGCTTAAGGCGATGGCTCATACAATCGACGAGCATTTTCACCAGGAGCAAAAAGTATATCCGACTTTGGCGGACGGGGTAACTTTGACAACTGCCGCTGGTGACTGGGCCTTGGGTACGGTGGTCGAGATTGTGCCCATAAATATGATAACCTCCGACTTCGATATTCATGAAGTTGTGATAGAGGATGTCAATACGACGGACAAGACCTATGAGCTGGTTTTATATTCAGGTCCCGGAGATACTGAAATCGGGCGTATCCGTTTTGCTGCATCGACTAATAAAGGCGGAGTGCCCAATGCTACTATGCAGACCCCGATAATTGACGCTAACTTGCGTATCCGGGCTGCCCTGGCCATTCAGGACGGGACCGGCAAAACGGCGGTAGTGAGTATTCGCTATCACACTTACTAACTTCTATGATTAGAGGCTTTGATGAATATACCAATTGACAGACCTTTGATTGATGGCCGGAATACCCGCGACGCAGCCACGCAGACGGCCAGTGCGGGATTCGTAGCCACTCATAACCAAAGATCAGTATTGCTCCTGACAACTGGTGCTGCTAATTACGTTAGCGGTGCTCCACATATTCAAGCAGGAGCACAGGCTGGTCAAGAACTTCTCATCATTGTTACGGATGATGCAAACAAAATAACAATAACAGATGGTAATGGAGCAGGAACACAGCTAAACGGCAACTGGGTTGTAGCTGATACTTTTGGAATAGGGGCAAAGATTTGGCTGGTCTGGGATGGTACTCGATGGTGGGAAGTTGATCGCAAGAACGGTGAATTGACTGCTTCTGGCATTGTTGCACATGCCCAGAATAGACAAACAACTGCTTCTGGTGCTTATTCACATGCTGAGGGTGCTGCTTGTGCTGCAACCAATACAAGTGCTCATGCTGAAGGTCAATCCACAGACGCAACCGGCAGTATCTCCCATGCTGAGGGTAATGCAACCTTAGCAAGTGGTCAGAGATCACATGCCCAAGGAGAGCATTCAGTAGCAGCCCTCTATGGAGAGCACGCTCAAGCTGGAGGCAGATTTGCGGCTGTTGGTGATGCACAATTTATACGGGTAGTTGTGCGGCGTGGAGTTACTCATAGTGATGCTAATTGGTACACATTATTTTTGGATGGTGTTGATGAACTGATAATAATTCTTGCCGATTCGACCTACACTTTTCAAGGGTTGATAGTAGGCAAGGTTGACAATGATTCTAAGCGTTTTGGTTTCAAGTTTGAAGGTGTGATTGCCAGAGATGGTGCAAATAATACAACTCTGCTGACTTCTGTGGTAACTACATTATATGATGCAGATGATGTTAGCTTCGATGTTCAGGTTGTAGCTGATGATGCAAATGAGGCATTACTGATTCAAGTTCAAGATACGGGTGCTGCCAGCGATGTAGTTCATTGGGTAGCATACGTTGATATGGTGAGGGTTGTATTCTAATGACAGATTCTAAACTAAAAACTCCATCGGGTGTTACAGCGAGTGGTGGAAATGCACAAGCTGAAGGGTTTTTGACCGTGGCTTCGAATTATAGCTCTCATGCTGAGGGCTTCGCTACACTTGCCAGCGGGTTTTATTCTCACGCTCAAGGACGAGAATCAATAGCTGCTTTATGGAGTGAACATGCTCAAGCTAGTGGTACGTTTGTTGTGAAGGGAGATGCACAATTCAGTCGGGTAATATTTCGTTCTGTCCCTGGAGGTACAACTGATGACACCTTGACGGAAATATTTCTTGATGGTGCTGATGATCTGCTAACTATTCTCGATGAGTATACTTACGCTTGTACGATAACGGTTTGTGGTAGACAGGACACAGGGGCAGATCAATTCATGGGTAAGTACCATGTTTTGATTGGTAGAACAGGTGGTGCGCCTGCTCTTGTGGGTGCTGTTGATATTGCCTATGAGAATAATGCAGGTGGCTGGGGAGCGGGTGGTGGTTTGCCTGTATCAATTCTGGCCGGTGCAACTAATTTAGAAATTTGGGTAGAGGGATTGGCTGGGCATAACATTCGATGGGAAGCAAGGGTTGATATGGACCGTGTAGGTTTTGCAGACTAAGGAGGTTTGATATGAGCTTGATTGATATTCCAATTGTAGCTGAAACGGTAACGGATAAGGCCAATAAGATTAGAGAGAAGCTGGCAACTATTATTGGCATTGCCGACATTCGCTTAGCTGAAATTCGTAATCTTGTAAGCAAATATGGACGGGCCAATATCGCAGCAGAATTGGGTGATGATGCTTCTACTATGTTGGTGGTCTATACCAAGTTCAAAGAAGCAATCGAAGCTGCCAAGGAAATAACCATTGAGGATCTTCCGTAATGGCTAATGAGATACGAGCAACATACGATACTGGTGAAACGCTGTATGCGTTGATCTTCAATGCAGCGGGGGAGGTATGGAATGTTGTGGGGCCAAGTGCTAATACATTTGCAGCTTACATTGCTGGCAATGTTAGCTTTTACGCTATTGTAATGCCCGAAATAGCCACAGCCTCTACGCAATATCGCGGAACATTTGACGCTGATATAGTAGCCGGCGTTTACTCAGTATCGGTTTATCTGCAAGCTGGCGGGCCGCCTGTAGTGGCTGACGATGATCGAATTGGCGAAACAGCTACTATGTACTGGGACGGCGCGGCTGAAATTGACCACAGTACGATGGAAGCACTCCTCGATACTATCGAAGGATATACGGATAAAATTGATGATGCCACGGACGGCTTGACCGCTATCAAAGCCGAAGTTGAGGGTATTGGTGGAGTTGCCATGCGGGGCACAGACGGTGTCAGCTTGGTTATCCCTGACGCAACCGGGGTGGTTTCGGCCTATCTCCTCTCTGATGTAATTGGCGTAGACGGAGATACGCTCGAAACTCTATCCGGTCAGCTAGATGTGCTTGGTGCTGGCTCAGGCGGTACGGCTGAAACCTATACGGTAACAGACGATGTAACGGGCTTCGGGATAGACGGCGTACATGTATGGGTAACTACCGATGCTGCTGGTGTGAATATCATTTGGGCTGGTTTTACTAACGCCGCTGGAGTAGTGAATTATTATCACGACCTAGCTACAGGCACGACCGTATATCTCTGGCGTGAACTTGCGGGATATAGATTCGATAACCCAGATTCTGAAAGTACATCGTAATGGCTTGGACAGGGACAGGGACAGCGATAGTAGGCATAACCCATGACCTTACCACTTTGGCAAAGGCTAAGGAGTATATGCGGGCTGGAGACGACGACGATGCCTTGATAGGTGATCTCATTAGCCGAGCCTCAGCCGAGATCGAGACTATTTGCAGTAGGTATTTCAATACGGATAACTATGCTACTTGGTATGACGGTAACGGCGAACGTGCTATGTACCTGGACCACTGGCCGGTAACGGCGGTGACTAGAGTAAGCTCCGGCAAGTTCAATGCCCTGGGTATTACGTGCAGCTCCACCACCATGACCCATGCAACTGCCAGGGTTACAAGTGCGAATCTTATCCTAGTTCATACGGACAGCTCAGGCAGCACCACGACTACCTTATCGTTTGCTACCTATACGACTATGGCTACGCTGCTGGCTCAGATAAATGCTACCGGCAGCGGCTGGGCAGGTTTGGATATGAGTTACGGGACTTACCTAACCGCTGATCTTACTCAGACCCCAGCTCTGTTTTGTTTGAATGTCTATGCTGATTTGCCGCATCCAGATCAGGCGTTGAGTAATTATCTTTGGGATGAAGATTCAGGCAGGCTTTACTACAGAGGCGGCTTCGTTAGAGGAACGCAGAATATCTATATTGAATATACCGGCGGTTACACTACGATTCCGTACGATGTAGAACAAGCCTGCCTGATGCTTATAGCCTCTTATTATTTTGGGACCAGGCGCGATCCGGGTTTATCATCGGAGAAGTTGGGGGACTATGCTTATGCAGTAAAGACCGGGGGTAACAGCGGCGTAATAAGCGAAGTAACGAAGATGATCGAAAAATACAAAAGGATAGTAATATGAGCGACAACGACAGCCCGCAAGTTACAGAGAACAAAACGAACATAGAAGGGATAAAACACGAAATGGGCCAGGTCTGGGAAGTAGTGCAGGAGCTGCGAGCGGAAGTAAAGGAAGCTCTAATTCAGGCGCTCCGGCGGCCCGGCTGGGTCGTAACGCTGATTATATCTATTCTGTTATCGGCTTGTGTAGGACTGATCGTGCGAGCCGCTAATCACGGAGGATAGGATGAGTCTGGATAGCCTGTGCGATAAGACGATTACAGTAGAGCGGTCGAGCCTAGAGGTATCGGCGTCGGGTGCATACGAGGAAACATTTGCGATATGGAAAACCGTCAAGGCTCGGATACAGCCACTGAGAGCAGACGAGCTAATCAAGCTAGGCCGAGAAGCTACGGATATCGGCATTCGGCTCTACTGTGTGCCTTGCGGGATACAAGAGCCTGACAGGATAGTATTCGGCACACGGACCTTCGAGGTGTTGGGCGTGCGTGATATAGACGAGCAGAACAGACTGATGACCGTTGATTGTGTGGAGTTGCACTAATGGCTAGTGGCATAATATGGAATGGGCGAATAGTTCAAAAGACTATTGACGCAGGCATACAGAGGAACCTTACCGCCGCCGCTCTGTTTGTAGTGCGTAAGGTGAAGCTAAGCCTTAGCAGTGGCCGTCCTGCAAGTCGCCCAGGAACGCCACCCAGTAGACTCACGGGAACGCTATCACGCAGCATTACTCACGAAGTAACAACGAGCCGCGCAAGAGTAGGGACCAATTTGAAGTATGCCAGGATACATGAGCTTGGCGGAATAATAAGACCGAAGACAAAACCATTCTTAGCATTCAAGACGGAGAGCGGTGATTTCGTAATGACTAAGAAAGTTATCATGCCAGCTCGCCCATACTTACGGCCAGCAGTGTATAAGAATAGGCGGCAGATAAAGAAGCTCTTAGGTAGGAAGATAATATGAGCGATTTGTTTGAGGCCATACGGACAACGATATTAGGGTTTGCACCCGGCGGGGTATTCCTCGCTCAAGCTCCGCCCAAGGATGCTATGGGCAGGCCGATACCAAAACCGTATGCGGTGATGGTGGACCTTGGCAATAGCTTCGAGTTCACTTCCGGTACGCCCTACATCGACACTCACGGCGTGCAGATTAGTATCTTCAGCGATACCCAGGCACAGGGCGAAACGGTAAGAGTAGGTATGAGAGGCGTACTTGATGCTGTAAAAATCACAATGCCCGGAGCGGACTCTTGCATGATGTGCTTGCCGGAGGCAGAGGAAGTAACGCGAGAAGATGACAATATCTGGCATACCAGAGTTGATTATACGATAGCGATATTTAGGAATCTATAAGTTTACTAAGGAGCATTATTATGGCAACTTCATTAGCAGCTAGTTTGCAGTTGGTATTGAAAACCAATTACGGAACTACGAATGCGCATGCGTCTACGGTGACGGATGTGCTGACCAAATCAATCACCGATGGTCTTACCGATGGCGACGGTCTGGACCTGGCTGAGTGTGTATGGTCGGACAGCTTTGCGGCTAACCCGGCGGGAGTGATATACGATGTATTCGGCGGAATAACGGATGTATATGGCAACGTCCTGAGCATGAAGCATATCAAGGGTTTGCTCATCATTAATACATCTGTTGTATCGGGTGAATATATAGATGTGTTCGGTTCGGGTGCCGGACTCACCTGTAAATACATGACTGGTGATACGGATGAGGTGAGGGTATTCCCTGGTGGTATTCTGTTCATGTGGTCCCCCGGAGCCGGGGCAACTTCCGATAGCCCTGTTGCGGGTGCTGGCACTTTCGATGAGATTAAGATTACCGCTGCTGGTGGTACAGCTCCTGTGATTGAGATGATTATTATCGGCACGAACAACTAACAAATAAGGAGATATAAATTATGGCAACTTCATTAGCAACTGTATTGACGATGATTCTACAGACTACCTACAAGACCACAGATGTTGATCTGTCCGAACCGACAGCAAAGCTAAGTTTCAACTTGGGTGATTCGCTTGCAGACGGCAAAGGCTTGAATAAGGCGGAGTGCGTCTGGGCCGATGAGTACGTGATAGATGACGGAGGTATAACCTTCGATTTCTTCCCCATCTCGATAGACGGCAACCCGCAGTATGATGCGTTTGGTACGGCCCTGAGCATGGACCAGCTCAAGGGCATATTCCTGCACAATACGTCCACCGATACTGGTGAGTATATTACTGTTGGCGGAGCGGCGGTTCAGGGTTTGGCATTGTTCGGAGCAACTGCCCATACGATTAGGCTACAGCCGAACGGTATCTTCTTCTGGTGGGCGCCCGGAGCGGATGCGGACAACTCTGTTATCGCAGCCGGAACCGATGACGAGCTTCTGCTTACGGCTGCTGCCGGAAAAACACCTACAGTTGAATTTGCATTTATCGGCGAGAATAACTAACAATAAGGAGTATATACTATGGCATACTTTACAGGTAAATCAGGCGAACTAGAGGTTGCCGGGAACACGGTCAACGTTACCAGTTGGACGGCAGACACAACCGTTGATCTGGCAGAGACTTCGCACAGCGGCTCCAGCGGCCATAAGACCTTTGTGGTCGGACTTGATGGCTGCACGGGCACGGTAGAAATAAACTGGGATGCGGCTACGAATCCACAGGCAGCTCCGTACCTTCTGAAAAGAGGACAGACGATAGCTAACTTCCATCTATACCTAGAAGCAGGGCAGGGCTTCCTGGATATAGACGAAGCAATAGTCAACGGCGTTAGTTACGGTACCCCCGTGGACGGCAACGTGTCTATATCGGTTAGCTTTACGGCTACCGGCAACTTTACAGAACCGATTGGTGCTTGGTAACATTATTTAGGAGGCATACCATGACGAACTTACCGGATATGGCAGGAGCGGCGGCGGAGATTACCATTGGCGATAAGACCTATCTTATGCGCCCGCTGAGTATCGACGACTTCGCTCAGTTCGAGCGCTGGGTAGACGATGCTCCGATCAGACAGGCGACGCGTAATTTGGAAGGGCTAACATCTGAATTGCAAATGAAACTGTTACAGCAGGCTCAGGAAGCCGCTAGTCGAGCAACTCAGGGCGATCCCGATGCTCGTCAAATTCGGATAACCGACCAGATGTCGAGCATGGGTGGTGTTAGCTATCTAGTATGGATGAGCCTGCGCAGGGAACAGCCGGAGCTTACTCTGGAGGCAATAGCGCAAAAGCTCACTATGGGCAGCCTGCCCTATGTTCAGCAGCGGCTTGATGAGATAAACGGACTCAAAAGCCCTTCTCCGAAAAGGGGCAGTCAGACGAAGGCTCCCCGCACGCGACGCAAGAGCAAGTAGATTGGCCCGCTATTTATCGGGCACTTATCGAAGTGCATCATTGGACGTTTGAGCAAATAGGCCGAATGACCTTTGCCCAACTGAACGCTTTGGCTGGTAAAAATAAGCCTAAAGGTATAAGTCATGCAGAGGCTAGTAGACGGATAGAGGAATATCGTAAACAAAAAGGTACGGCATGAAACTAGCAGAAGCGTATGTAGATATAACTACTAGAACGAAAAAGTTCATGGCGGGCCTGAGAATGGTTCGTACAAAGCTCACCGCAAGTATGCGCCGCATGGCGGGTATTGCAAAGCAGTGGGGTAAGAGAATTGGCATAGCCCTAGCTGCTGCCTTTACAGCGGCTATCTGGGCGGCTGCTAAGTTCGAGGAGCAGATGGCGAGCGTCTCTACCATGCTCACCGAAACAACCATGCCAGCAATGAAAGGATTTGCTAAGGGAATGGGACGGCTGGCAGTTGCTTTTGGACAGGGTACTGCAACTTTAGCTAAGGGTCTTTATGATATCCTCTCCGCTGGTATAGCGGCTAGCAAGGGAATGGCTGTACTTGAAACTTCAGCTCGTGCAGCTATCGCGGGCATGACCGATACCGCCGTTGCTGTTGATGTAATTACCACAATGCTCAATTCATATCAGCTAAGCGCAAGCGAAGCAGGCAGAGTGTCCGATGCTCTCTTTGCTACGGTAAAAGCAGGCAAGCTAACCTTTGCGGAGTTGGCCAGGTTTATGGGCATGGTTGCGGCTCCCGCCGCAGCAGCGGGTGAAAAGATGGAAGAACTCCTGGCCGCCTTAGCTACGCTTACCAGAGCCGGTGTGCGGCCTCGAATAGCCGTAACCTATCTCCGGCAAGCCTTGATGGCTTTTGCTAAGTCTACACCCGATGCACAAAAAGCCGCCGATAAGTTCGGGCTGGCCCTGAATACCAATACCCTGCGGACTATCGGATTAGTTGGAGTATTGGAGAAATTGAAACACGCAAAGGCAGAAGAACTAGCGGCAATCTTTTCTTCTAACGAAGCGTACAACGCTATAATAACCTTGCGTGGAGATATGATAGGTTTGGAGAGGGACTTAGCGGCACAGTACGATGCCAGTGGTTCGTCGTTAGAGGCGTACAATAAGATGGCGAAAACTTTTACATTCCAACTCAACCGAATGAAACAGGCAGTTCTTGATATAGCACGATCGTTTGGCAAGCCGTTCCTGGGGCCTCTCAAAAATATAGCACAGTGGTTTATTGATAATAAAAATACACTGAAGGTCTGGGCAGAAAAAGCGGCCATTCACGTTCTGTATCTTGCGGGTGTGCTGAAAAACTTCTGGCAGCATACCGACTTCCAAGGCAAATGGAAATCAATGCTTGACTCGGCTTTGATTATGCTTAAAGGATTTGCGAACGCGGCAATTACTTTAGCAGTAGCGCTAGGTAAGGCAATGGGAGAAGCGATACACAAGCAGCTGCTGGGATGGGCGCGCGTATCAACACGATCATGCAGACCTGCTTCTTCTATCT
>SDBV01007434.1_pt1 | contig 14983 bp, 13 predicted proteins | sample 2277081 | NCBI WGS metagenome assembly SDBV01 (sample SAMN10402039, study PRJNA504765) | marine sediment metagenome | isolation source: marine sediment core GS10_PC15, 223 cmbsf | place: Arctic Ocean: Southern Knipovich Ridge | collected 2010
ATGGACGATATGGACGTATTGCGTTGACGAGGTTTATGTCGTTTTTTGAATCTGTGCCGAAGGTGGTGGGGTGCTGCTAAGGACATGGTGTTTTGGGTTTGTCGGCGCTTTTGGTGTAACTGGTTTGGCTGTACTGGTTAGCTCCTGGATTCCCGCCTTCGCGGGAATGACGGTAGGGGAAGCGTTGACGAGGTTTATGTCGTTTTTTGAATCTGCGCCGAAGGTGGTGGGGGGCTCGCAGAAGATGACATTGTTTGATTTGGCCGTCCTGAGTCTGTAGCATTTTGATTCCAAGGAGGAGATTCATGGAAATTAAGCAGTTTGAAGTTACATCATTTGCGGTGAATTGCTACCTATTGAGTGATGGCGGCGATGCGATCGTTATAGATCCAGGCGATGCGACCGAAGAGTTGCTCGATGCGCTCTCAGGTCTCAATGTCAAAACGATAGTAAACACGCACGGCCATTGCGACCATTGTGGCGGCAACGCCAAACTTGTGGAAAAAACCGGCGCGGAACTCCTCATCCACGAGGAGGATCGCGCCATGCTGCAATCTTTAGAGTATCAGGGTGAAATGTTCGGCGTGCCTTTCTCTGCATCGCCAGAACCTACAAGGTTTGTTAACGAAGGCGACAAAATCAGCTTTGGAAACATTGAACTTGAAGTGTTACATGTCCCCGGACATTCTCTGGGCCACATTGCGCTATTGGGAGAAGGATGCGTTTTCAGTGGAGACGTGCTTTTTGCCGGTTCGATAGGCCGGACAGACCTCCCCGGAGGCAACTACGACCAGCTTATACAGACTATCCGCGAGAAGTTGCTTGTGTTGCCTGATGAAACTATCGTTTATGCAGGCCATGGAACGGCAACAACAATAGGTGACGAAAAACTGAAGAACCCCTTTCTAATGTAGAAATCGCCTTTCTCAGCCCCTCAAGGAAGAAGAGGACAAATGACAGCTTTAGTGGCCTTAACGTTTCTAATTTCTATGCCGGAGATAAACATTTTGGTTGCACCGGATCAACCGGTGCCCCATGTCTATGCCGATGAACCGGTGGTAGTGGAACTGAACGCAGACGAGGATTTACGTGTCGATATTTCTGTGCGCTTCTGGCTGGGCGACGATGCCTCGGACTGGCTGGCGCTCGGGAACGTGGAAATCACGCAGAACGGTCCGCGCTGGCTGAAGATTGACGCGCCGCAGCTTAAAGGTCGTTACAAACTGGAGATTAAGGCGGCATCGGCAGGCGAGGAGCGCGTCTATCGCAGCTCGTTTTGCCTGATAGACCGGCCTTCTGAAAACGTCAAGCTTCCCGCCGAGGTCAGAGTTAACGACATAAATCCACGCTTACTGCATGCAATGAACGCTATTGGCGCCAACGCACTCTCCCTGGATTTGATCAAGAATGTACAGGCAAAAGTTGATACAGCCGTAAACGCCGGCTTTTCCGTGGTGACATATCAAGAACTCAGTTCCGATGAAAGCTCTCGCCTTTTGTCGAATTGGCGAAGCGCCGGCAATAAGGCTGCGGCATTACCGAGCGGATGCGTATTCTACCGTCGTTCCAAATCGTCCCCAGGAATGAAACGCGCCCTTGACACAATAGTACTGGCGGTCGAAAACGAGGCGGCTCTAGAGCAATTCGTGTCGCTTGGCAAAGGAATTTTTTCATGGCATGTAATGGTTGACTCCTCCTTGGCTGGCCAACTGGGAAAGCTGCGAGAATTGTGCGAAGGGGCAGGTCACGAGGGTGTTGAATTCGCCATTGCCGCGCGCTCAGGCAATGGCAACTATTCCCCCAAAGCGATCTTGTTGAATCTGGCATCGAAGGTTTCTTTCCGCGAAATTCCGGCAGAACAACTGTTTTTGGAAAGCTTTGGAGATGGCTACGTACACATGGGTGCGCTTGCCAGACGAATTGGCCGATCAAAATTCATGGGAGAACTCAATGTTGATGCAAAAACCAAAGTTTTAGTTTTCAGAACAGGACCGAACTGGGCCATAGCAGCTTGGTCGGATCAAGGGGAATCTGTAGTCAAACTGCAACTGGGCGAGGCGGCTGATTTAAGGCTAACGGACGCCAACAACAATACCCTCACTCTACCAAAGATTAAAGACGGAACAATTCAACTCCCTGTCCGAATCCAACCTGTCTATCTGTCCGGGAAGGGCGGCCAGGTTGTTGCGCAAGCAGCGCTGAATGCGGTACTCATCGAAACACAAGCGATAGCCGAACTTAAAACGCTGAGAAATTCCGAAAATGAGGAGTGGCTGGCGATCGTGGAGTTGATAAGATCCGGCAAAGTGAACGAAACCGGCCGGGCTGGATTCTTTACCCTTCTTGGCGCGTTTCCATTGCTGGAAGAACAGCGCCACAAAGGTGAAGTACCCGCAAATGTTGCTGTCCCGGCCTCCGCCGCTGTTGCCAGACTTGTCCGTTCATTGTGCATTCTGGAACAAGACAAAGGAGAGCCGTTTCTCGACAGCCTGCACGACACGCTCGCAAAATGCGAGCAACATCAGACGAGATACATCACTGAATCGAGCGGTCTTTCGGATTCCCGAGACCGCGGCGATTGGCTCATGGGTGAGGTGGCGCGGCTGATGGAAGATTCAGAGGAGCTGGCCCAAACTGGACGAAGTATTGAGGCAGATGCCGTAGCTCTGCTGGCAGTATGGCGCGCACGATCCCTGCAATTCGTCGCGGACGTACCATTAACAAATAAAATCGAAGACTCTGGAAACTAGAGCAACGAACTTCAAGGAAGGGGCTTTATGGAACCGGGACGCCTGTTCATAGTAGCCACGCCGATAGGCAATCTCGAAGATATATCCGAACGAGCCTTGCGCGTATTGCGTGAAGTTGACAGGATCGCTGCTGAAGACACGCGCCATTCCAAACGATTGCTCGCACACTACTCAATAAAAACCCCGCTAACGAGTTATCACGAGCATAACGAAGCGCGCAAGGCCGAAGACCTTGTCAGAAATCTCGAACAAGGCCGAGACCTGGCTTTGATAACGGATGCAGGCACACCTTGTGTTTCCGACCCAGGTTATGTGCTTGTAAGCGCCGCACACAGGGCAAAAATCAAAGTGATTCCTATTCCAGGGCCCTCTGCCCCTATAGCGGCCTTGTCCGCAAGCGGCCTGCCCAACGACCGCTTCACATTCTATGGCTTTTTCCCTCGCAAAAAAGGACGCGCCGGGAAACTATTGAAGGAAATTGGAGAAATGGAGGGGACACACATCTTCTTTGAATCTCCACACAGGCTAACGTCTCTCTTGAAACATGTGGCGGAGCTCCTGCCAAACGCCAGCATGTGTGTAACCAGAGAAATGACCAAAATGTTCGAGGAGATCGTTCCTGGCGATCCAAAACAACTCTTGGAACATTTTTCCAAGTCTCCCGTAAAGGGCGAATGCGTCGTCATCTTGCACGTGGCAGCCTCGGAAGTACATAATAACGACTACTCTCCGGATGATATACGCACTCTTGTTGATGAAGCAATGGAGCAAGAAGGAATGACGCGTCGGGATGCCATAAAGTGCGTTGCCAAGAGGCTTGGCTTGCCTCGCAATCGTGTGTATTCAGCGGCCACGGGCGGTGGCAATGAATGAGCGCTCTGACATCTCAGTCGTTCTGGGCGTCGAGAGATTCGCCCTTCTTGCCAGATATGCCGTACTTCTCGCCATCATACTCGTTGCGCGTAGTAGACTCGTTGTGCCGGAAGTGTGGTTGGTTCTGATAATCATAATCGCACATCAGGTATTCTCGCACTGGGTCTTTCTGAAAAAGCGCGGCGACGTTTTCACGCAAACCCTGAACTTCATAGTCTACTTCGCTGAAGCGACCTTGATTATATTGATTGCGGGAAGCAGCAAACATGAAGCATATCCTCTTTTCATAATTCTACTCATCGGTATGAGCGTATACGACGTCAGTCCACAAACCCTCATCGCTTCAACGGTACTATGCGTTGCAACATTTATCCTGGTCATTTGGGTGAAGATGCACTTCGTAGTCGGTACCGGCCTAACCCGGTCGCTTATCTTCACGCCAGTCATATCGATGCTAATATGCGGATGGCTTCTCAGTAGGTGGGGAAGGCTCCTTCGAGAAACAAGGGCAGAGCGCGATGAACACGCATTCGCACTGGCGTCATCAGAAACCAAAATGAGACTGATTTTCGACAGCGCGGCAAATCCGATTATAGTGTTTGACGACAACCTCTTTATAACCGAGGCAAATTCGACGGCCTGCGAAGCTATTGGTGTGTCACGAGAACAGCTTATTGGAAGGAGAATCCAATCGTTCCTGTTTGACGATGGAACGCTATCGAACAGAATCGCGGACTTGCGCGCGCGCGGCGAATATAGTGGCGAGCAGATTCTCATAAACTCCGAAGGCGAAGAGGAGAATGTGGATATTACAGCATGCACTTACGTCCTGGACGGAAAACGATATTTTGCTTGTGTTTTCCAAGACATATCAGAACGTAAAGACCTACAAAAGGCCAAGCGGCTTGCCACGGAAAACCTGGAAGACCTTAGTCGAAAGCTTAGGCAAGTCTCCGAACTCAGGACTGGTTTCCTGTCCACCATTAGCCAAAAAATTCGCAGCTCCCTGAGCATAATGCTCGGTCCCCTGGAAATGCTGTTGGATGAAAAACTGGGAGACACAACACCTGATCAGAGGCAGGCTCTGCAACTTTGCCGCAGAGGAGCGCAACGCATCATGCGCGTGGTCGAAGACTCTTTGGAAATAGATAAGACTGATTCCAAAGACAACGAATAATTATTCGCAAAATACTAATTGCGCCAACGCTCACCTCTATCCAGCCGACCGAATTTGACTATTAGCACGCACTCATGAGAAAATCCCCCTTCTACCGAATCACATCGATTTTTTTACGTTGTACAGCAGAATGTATCCAGGAGAATTACCAATGTCAGTGCTGGAAGGAAAAGTATTAGTCGCCCAGGGAGGCGGCCCCACGGCAGTCATTAATCAGAGCATGGTGGGCGCGGTGCTCGAGTCTCGCAAGTTCCCCCAAATTACACGCGTTTACGGGGCCTTGCACGGTGTGCGCGGTATTGTGGATGAGGACTTCTTGGACTTGACAGAGGCCACAACCCACAATCTGGAGGCGGTGGCACAAACACCGTCATCAGGACTGCTTTCCACAAGAGACAAACCAGATGTCGCGTATTGCCAAGAGATCTTTAAGGTCTGCAAGGTGCATGATGTGCGCTATTTCTTCTACATAGGAGGAAACGACAGTGCCGACACGTGCCGGATAGTCAATGAGGAGGCCGATAAGGCTGGCTACGAGATGCGCGTCATACACATCCCCAAGACAATCGACAATGATCTCAAAGTCACCGATCATTGCCCGGGATACGGCTCTGCCGCCAAATTTGTAGCACAGTCCTTCGCGGGAGCGAATTTGGACAACAGATCGATACCTGGGGTCTATATTTGCATCGTTATGGGACGCCACGCTGGCTTCCTAACCGCGGCATCTTGCCTGGGAAGAAAATATCCGGACGATGGTCCGCATCTTATCTATCTGCCAGAGCGGCCATTCTCAAGAAAACAGTTCATTGATGACGTAAAAGCCGTATACGCCAAGTACGGACTATGCATTGTGGCCGTTTCCGAAGGCATTGTAGACAAAGACGGCAAACCAATGATTAGAACCGGCGAGGTTGATGCACACGGAAACATGCAGTTGTCGGGTACGGGCGCCCTTGGAGACCAGTTGGCGTCGTTTGTCAAGAAGGCCACTGATATCAAAAGGATCAGGGCAGACACGCTCGGATACCTTCAACGCAGTTTCCTCGGATGCGTAAGCGAAGTCGACCAGTTCGAGGCCAGGGAAGTTGGAGAGAAGGCGGCCCAATACGCTATCTGGCACAATTTGGACGGTTCAGTGGCCATCAGGCGAATAGGTGACTATGCCGTGGAATACTTCCTGACGCCGCTTGAAACAGTTGCGCGCGAAAGCGTAGTAATGCCTCAAAAGTTTATCAACAAGAAAGGCAACAATGTAACAGACTCATTCAAAGTTTACGCGCGACCGTTGGTTGGCGACCTTCCGATTCTCGACCGGATAGCTGCCCCGAGTGTGGCCAGTATACTGAAAGCCTAACAACGCTTTTCTAAGGTTCGTTCCCCCGAGATACGCGCACTGTGCTTGGGGGATTTTCAGTGGCTTGCTGCATTCTCGTTAGCAAAAACTTGTGTCGAGGCTAGCGTCATGGGAATCATTTTGTACTGCAAGAAGTTTGTACTTAAAGGTGCATAATACGGTTGAAATTGTTATTATACTGTCCGAGGTCTTTGCTTGAGTTGGTATAAATTGCTATTTCCGCAAAGACTTGAGTAATATGATCTTAGTTGGCTTTCTATTATATGAACTGGACGCGTGAACATTAGGATACGCTTGAAACGAATCACGTCCGACGTTTCAATAAGCACGGTAACAGGGCATCGCGAAGGAATCTAGAGTGAAATACGCGATTATTTCAGACATTCATGCCAACTTGCAGGCTCTCAACACTGTCCTCGAAAAAATCAAAGAACTTTCCGTCGATAAAATTATTTGCCTGGGAGACGTCGTCGGCTATAACGCCAATCCCAACGAATGTGTCGAGATAATACGCGACCTGGAAATCCCAACCATTTGCGGAAACCATGATGCAGTCGCATGCGGTCTGGAAGAACCGTGGGGTTTCAATCCCGTCGCATTGCAAGCGGCAATGTGGACTCGTGAAACTCTTTCAAAAGACAACCTGGAATGGATAAAGAATCTCTCAGACACACAGCAATTCGGCAATTTCCTGATAGTGCATGGCGCCCCGACGGACAGAGACACCTACCTGTTCACATGGGAGGACATACTGCCGCATGTCGTGCATCTGGAAGAGCGCCAATGTACCTTGTGCTTCTTCGGCCACACACACTTCCCCGGCATATTCTCGCCGGACGGCTCATACAGCCTCGACGAAGAATCCAGGTTCTCGCTGGGCCAGACCAACAGCAAGATTTTCTTCATAAACCCAGGCTCCGTCGGCCAGCCGCGCGACAGCGACCCCAGAGCGGCTTTCGGTGTGTTTGATACCGAGACCAACATGTACGAGCTTGTCAGAATAATGTACGACGTTACCAAAGCCGCCGACGAAATTACAGCAGCGGGACTGCCGGGATTCTTGGCTGAGCGCTTATTCTTAGGACGTTAAAAACACCACCGGGAGGGGACGTATGCGTACGTCGCAAGTAGTCAGGCAAACGAAGGAAACCAAGATCGAAATTGCTCTGGATCTTGACCGGGTCGATGACGCCAAAATCGATACCGGCATAGGATTCCTGGACCACATGCTCACGCACATCGCCAGGCACGGCCTGCTGGCGCTGACGGTTAAAGCTGAGGGAGACCTCGAAATTGACGCCCATCACACTGTCGAAGACATAGGCATATGCCTGGGAAAGGCATTCAATGACGCGCTGGGCGATTCAAAAGGCATTACACGCTTCGGACACGTGGCCCTGCCAATGGATGAGGCCCTCGCAGAGGTAAGTGTGGACCTCTCAGGAAGGCCCTTTCTCGTTTATGAAGCAAAAATGCCCTCCCCAAAAGTAGGAGACTTCGACTCGGAGTTGGTGGAAGAGTTTTTTCGCGCTTTCGCTATGAACAGCCGGGCTACCGTCCACATTGTTCTGCGTTACGGCACAAATGCGCATCACTGTATTGAAGCTATATTCAAAGCATTCGGAAGGGCGTTGTCCCAAGCTTGCCGCTTGGACCCGCGCGTCCAGGATGTACCTTCAACAAAGGGTATTCTCTAAGGTGATTTTGTATGGAGATTCTTTTCGTGTCCTCTGAAAAAACCAAGTGTATTGCCCTATGATAAAACGTATACTTGTTCCAACAGACGGTAGCGATTCGTCGGCTGTTGGTGAACACTACGCCATCGCATTGGCTAAAAAGCACAGAGCGACGCTTCTTGGACTGCATGTTATCGACATCAAGTTCCTCGAAGGCCCAATACTTCGCGACATTTCAGCATCGTTGGGAACTGCCCCTTATGTTAACTACCAGGGAAATATTTCCCTCATTCTGGGCGAGCGAGGCAAAACCGCACTCGAATCCTTTGAAAAGAAATGCCGGCAAGCGGGCGTTGAATGTGAAACAACGCAAACAACGGGCATTGTAATAAAGAACATCATCGAGAAAAGCGAGTTAGCGGACCTTGTAGTAATGGGCGCCGGAGGTGAACACACCGAATGGCTGGACGGACTGATTGGCTCCACCACCGAGGCGGTTGCCCGCCGTGCCAAAAGGCCAATATTGGTCACAAGAACAGACACGCCAGGCAGCAAAAAATTTGTGATCGCTTATGACGCCTCACAACATGCCAGAGAAGCGCTTCAGATAGCTGCCGATATAGGCGTGGAATGGGGCGCTGAGCTCGATGTGCTCGTCATTGGAAGGCGAGACAAAACTCAGCGGCGCGTTGCCGAGGCCAAGGCATATCTGGACGCGCACGAGTTGCAAAACGTAAGCTATATAGAAAAAGAAGACGACCCAAGCGAGGGTATTGTGGCATACGTCACAGAATCCTCCGCGGACTTGTTGGTTATGGGAGCATACGGACACACAAAGGTGAGAGAATTGGTGGTAGGCAGCACGACGTCTTATGCCTTGAATCACTCCCCGTGTCCGACGCTCCTCGTAAGATGATTTACCCGTTGTGTTTTGAAAAAGCAGACAAAGGGATTGGAACGTGGAAAAACGTCAGTTGGATAGAATAATCGCCAGGGTGGGCGAAGTACCCGCTATGCCAGAGGTCGTTGGTAAAGTGCTGGAATTGACTGATAATCCTGATGCTGCAATGTCCGATATTAGCTCCGCAATACAGGACGACCCAGCGTTGACTGCCAAAATACTCAAAATCAGCAACTCGCCTTATTACGGTATGAGACAGTACGTCGGAACACTAAAGTTGGCCTTGGTAATATTGGGCAGCCGCGAAGTGCGAAACATTGTCCTGGGAATATCGGTCTTCAACGTTCTGGGGAAAAAAGTCCAAGATGTAGCGCTAATGAAGGACATGTGGTTTCACGCAGTAACTGTCGGCGCCGTTGCAAAAAGACTCAGCACGACTTTGGGACTCGCTATGCAAGGCGAGGATTTTATAGCAGGTCTGTTGCACGACATCGGCAAGATGGTGATAATGACTAATTCAGAAAATGAGTACACTGAAGTCTACGAAGAAAGCGGAGGGCATGGCGACAAGCTCTATGCGATGGAAAGACAAGAATTGGGCTACACCCATAGTGAGGTTGGCGCGGCACTGGCAGAAACATGGAATTTGCCAAAAACCCTGTGTGAGTCACTGCTTTTCCATCATGCAGACGAAGCGCTACGCGGAGGTCTGGCCGCCGCAAAAGACCCAAGACTGACTGCTTTGATTCGAGTCGCCAACCTTGCCGCGCATGATGATTTCTATTCAGAAGATGCACCGTGTGCTGCGGCAACTGATGAAGAGGCATGGAAAGAACTGGATACGGCCCCCGTGGCCATAGAAAAAGATAAACGGGGCAGTCTGCTCAAGCAGATACTTGATGAGATAAGGCAATCGCCTCCTCCTACACTTTAGTTCCTTAATGCCTGTTCATCTGCTTGCATTTGAGTTTGGCATTTCAAATTTATGAAGACCTTTGGAGTATAGATTTATAATGGCAAAAAAGAGCAATGTAACCATAAACAAAGATGTCGATCTCGACGCAATTGACGCGCAGTTGGATCAAGCAATGGAAAGGCTCGCCGAATCAACCGATAAGGTAGTCGATATCCTTGAGTCCTATTCTGATGAAGAGGAGGAAGTCCCCCAACAGCTGGACATTGCAGAAGAAACCGAGGGCGAGACACCGCAAGATCTACCCGAAGAAAACCAGCAATCAGAGGAAGAGTCGCAGCAGCAGTCGAAGCCAACGGAATAACTTCAATGGCATATCCGTAATCCAACACGCCGCAAACTGCGATTCTTTGGATGATTCCATAGCAATTCGTGTGCTCTCCCGGCACTTCTTCTTCCTGACACCGCCAAAAACACGCCATCATTCACTCCCCTTGCACACATTGTCCAGTTTTTGTGTAATGTGTATCTCATGTATTTTCAATATGTTAGCTAATGTCCATTGATATTAATCAATATGTTTGTTATACTGAAGATGCGCAAGACGAGGAGAAACTGATATGGATCTTCATCAAACCGATATTTATCCCCATCTCGACCTTTCCAAGAATCCCGCACGAAGAGCCTCCGCCTACTCGCGGGTAGAAGGAAAGCGCTCTGTTTTGGGAAACGGCTTTCTCGAGACACAGATGGACTACGGAAAAAAGAATCCCAAAAAACCCACCATAACAAACAAAATAACTGGTGAATGCATCAGACTTCATTATTCCCCTTTTGAAGTCTTCTTTGAATCCGAAACCATCAAGGGCGGCGCCGAAGCATTCAAGCGAATCGAGACAGGTGGCAGCCCCGACATAAGTCTACTCAGCATTCATTACTCCTTTGAATGGTGCGACGTGGAGGTCTCCTTTTCGTTGCGTAGAGGCGACCATTACTTTCAAAAATCGGTCATCTTCCGCAACATCAAAAAAGACGCCTATCTAGATAAAGCGACCCTGCTAAAGCATAAAGTAGCAGGAAACTACAAAGTTTTGCTGCATGACGCAGGCATGTATTTCCCAGTAGTTTTCTTGCGCTGCAGAAAGAGCAGTGTGTTTTTCTGTCTTGACTTTCCCGGCCACGAGGCATTCGCCGATGAAACAGGTTTTAGATTCGATCATCGTCCTGGCGAGAGGCTCACAGCCGGCCGCAGTTTCATGCTGGCCACGGCCTGCGTGGGCATATGCTCACTCGCCGGACGCCACCGCTCCAATCCCTACCACGAGTCAAGCGCCCACCTCGATGTAGGCGAACAGCAATGGTTTCGCGAGTTTCTATATCTTAGCGGCGTGAAACGCAAACTGCCCCACATAGAATTAGTAGCCCCAGACGCGGCAATAGAAGGCGTGAGCGATCTGGAGTCAATCGATCAATGCGATTCAATCGGCGCAAAGCATGTAGTAATTCCGCGCATGTTGAAAGACCTCGACTCATACCCACAAGCCCAGGCCGTTAAAGAACGGCTAAGGACAAAAGGTATAAGCGCCGCCTTCGCCATGCCCTTCAAAAAAACCCAGAATCTCAATTGGGTGGCGCTTGACTCTGACGGAACGCCGGCCGGCCCAGAACCCAGCCCATGTTTTGGCTGTGATGATTTTAGAGATTCACTCGTTGACCACTATCTTGAAATGATGGACCGCCACGGTTTCACTGACGCGCAAGTAGTTGGCTCACCCATCGTTGAATGTTGCAGTCCACACCATGGTCATCATCCAGGCACCGAATCTATCCCAAAGGCATTTGAAGGCCTGACCGAAATTGCCGCCGCACTGGCGGAGAGCTACGGCCATGTTAGATGCGGGAGACCTTACGGAGCATATGGCGCTGGTTTGGCCAAAATGTTCGACAGCATAACCGTGCTGGCAAAAGAGCACCCACTCCCGCTGCCCGACATCCACATTGGCCGCCTTTTTGCGGACATGGAGCGGCTATACTTCCGGCGTTCTCACGATTTCCTGCTTCCAAAATCAAATGTCGTAAATTCTGTGGGCCTTGTCCCCGAATCATGTCCAAACGCACCTCATCCCGGAACAGACAATTATCCGTGGTATCTCTATCACGACAGCCTCGGCTGGCGCTACGCAGTGATTTCGGCCATCGCTACTGGATTGCGGCATCGTTTTCACGCACTCCCACAGGACATGCCTGAGGAAGACAAGGCATTTGCAAAGAAATGGCTCGAATGGGAGGAAAACCACATCTCAGAGTTGTTAGAGGTTGAGGAAATACTGGACGAACCCGGCATAGGATCGATAGATGGGTATTCATACACTTCCTCGCGCGGCTCGATAATCTTTCTCTTCAACACGACCTACGACTATCAAGCAGTCAACTTGAAACTGCATTTAGACCACGATTCAGACTATATCGCACGTGAACTTTATCCTACTGAAATGAACTACATGGGACCTAACGACGGCCTGTTTCGTCGCGACAGCAAACTGGAATTGAGACTCCGGCCCAAAGAGGCGAAAATCGTAGAAATTGTCAGGCGTTCTCCCGCCCACACAAGGAGAAAGCGGCCAGAAGTCTTTGGCGCGCCAGGAAGGGGTGAGGGAAACATAGTTACACTCTCCGGCGCACCGGGTTCAAAGGTACAAATAGGAATACGAACGCCCAAGGGCTTCATTAAGCAAAACGCGCGTTTCCCAGGCCAGGCATTCAATGAACACATAACGGAATGGGTATGCGCGGAGCGGTCGCTCGAGCAAGGATTGCCAACTCTAACCAAAGGGGCCTTCCCCGGCAAGCAATGCAACACTCACCGAGGCGTGCGCAGAAATGTCTGGTTGTGCTCGCAAATACTCATTCCAAAGGAACTTGAACCTAAAGTGGACACCTCGCCTTTTGAACTGAGCCGGCCGTGTTGGGCGCACAACGACAGAATGTTCTTCGTGCTCAGATTCGAACCTCCCGGGGCTTTCGACCCAATAAGGACCTCCTCCACAACTAAAGGAATTCCTGAAGCCTACCTGACAGCGCTTCCCATGAAATGCGGCATCGATCTTACCCATATGAACCTGGGACTCAAGGTATGGATCAATGGCATAAGCTGCCCAGTGTATCCCGCTTTGGCGCCATGGGACGGCCTGATGCCAAACCCACATCCAGTAGTGGCATACTACGTCGAAGCAGGCAGCAAGCTCGACTTTGGAAGGCGTAACAGGGTGGTCATTTTCGCAAGCCGTTTTGAGCCAGCGGTATTCAGAGGCGTCGTCGTCGAGCATCCTCTGGATTTCAATGTCGAGAAGGAAATATCGATTAAATAGACCGCTATTAAGCTTCGGGCAACACATAAAACAGTACCGCGAAAAAATGCAGAACGCTGCCGGCAAGAACAAACATATGCCAGACGCTGTGGCTATAGGGCAGCTTCTTCCACAAATAGAACACAACACCGAAAGTGTAGGCGCAGCCGCCTGCCGCAAGCCAAGCTATACCGTGCGCGGGCACGGATTCGATGGTAGGTTTAAGCGCAACAAGAACAAACCAGCCCATCGCCACATAAACAATAGTCGATACAACACGAAACCGTCCCGTGAAATAGACCTTAAGCACTATGCCCACCGCAGCCATACCCCACATGATTCCGAATATCGACCAACCCCAACCGCCCCGCATGCTGACCAATGTGAAAGGCGTATACGTCCCGGCGATCAGTAGGTATATCGAAACATGATCGAAAATGCGCAGTAGACGTCTGGCGCGCTCAGAACGGCTTGCATGGTAGAACGTCGAGGCTGAATAAAGAAGCACTAATGACGAACCGTAAATACTGAAGCTCACCACGCGCCACACATCGCCCTTGATAGCTGCCAGCGAAACCAGAACGCACAGCCCCGCCACGCTTAAAGCAGCGCCAAGGCCGTGCGTGATTGTGTTGGCCAATTCTTCGCGCCGCGCGTACTTTGACGCCTGCAACTCGTCGGATAATGCTAACGCCATTCGAATCCCTTGTTTGACCGGAAAAGCCAATAAACTTAAGCACAAAGATCAGTCAACAATCGAAGCCCCATCCAAGCGAACACGCTCCGTAACATCAATAAACTCAAAGGGTAGAATGGCCCTTGAAAAATAGTTTCTGTCTTCGAGCAACTCGTAGTCTGCGCCAAAATACTTGTTCAACACCACCCTGAAAGTATTGACCGGCGTAATGTCAGCTCTAAGCTGCGCGTAATCCCCATCAGGAAAATAATACGCATTCAAGATTGACATACATTCGCGCTGGTCGGTCGCGTCGGGGTCTTCCCAGATCAAACGCGACCGCGGTCCATGGTCGCCCATTATAACTATGATGGGCTTCTTTTCTGAATTGGCTAGAATGTTCTGGACTGCCTCAATCGTTTTCGTGTTTATGTATTTCAACTGGTCGACATACAGTTTAAGATACTGCTCCTTCGACATGCCCCCGCTGCGTATAAGCGAGTCTCCATCCACATCATGAAACTTGTCACCGGTATCAAGCCATTCCCCCTGCGCACCAAACACAAAAGGTGGATGAGGGGCCTGAATATGAGCGAAAGCGAAGAAAGGCCCACCCACGTCTTTCTCAAGGTGGGTCAGCCCTTCGAATGTATACAGCATACGCTCCCTGTGAAGATCAAACATGTTTGCGGTCAACCAGGAACTGGGTAATGGCGTTAGATTGATGAGTTCGTTCAAGAAAGCGTTTGCGTCCTTACCAGGACCATAAAAAATGTCGGCGCCGGTGATGTTGGTCTCGTTGCGTCCCGTCGCAAAGCACACTATCTTATAATCGCACTCCCTCAAGAAACCAAACATCAAACTGTCCTGAATCCAGTTCTTGCATAAAGAAATGTTTCGCGTCCTTTTGCTGTCGGAACTTATGAAATCATCCAAGTAGTCAAGATTCAGACAAGAACCTATCGACAATCCCGTTTGGCAGTAGTTGGACGATGAGGCACCGGCAACGTAGAAGCCTTCCGATTCCAGAGCGCCCACAAACTGGCTGTTGTCGTAATCATATATACTCTTCAATACACCCGCATTCGCATACGCATCAAGTACAATGAAGTATATGTTGGGCGGATCCTCAATACCCTTGGCGCTCAATCCGCCTCGCCCACCTGGCAATTGACTCTGGCCGAATTTAAGGTCTCTTGACAAGGCGGCAGCCCCGGATGCAATTTGCCACACGCACATTCCCGTCAGGAGGATACTGAAAACATTGAGCGCATTGGATAAGCCCGCAATGTCGCGATCGCTTCGCCAAACAC
>SDBV01007435.1_pt1 | contig 14982 bp, 18 predicted proteins | sample 2277081 | NCBI WGS metagenome assembly SDBV01 (sample SAMN10402039, study PRJNA504765) | marine sediment metagenome | isolation source: marine sediment core GS10_PC15, 223 cmbsf | place: Arctic Ocean: Southern Knipovich Ridge | collected 2010
AAAGGCCAACGGGCTGAAATACACCATTGCCTGGAGAAGAGCAAAGGTGGTTCTGATAGAACAGCCAATTTGGCCCTGCTGCATGAAAAATGCCACGAGAAATTGCATAGAAAGGGCGGCAAACTGAGCGCCCCACGACAGTTCAAGGCTGAAACATTCATGTCCATCATCCAGCATAAATTCCTGGAGGACATTCCCGAAGCAGAAATAACGTACGGCTATATCACGCAAGCGAAGAGAAACAAACTCGGGCTGGAGAAGACGCATCACACCGATGCATTCGTGATCGCTGGAGGCACAAATCAAGAACGCATAACACCAACACAAATCACGCAAAAGCACCGAAACAACCGAGTGCTGCAATTGAACCGAAAAGGATCCAAACCATCCATTCGCAGAGAACGCTATGCGATTCAACCAAAGGATTGGATTTGGATCGCTGGCAAGAAATACATCGTTTGCGGAATTCAGAACAAAGGCGCTTACGTCAAAGTTGAAAATTCAAAGAAAGTGCTTCCAACAAGAAACATAGAGAAAGTGTACCACTTCGGGAGTTTCGCTTATGAATAAGAACACCGAAAGTCTGGATAGTTTGGTCTACGAATACGCCAAGCCGAATTCGAACCGGTCATCCCTGTATATTCCTAATGCATACACATTTGGTATTCGTAACCGAAAAACAGTTGCAGAGAAGCTCTGCTTGACACCATCAAAAACCAACAATTGCAGTTTGAATGATTGGGCGCCTTATATCCCCCACCTAAAGGAAGGGGTTTTACGGCGCGAAGAGATAAAACTAGAATACATCCCTAGGCATCAATTCCAAACGCCACCCGTTATGAATATGAACTCTGAACAACGAACCTACAACGCAACCGCTTGGCAGCTAGTCAACAAAACCTTTAACAACAATTGGGGAGCCCAAGGAGAGCAACGGCCCTTCCGACGGAATATCCTCCAATGGACTCGGGAACTTGATCCCAAATCCATGTTGGAAATCGGCTGCTATCGCGCCCACTATCTAGAATTGCTACGGAAAGACGGTTGGGAAGGGGAATACACCGGCATCGATATCACTCCCGCATTCATCGAAGAGTGTAAGAAAAAATTCCCTGACGAAAAGTTCCAAATTGGCGACGCCCGCCAACTACCTTTCGCTGATAACTCTTTTGATGTTGTTATGTGTACCGGAGTTCTAATGCACTTGGATCAGCCGTGGAAAGCATTAGCCGAAGCGGAAAGGGTGGCAAAAAATAAAGTCATCATCAGCGCCTACGGCAGTTCAGACACGACTTTTTCCACAGACCGCGGCGACTTCCTTAATACTTGGTTCAGTCGCCGAGATATGGAAAAACGCATCAAAGGAAAAATTGAAAAGTTCGCCGAGTTCCAGAGAAAAGAATTCAAGGACGGCCGCCACTTTATGTTTCAGTGGATCGTTCGGAAAGCCTGAATCAGCCCAAACCCAAACCCTTCAGAAGATAAGCGTCATTCTCGGCTTGCGCCCGCTTTAGCTTCGCTTCGCCATCTTCCACAGGAATCTTAAACGGAATCTCTGTATCCGCAAGTTCGCATATACGGCTGATGTAGGGTGTAACTATCTCTTCGCTGAACGTGTAATTCCTGGCGTGGTGGGCCAAGTATCGAATATAAGAGAAGCGCTCCTCGGAAGTTCCTTTAGGGGCTTCATCCTTTCCTTCTTCCCATGCACTATCATCCGAATCTACTTCAACAGCGTAAATGTCCAAACCGTTGTAAATGGTGACGAACTTCTTCTGGGTAGCCTTTTCTGGACTCATTCTGCTTTCCTTTCAATCATATTCCCAGACCAGTGCAATTTGGTTCTCAGGGCCTCAAAGAAATCATGACGACCAGATCGAACAACGCGGAATGGGGCTTCCGACGGGTTCACCATAATCCGGTCGCCCATCTTTAGTTCAAACATTTCTTGTCCATCCACAGTCATAGCAACTGTATCGCTAACTTCAACTAATGTGGCCAGACATTCCTCTGCGGGAATAACCAACGGCCGAACCGTCATAGCATGAGGACAAATCGGAGTCACTACCCAAGCCTCCGAACCGGGCATTAGGATAGGGCCGCCGGCTCCTAACTGATGGGCGGTTGAGCCGGAGGGGGTCGAGATAATAAGGCCATCCACGTGGTATTGCGTACAGAACTTGGATCCGACCCACAAATCAATCTTCACAATTCGGCTGAAGTGACTACGGCTAATTACAATCTCGTTAAGTGATAGGGAATCAAATACCGTTTTGCCATCCCTCTCGACTTTGGCGTGAATCATAATCCGCTGGCGCTCATCAAACCTCCCAGCCAACAATGAATCCAAATCTTCGTAAAACTCGGCCAGTTCCCATTCGGCCAAGAAACCGAACTTCCCGAAGTTTACACCAACAACGGGTATCTGCTTGCCGCCCATCCGACGAGCGACCGACAATAGAGTACCGTCACCACCAAAAGCGATCATCAAGTCGGCTTCCAAATGATCCAGCCTAGCGTCATCCTGAACAATTATCGAGACGTGCTTAACCCCCCGTTGCTGTAGTTCCGCCATTACCCCTTTGACCGCAGGAATGATTTCCGGTTTATGTGAACTGCCGACTACCACAATGCGGGGGTCGTCGGGCCAATTGTTTACAGGGTGTTCTGGAGTTAATTTGTCCATTGCTTCTTACCTCCCCTTCAACATTTGGTTGAAACGTTCAGCAAAATCCAAACGCCCAGCGAACCTCTTAATCCACATCAACGTAATAGGGTTGAACAATCCTGAACCCAAAGCAAAATGCCGCGCTCCGGCGGCGTGATAGTCACGCATATCCTGCTCACAGGTGATCCCGCCGCCACCAATGATCGTTACTGAAGGATCGGCGGCGTGAATTGCCCGAACCACTTCCAGAGACAAAGGTTTCAGGGGTTTGCCGGACATGCCTCCACGAGCAACATGTAGGGTATTGCAGCAATGAAAATGCTTTACACCAATAGCGCGGAAACTCTCAACAGTAGACTGCCATCCAACCGGAGGAAGTTTCACAATCAAATGCTTGTGGTCGGGCCCCTTATCCCGGAGATAGCTAACAATCTGTCCGTATTTAATAGGATCCTGTTCCACGTTGGGACACGAAAAATTCAATTCATAGGCCAACGCCGATGGCTTGTCCTGCGGAAACTGAAGTCCCATACAGGAAATCATTTCAAACCACTCCCGCATGGTGGATCCGTGAATTGAAACGATCTTGTCGGATAGATCAATCTTTCCTGCACGAACCTTACGTTCCAGCCAAATAATACCAGGGTTGGGAAGTCCGAGCTTGTTGGTCCAGGCACGAAGGAGAGGAGAATATCGAATCGTCTTCAGCCCCCGCCACAGCCGGGTAAAAAAACCGCCTCGCGGATACATAGTAAAGGTGCCCAACGTTGAAGTGATACCGGGCCCTCCCAAGTAGTTTCCAAATGGTGCCGAGAAGATTATGGGCTGTAGCTTATTCTGCGGGGCGGTGTCATTCATGGTTGATCTCTTGGAGAACCCTCAGCAAGCTCACACGAAGAGCATAATCAAGTTTGTTGGGCCGTCAAGAGGATTTGGAGAGCCCCCACCATCATTGAACTGCTTCCCAATTCCCTTAGAATACATTAACGGAACTGAAGTAGAAGGGATCCCAAATGTACACGTGGAGCCTCGTCCAATATCTTCCAGCAAAAGCCGGGAGCGCCTCCGGCGTCAACGTTGATGTGTACACAAACGCACAGCAAGCGTACGAAACCGCGTTTGATAGAATTGCGCGGCAATCCCTAGCCATAGGGGCCGCCGGGTGGTCCCAATTTCCTCCCCAAACCCAACAAGATATCGAAGACAAAATCGCGGAAATTCGGCGGAAAGAGTTTAATGACGTCCTTGTTGATAGGCTCTTGGGCCAATGGAACCCAATTGCCGCAACTCTCGGTGATTTCCAATTTTTCGTGAGCCGAACCCAAGAATACGCTCCTACTACTCTAGAAGACATGGTCTTAGAAGCCACAGAGCAAGTGCAGGAGGCTTTGAGGAACGACCCAGAAGGTGATTATTACGGGATGGTTCAAGAAATCGTCCCGCAAGTTGTTCCAACAGGTGCCGACCTGTTTGCGGTGTTTTGGCATGAAAGGCCAGACGTAGATTTAGAAGAAGCCGCTTCGATACTTGGTTCAGACGCTCCTATAGCCCATATTATAGCGTTTGCGGTAGAGGAAGATATAAAGGACGAATTATCTGAAGAGGATATTAGAACCTCCGTGCCGCCGATTCACGTTACATCACAAGAAATACGCACATCGACAGGACCCAACGTAACAGCGGGCCTCCATATTATTTCGATTTTACGGCGTTACCTATGGAGCACAACCCAACCCTTCATCACAGATTATCCAGCAACAGGAGCCGTCTTGATCACATGGCCATTACTTACCGACTTCGCTACGGTAGTGGAATTGGGACGCCAGTTAGAACCATGCCAAAAGGGGTCGCAAGGCGACGAAACATGGAATCCTTCTTATATCCAGTTGCTGCATGATCCACTACACCTAGCTGAAGGATTCCTTTGGAGGTTAGTCTGTAGCTTGTTGAAAGATGTTCCATTGCGAACAATTGGCCACGATCCGATAGGTATGGATGATCCTCTGTATCGCGAAGACATCGACTTAGTCAGAATCGCGTATACTCAAAATCCTCTGCGTGATTGGGACGATCCAACCGAAGAAGCATCCCTCCACCTCACCTTTCAACTCGCGGACGAGAACACCGGCGTCGAACTCCCGATCTACATTCGGTTGCCTATTTGGATTGTCAGCACCTCCGAATTAGAACAAGGCGAAGCTGACGAGCAAATCGAGCCACCCCACCCCCTATGGGGCCCAAATCCCAGGTAGACCAATGACCGCAATTCCCGAAATGCTTTCTGCTGAAGAATTCATCACAGAAAAGTTAGGCCTTTCCATCATCCGCCTCTTGGGTTCGGGTTGGCATGGGAGTGTCTACGAAATTGCCGCTCCTACACCTCAAGGAATAAAAGTGACGGCGGATTTTACTGAAGTTCAATGCGTTAAGGACTTGGTCAAACACGGAATTACTAACCCCCATCTTCCCGAAATTCTCGCGTATGACTCAATTCCTGGGGACTTCGACGTTCGCGTTCCCGTAAAGTGGGGCTGGCAGCCCGGAGAGGACCACGCCGTTTTTTGGTACCGAAAAGAAATTGTGGAACCGTTGCCCTACAAATACCCGCGCGGCGGCTTGGATATTGAATCGACCGGATTTGGAGGACCCGCCGATCCTTGGTGGATACCTCATACCCAAAGTCCACAGGAAGAAGAGTTAAAGCAGCTTGTACGCGATGCGGTTTATTCTCTTCGTCGGAATAACGTTGCTCCGGAAGACCCATGGAACCTAGCCAATTGGGGATATCGACCGGATGACGACTTGCTCGTTTATCTAGATTTGAGTTGCAGCGTCGAATCCCCACGAAAAAGGTTTCTGGGCCTCTTCTAGTCCTGAGAATTAAGCCACTCGGCAATGACATCGCCGTGGCATGGATGGGGCTTACAGAAACAGTAAAGTCTTTTTCCCTTCAATTCCAGAACACGGCGGCGAAACTCCTTGTCGTTTTCGATCCTTTTAAGGAAGTAAGCACGATATCGTTCAATCGTGGAGCCGCGAGAGTCTCCCCACTTCAGAGGAAAAGGATTGCCGAAATAGCCGCTCTCCCCTTTACCAGGACGACCAATATAAATATCGCCCGGTTTGCTATCTCTTATGTGAATGACCGTGGTTTCAGTCATAACGAACTCCTAGTGAACCCTATCCAAAGATGATACCTTATTAAAAACCGCCTTCGGAAACAAAAAAATGCCTCACGATCCCTACAACGTATTCAGCGAGTACGAACCAGAAGAAGAAGAACCTTTTGAGCCCGAGGAAGAGGACATCTACATCAGCCCAAATTGGGATGAAGCCTATTATATCAACCGCGTAATTGCTCAACAGAGCGGCGGTATTGATAACCAACAAGAACTACTTGAACAAATTCGGCATTGGACCGAAGTCAACAAGTACTGGCCCAACATTTGGCACGACGTGGGCGAAAGAGGAATATACCACCAGGTAGACCCAACTACAGGTGACTACGTTTCAGAGGACTCCCCCGGCGTTGGTTGGACCGACTAGGTTTTGCTTGACTTTTTTATCGGGTTTTGCTGCAATCCCAATACCTTCGGGACGATAGTTCAACTGGCTAGAACCGGTGGCTCAGTCGTAACACAGCGACTATGCTAACCCACTGTGAGTCTGGGTTCAAATCCCAGTCGTCCCATTCCAACAGTTGATCAGGTAGAAAGTAAAAAGAGCCCGGAGGTGAATCCGAGCTTTTTTTATAGTTTAAGTAACCACAATTGTATAAACTAATTTACGTTAACCTCATTTGCGTCGCGGAAATGCCTATACAACAGCATAAAATTCGTATAAAGGGTTCAGACGTTCATCTGGTTGAAAAATTTAGAGCAGGTAGATGTTCAAGTTGGAAGCTTTCTAATGGAGAAGTGATTCCGTCTACGAATAGCTTGCCGCTGTTAGAGTGTCAATGTGTTGTATGTTATTCATACTTTGATGTTAAATCATCATCTCCTTCACGGGGCGGAATATTTGTGTAGATCATGCTCTACGACAGGGAAACGGAATCCGTTTTTCAATAAAAAGCATACATATGAGACCAAACAAAAACACTCTCGAACTATGGCTGGTCGATACATTGGAGAGAAAAATCCATTCTACGGAAAAACTCATAGTCAAGAAGTCAAAGAGATGCTTAGTCGGAAAGCGGCAGATTGTAAGGGCGAAGACAACTCTTTTTATGGGAAACACCATTCAAAAGAAACAGTAGATATCATCAAAAGGAAAAACAGAAAATATGCAGAGTCACTAACAGTAGCCGAGAAGGAGATGATATCGAAGAGGCTGTCTATCGGCCAGCAAATGTTTAGGGATTCTAATCCTGAGTACTACCGATCTATAAAATCGAAAGCCGGGAAAGAGTCGGTTAAATCGCAGAAGAGATACAAAATGAACAATCTTGAACGTAAATTACGCGATTTACTGCAAGAAACCAACCTGGTCGGTTTTGAATACTCTGTGGTTTTGGGATTCATGCAATTTGACTTTGGACATAAACTAAAAAGAATTTTAATTGAAGTTCAGGGGGATTACTGGCATGGAAATCCAGATATTTACGGTGAGGGCAAAAGGGAACTCAATGAGATGCAAAAAGCCAAGATGCAGCGAGACATCGCAAAAAAGAGTTTGCGGCTAAAAACAAACTCCTTCTGATGGCTATATGGGAATCTGACATAAATCAGCATCCGAAGCGAGTAATGGCTGAAATTAGAAAGATATACGACTTAACTAAATAGTGTGTTTTCCTGAACGGTTGATTTTACAAATTGCACATGGTTGTGAATTTGGTCTAAAGATTGACATCCAACGTATGTTGAAGCACTTCTAATACCGCCTAGAAGTTCTTGTATAACTCCGGCAACTTTTCCTCTATATTTTACTCTGACGGATTTTCCTTCGGCTGTTCTGTATGGTAAAACTCCACCGTTAAACTTGGCCTGAGCCTCAAAACTAGCCATTCCGTAATGTACCATTTCGACTTTGCTACCAAGGTCGTCAAAAATCCATTCTCCACAATTCTCTTCGCATGCCGCAAATAAACTTCCGATCATTACTATGTTGGCCCCGGCCCCAAAAGCTTTCACTGCGCTTCCTGGTTCTGTGATCCCGCCGTCGGAACACAGCAGTATATTTTCCGCGGCAGCATGGCAATCGAGAATTGCACTGAGTTGAGGATATCCAACTCCGGCGACTAGCCGCGTCGTGCAGCAAGCTCCACTTCCTATTCCCACCCGAGCAATATCTACTCCAGAATCTACTAGTTCCCTCAAGATATCTGGCGTACATATACTACCCGCCATTAGCATGTGATGAGGGTAGCGCTGCCTTATAGCCTCGACAGCAGAAAAGAAGACATCTGTATAGCCGTTCGCAACATCAAGACAGATTCCAGAACATTTGCACTCTTCAAGGACACTGTATAGCTTTTCTAAATCTGAAGCTGAGGCGCCGGTACTTATAAAAACTAATGGTGCTTGTTCTGCATTTAGTTTATTGAAATATGATATAAGCTGTTTTTTGGTATAGTGCTTATGTAAACATGTCATCAACCTATGCTCTAGCAATGCATTAGCCATGTCAAAACAACCAACGGTAAACATGTTAGATGCCATTATAGGAATTGTATTGGAAATTTTTGAACCAGAAGCTGGCCCAACCAAGTCTATTTTTAATTTAACATCTGCTCTGCTGTTGATATGAGACCTTTGAGGTAAAATTAAAACGTCGCGAAAATCAATTTTAGGGTCCAAGATACGCATGTGATTCCTTACTGGAGCGACGCGAGACAAGAAACCTTAACACTCCAAAATCAGCGTGACCAGTTTATTCTGAAAGGGAGCGAGGTGTCCCAAAGGATACCTATTTTTAATGCGCATGCTCTCCTTTAACTGGTGCAGAGGAATACGGCAGTTGTTGCACTCTAAATGGAAGCCAGAGCATCGAGGAATTGCCAAAACGTACACGTTCCTTCGTGTGAACCACCAAGTTAACGGTGTGTATAATCATTTACCGCACGCTTAAAGAGGAGCCCGGATCGCTCCGGGCCCCTTCGGCCTCTTCCTCCAAATCAAGCAGCACTGTTCAGTTGGTCCAGTTCGGGGAACTTAGCCAACAGTTCTTTCTCTTTCTGGGCATAGTAGTAGGCCGTTCCGTCACTCACGTTATGCCTATACTCTTTGCCCCTCGCACTCAAATATAGATTGAGCAACGCAGTGATATAGCCTTTGTTCCGAACCACTACTGCATGGGTTCCGGAGCACCATTGACCAAGCCCGAACTTCTCGCGGATTTCCGGTGTAAGCTCCGCCATTTTGAGCTTCCTAGCCTTCTTACATTCAATTTGCCATGCGGCAAGTCGTTTGATTTCTTGTTTCATCCAACGGATCGCTTCGGTGACTCGCGGATCTCTTTCATCTTTTTGTGTATTCATTTTTTCCTCATTTACCTAGAAGCCAACCCCAGAACCCACGCTTTTTCGTACACTGTTTACTCTCGATCACAGTAGCAGTAACCTTTTCCTTCTTCTTGAAGGTTGGACATTTCTTCCAATAGTCGGGAGCATCCTCCGGCTCGTGAGAAACCTTTAACTGTTTGACCATGGCATCCCACAGCGACTCCAATTCAGTTTCTTCCAGAAGACCTTCATTAAAAAGGGATTTAAGCATTTGCTCTGTTGACCACCGGTACTCAGAGGTCCAGTCGAACCCACAGCCGTGCCGATGCGTCGTATCCCGCAAGATATGCCACAGATTCAACGCCGCGGTCATGCGGGCGCCACCACCCGGGTAGCAACCTTTCATCCTGGCGCGGACCCAGCGGATAGCTAAAGTGTATTTCCGATCTCGTTCTTCCATTTTCATCTCTCCTATTTCGTGGTTAAGTTATTTCGCAATATTGGAGATGCAAAAGGAGGGTCGCGAGCTACCTAACCGAATTCTATTCTCAGTGATTTCATTGTTCCTCAGCCTTTCTGTTCAGCGTTAAACTGTTTCTGAAGCCTTTCGTACTCTTTCCGTTCGCGTTCAAGTTTACGTTTAGCCTCCGTTTCTTTCTTTAGCCGCTTAGCGGCGGCATCCTTCTGGCGTTTCTTTTCCTCTAGAACTTTCAGTTCCACCGCAACCAACTCCCGGAGTTTATTACAAAGCTTGTCGCGGCGTATTTGAGCCTCCTCCGTCTGCCCCAGCTTCTCATCCTCTATTAACTCCTTCCACGCTAAATCCTCGTCAACGCAATTTGGAACGTGAATAGACTTAACTCCTTCCACTCCTTGAGTCGTCCACGTTGTGGATCCATATCCAACAAGGCCTCCTAAATCCCCATTCTGGAGAATCAGATTGCTGTAACGAGCTTTCGGAGATTCTTGTATACGTCTGGCCAACCAATTAGCGGCAGCCTCTTCGCCATAGAATGTTTCAATTTCCAGATCTTCACAGGAGCCTCCATCAACACAGCACCCACAGGCCCCCATCTGGATGTACTCGTGCCTATAACTAAACACCACAATAAAGTCACTCATTGTTTACCTTTCCTTCCCACAAAGGGTATTTAGAACAGACTTTCCTTGCCAAACCACTCAACGGTTCTGTAGCCAATGCAGTAGCCTCATCGTTCATATCCGGTTCGCGGAACAGAACGACGTTTATGCCTCTGAACCGGATTCGGTCCAAGGCTTTCAGTAGTGCTTCTTCATTAGCTACGGAACAAACAACCAGCGAACTAATTCGCTCAGTAGTGTGAGCCAGGTGAATACCTGACTCTAAGGCAGCATGGCCAGCTTGGACCAACTGCTGTGGAACCCCTAAATCGGCTCTCACCAGAATATATACGTGGCTCTCTACCTAGGTATCAGTCATCTTCGGACTTTCTTTCATTTTCAACCTTGTTTCCCATCCTGTGTTGAATCTATCTCCACCCCACGGGGATGTCAATCCTTTTTTTTCTTGCCCTCCTCCATCGTGATAATAGACTCCAACCAAAAACTAGAGCCCAAGCAACCCAAGAACGTCGGGATACGTCGAAGCGACTTCACCAAAACGTCGTGGCGATAGGTTGTGAACTCATCTATAAACCGTTCATTTTTTGTTAACGACCGTTAACAAAAGTCCTGATTCATTGGGTAACGAATCACTATCAGCGTCCGAACAGTTATGACGCCTGCGCTCGGGAATTTCGCCCTGAGAACCCCGGTGAGCTTTCTCGTCACAACCAACCTGATCGGTTCCATCCCTCGGACGGATATTTCCGCTTTGAGATTTCCCCTGCGATTGGCGGATAGCTTTCTTTTGCTTCCGATGTTGCCGTGCAACGGCCGATTGAAGTTCTCCGGCTGCGCTCTTCCACCAACACCACGCATGTTTCCAATTCATCCTCACGGGCGAAGGGAAAGTGCCATGTATGTCAGTACCAACCTTGAAACTAATCTTGGTTGATTTCGGAGGCCGCTCTGAGAACCCCATTTTTCTTCTACCTATCGCCAAGGCTGCGCCTTGGTGAACGGACAAATTGTATCTATCAGCGAATTTCAATCTTCCGATTACTGAAGTGAATGCTGGATTGACTTTGAATGTTTCTATACCTGATTTGTATGCTCGGCTTTGAATTATTCTGATTATTGCGGAATAAGCGAAAGAGGATAATTGTCGGGCTCTTTCGGGGCTGTATTCGGCTAATTGTCTTTTTTTCTTTTTGAAATCAAGGTCTTCGAGCACAATTGGTTTCTTCGCAACTATCGCCCATTCATTCAATTCCTTAGACGCTTCTCCAATAATAGCTATGGACTGATCGGATGATTTGCCATACGTGACGCATAGAATGCTACCGGACTTGATTAGATTTCCGAATCGGTCGGTTTCCACAATAGCCCAATGATCCTGATTGATATCAACACCGATCACTCCATATTTGTAATGTCGAGAAACAATATCGCGGTTAGGAATATCCAACATCGCATAGAGCATCCATCGACCCTTACCGTCTTTCCGTAAGCGATAGGTAATCGAATGCCCCTTCTCTTTGCGCTCCTCTTTATTCTTCACCGGAATAGCTTTGCGCTCTTCGTTCGCGGTAACGGCAGCGCTCAAAGCTTCGCATCCGTAACCGAAGGAAACATTTTTGAAATACAACTTCTTGCCGTACTTTTTGACCAAAGCGAGCGGTATCGTCAGTTCAACATCGAAAGTGCCATCAGAATTTTCCGTCATTTGGCAATTAGAATTGCCCCATGATTCATCATGCGAACCCAACAAATAGAATTGATTGTTGCGAGCGTAATTCCATGCCTTGCGCCAATCCTTATGATCCTTGAACTTATTCTCTTCCAAATAGTATTGGGCTTTGAAAAGTTTATTGGTTCCAAAAGTTACGCGAACCTTCTTGTCCTTCAGGTCTTGTTGCCATCCCTTCAATTTGCGTTCTTGATTGCAAAGTTTTATTTTGAGGTTGCGAACCTTCTCGCGACGATTCAGTTTTTGTTTCTTGAATTTCTCAATAGTTTTGTTTTTTGGAGATATCCTCTGCTTCTTGATTTTCGCTATTGTCTTCTTTGTTGACGCAATCTTCTTTTTCAGATCTTCAACATGATTCTTCTTATTGCTCATATTTGAATCAATAAGAGCTTTCAGTTCATTCCACATACCATTGAAATGACGACCGGATATCCCAAAGTCCAGAATATATTGGGTCTTGAGCGCTAGCTTCCGCTCTTTTGATGTTCCATGACTTTGCATGTCAACAAAAAGCTTTCGCTTTATGCTCGATAGCAAAAAAGCGCTGGCTTCCAACACAACCGCTTGCGCGTCATCGACGCGCAAGGTTGTATGAAAAGTCCTAATCTCTTTGTCTTTAGAAGACATCAAACCCAAACCGAAACAAACAAACTTAAGTCAAAAATACACACAATCAGATCAGAATTCAACAACTTTTCCCAGACCAGATATCAACTTTCGTAATAGAAAGAATTGTTCACATGTGGTAATGTTTTGTTAGCTGTTATGTAACCCTAATGCGAGAATTTTGTGATCGATTCGATGAGCTTCTAGAACTTTAGGATTTAATGCTATTTAGGGGTGAGTAGAGGAGGGTAACTGGAGTGTTTTTCCCATCGCGGATGCGATCCCTTAACTTGTAGTAAGCAAGCCGGACATCCAAGGAATAATCATCGTCTGAGAGCATTCCATCGCGGGTGCGCACCACATACTCTTCGCCATCCAAAAAGAGTTCAGCCTTCCAATCCTCTAAGCAACCCAAGAACGTCGGGATACGTCGAAGCGACTTCACCAAAACGTCGTGGCGATAGGTGATGAACTCATCTATAAATCCATCGGGGTTGCTCCAGCGCTTGCTATAGAGCAGCACAAAAAGCCAGCGGCCGAAAAAGAAAACCGACACAAAAGAAATCATGAAGATATAGAAACCCAGCACGCCTAGATCCAGCATAGCAAACCTCCATAAGGGAAATCGATTTCCTTTGGTATAGTCGGCCTCGGCCGCGAAGACAAGCAAAAACAATCATTGACGCGCCTGCTCTTCCCTTGTAATTCTCTAGAGCGCCCTACAGCAGGAGAAACCGATGGGGGACCATTTAGAAGAAGCGGCGGCACAGCGCTGGAACTACTGGAAGAACCACGAATTGGTTGTGGTTGAAGAAGGAGAACAGGTTCAAGCCTACTACCTTAAGCATCCAAAGGAGGGACGGATAGAAGGATGCCTACTACTCTTCACACCTGAAGGCATAGTAATTATGGGCGACCACATCCCCGGGCCCAAACATGCAATAGCGAGTCCGTACAGCTACACAAGAGCTTGGTTTAGCGGCAACCTTTCCCCTTCCTATCTAGCAGGAAAATTTCTCGACAGAGAATGGGACGGACTCACGGCTGCGGACGAGCTATACGAAGATATAGCAGAGAATGGGGGAGAAGATGGCTACTCCCCCAAAAAGGTAAAAGAGTTGGAAGAAATCGCTTCGGCTTTAGACGAGGATTGCTTATCAGAGGAGGAGTTGTACGAAGCTCTTAGCCGAGTAGGATGGGACGTTTCTGATGGATGTCCAGGTTACGACTATAATGCTAACCACTACAGCCTTTTGATTGCTATTCAGCGTCGGTTTGCCGAGCTTTGGAAAGAACGGTCAGTTAAGTTAGACTAGTTTAACGACAACTCGCTCCTCCCAAACCCATGTCGATTCAATACGCAGACCTTGTGAAATATTTAGAGTCAGGCACCCCGTCACGGGTACTGCTGCCCGACGAGGAATTCTTCATTCAACCGCCTAGCGAGCCTACTGAAGCACCTTTAAATGTTGAGTTCAGCGGGCTCAACGACATTACGTTTGGATGGGCAGAGTCCCCATTTGCTTTCCCCACATCAACATTGATGGTAATGGCCGCGACGGCTATTGAGCTTTACCTCGTTTTGTACTCCCCTCTTCCGCATCCCCCAGAAGAAGGAACAGCCGGAACAGATGCCGCTTGGCGACTGGTCCGAGGGGTGTTGAGTAATCCATCCGACCCCAATGTTGTTACAACCATGCGCGAACGCGATGCTATTTTGCATGGATACCGAGGGTGGGATCCATGGAAAGATAATCAGCCATTTCAAAAGGCCCTAAACCACCTCGTAATAGCAGTTGATCTCCTTAAGCGTGGTTCCTCAATTCCTCGCTCAGGGCGTTATGCTCATGTGGGGGTCGAGGCCGTTGATCTATTGGAGGCGCTTCAGAATGCCATACGAGCTTTAGCGCAAGAAGGAAACGACGTTTACTTGCCTATGTTCTTGATTGGATTCGCAGAGTATTTCCAGCGACCGGACGGTTCTCCCATAAGCACTTACACCGAAACAGCCGAACATGTGGAAAACATCTTTCACGGATGGATTGACCGTTGGTGGAACCTAGTTCAGAAGCGTCTTCCTTTACGAGACGGTTTGAGCAGCGAAGTTAGCCGTGGATAATTTTTCTTGACCCAAACCGTGCCGTGCAAGAGAATACGCCAAAACAAGCTCTTAAGAGGTGTGTTTAGATGAACTACAAAAAGCTCCACGATCAACTACGTAGAGCCTTAGCGTCCGTAGAATCCCTAATGGAAGAGGAGACAACAGGGAGGCGTCCACTAATCACTTTTCATACTACCCCGTGGGACTCAGCACTGAAACTTGCTGAGGACCTAGGGGACGATGCAATAGTGTTGGATTTGCGTCCTTTTTCGCTATTAGAAAAAACTACTTGTCAGTTCTTAAGCCCCGAAGAATTTCGTGTTTCGTTCGTTACG